>Ga0181380_1001558_pt1 | contig 10027 bp, 9 predicted proteins | sample 3SPOviralmetaG_FD_130116 | JGI IMG/M metagenome (GOLD analysis project Ga0181380, IMG submission 130116) | Marine viral communities from the oligotrophic San Pedro Time Series (SPOT) site, San Pedro Channel, CA, USA - 3 SPOT_SRF_2009-08-19 | ecosystem: Environmental > Aquatic > Marine > Strait... | reverse complement strand
GTGAGTGTGCTTAATGGTTCATTTGAAAATTTATCAGCAGTGAACGCTACGATAACAAATTTACAAACAACCACATTCAATCCCACGAATGTAGACTGCACGGTTTTAACAGCAGACGACGCCACAATTACCGACATAACGGCAACAAACGCCACAATAGATAATTTAGAAGTAACCAATTTTGTTATAGAAACATTAAACGCAACAACTGGCAACATCAGCACCATCAATTCCAGCACCATCAACTCAAGTCATTCTAATTTATCCACAATTGGAACTTTCAAAATTAATATCAGCGATGCTGGGGACTCAGCTCTTGCTGGAGTCATTAGAAGAGATGCGAATAAAATTTTTATTGAAGGAAGAGATGGCGACGCTACCGACCCAGCAGCACGAATATTTTTACAACCAGCAGGAGAATTTTTTGGTGGGCAAGTTCCTTGTATTGTCAACGCTTCGAATGTAGAAATTCCTAATGTATCATCAATTCATTTAACATCTACGAATGCGTCAATTACCAATTTAAGTGCGACGGATATTGTAGCTTCTGGAGCAATAGACGCATTCAGCATGGAAGCAACTCTCTTGACAGCAACATCAAATCTCTCAACACCATTCGTCGACACAAACGACCTTCAAACACAATTAATTAATTCAAGTCAAATCAACGCTTCCAACATAAGCACTAAAAATTTATCCGCCGTTTTACAAATAACATCAACCTTCATTGATGCGACAAACAGAATGTCAGCACCAGTCTTGAACACGACATTAAATAATGTAAGTATAATCAATTCATCAACCATTAATTCCCAAATAGGAAACTTCAGCACAACCAACATCAGCAACAACAATGTATCATCATTATTTGTTAAAAGGTCAACAGGAGGAAAAGCAACACTTGATATAGCAGGTGATAGATTAGATATTGATGGAGGTTTTTTGGACGCAGGGAATGTAACTTCCAGAGGTGTTACCATACGAGCAGGGAACGAAGCAGTAGCAGCAATTGAAGTAAAAGATGACAATGGCGTTACAATTCGTAATTTAAGTAGTGTTAATTTTGAAACAGATAATTTGACAGCAGATATACTGAATTCTACCACTAGTAATATATCAAATTTGAATGTATCTATACTGAATGCTTCAACAAAAAACGCCCAAACCATGAACGCATCGACCATTAATTGTAGCACCATTAACTCGTCGTTTTGTAATTCTTTTTCAATGGATACTAGTATCATCACAAGCAAAATATACCAACTTGAAGATGCATCAGGACTTGGTGGTTCTAATGGGGTGATTAGTGAATCATCGAATGTATTGACAATACGCACAGGAGCATCTGGTGGCGTAACAAAATTTGGAACTACAACAGGTGGAAATTTCAGCGTCCAAATAGCAAACGATGCTCTCAACGCATCAACTATTAATACAAGTCAATTAAACGCAACTGATATTGATGCTACAACAATTGATGCTGACACTATCACTGGCGACATAGGAGGCAATTTAGCAGCTGGAAGTGGTATATCACTTTCAACCACCGCAGGAGTGACAACCATAAGCAATACAGGAAGCGTGACCGACCCTTTGAATTTATCCAAACTGAATGTGAGTAATGTATCAGGTGATAATTTATCAATGGGTAAAGCATCTATCGCAACCACGATTGAATCCGCAATTTCTAAATCAACTATTTTTGAAGTTGCTGATAGTTCGGGAACTTCAGGACAACCTAATGGTTATATAAGTGAAACATCGAATGTCATGACAATACGAACAGGAGCAGTAGGAGGAATAATTCGTTTTGGAACAACCTACGGAGGAAATTTCTCGGTAAATCTCGCAAACGATGCTATCAACGCGTCAACATTAAATGTCAGCAATGTCTTCGGTCAAAGCATAATATCAAATAATATTAGAACACCTTTAATGTCAGCACAATATCAAAATGTAAGTTTTATGTATTATGATGATGTGCAGGGACTATCGAATCCTGGAATAATTTACAAAGCCGCTGATAGATTCCAATTTTGGAGTGGAAGTGGAACAACGAAAATTGTATTCACGAACGACAACAGCAATTTATCGGTAGAGGTAGCAAACAACGCACTCAACGCATCGGTCGCTAATGTCAGCACAGGAACAATTAAAACTTTAACTTCAACCACAGGAACGATAGGACAATGTAATATTGGATTAATCAATTCATCAATGATTAATGGAGATTTTTTGAATGGTAATATTGCGAATAATTTAGCAGCTGGAACGAATATCACTTTATCCACAACAGGTGGCGTGACAACAATTAACAGCACAGGTGGAGGAGGAGGAGTGACGGACCCTTTGAATTTAAGCACTCTTAATGCATCTACAGGAAATATCGCAATGTTAAATTCATCCATGTTAACAAGCGATTTTATTAATGGAACAACAGCAAATATCTCAACTTTGAATACATCAACAAGTAATTCCCAATTAGTAAACGCATCAGTTGTCAATGGAGATTTTTTGAATGGGAACATAGCGAACAATTTACTAGGAGGAACAAACATTACATTATCTACATCATCAGGAGTGACGACAATTGATGGTCCAATTCGTTCCATCTTTGGTGTGACTAGAATTGGTGTCTTCACTCCAGGCAATGTGACCGATGTTAGAGTTCCATACAATTCAACAAAAATAACCAATAGCAATTATTCGTGGTCAGGATTGGTTTTAACAATAGCAACAGCAGGGACATATCTAATCAGTGCGTCTTGTGGTCTGGTGTCAAACTCTTACAATAATCGTGTAACAGGAAGAATAAGAACTTTAGTCAATGGAACTTGGAACGGTAGTGCCGATGCCGAATCCTTTTGTTATCTAAGACATGATGACTATGGAGAATTTGAATCAATGGTGATTAGTAGTTATCCGCGTGTTTTAGCAGCAGGTGATACATTACAAATTCAATGTCAAGTAGGAAAAGCAAGTGCTGGTGGTCCTGGTAGTAGTAATTTTTCTGGATTGGTAATGACACCTGGTGCAAATTTAACGGTAGAAAAAGTAGCATAAATATTATTTCTTTAGGAAAAAAGATTAATGCGATTAATTTAAAAAAATAATATTTGGTATATATATATAATGGATATTGAAAAAATTATTGATGAAAAAGAAATAAGTGATTCTTCGAAAAAAGTTTATCTTTCACTTTTGAAGAGAATGCAAAAAGTTAAGTTCAAACTTCCCACCAAAGCCAACGAGAAGATTACTTATGTTAAAGAACACATCTCAAGTTTTGAAAATCCAAACACTCGTCTTGATATGTTAAATCTCATCATTGTTATTCGTAATGTGTTAGAACTATCGGTTGAGAAACTCAAGGAATATCGAACTGAATTAAAACAACAACAAAAGGCACATCAAGTTTCCAAGATGGCAGATGCTGGTGATAAACTTATGAGTTATGTTGACTTCACGAAAGCACTAGCAGAAGCACACCTAAAAGATGAATGGAAAAAATACATTGTGAATTATCTTATGATGAGATATGGTGTGAGAAATAAAGACCTTAACTTATCCATTGTCAAAACAAAAAAAGAGATGACTGATGGTAATAACTATTTACTATTGAAAAAAGATAAAGTTGTATTCATACGAGATGATTACAAGACACATAAAACATATGGAAAAAAAACACACGAGATACATGACAACCTTTTTCACGAGGCAGTTAAAAAAACAGGAGTTGGAAAACTTATTACCGAAGCACAGACAAGTAATGGATTAAGAAAACTATACATTAACAAAATGGGTGAAGCCAAAGTGTTTAAGATGATGATAGACCACTACTATGACAAAGATGAACCAGCAAGTATCAAACGATTAGCAACAGACAGAGGCACTTCGCTCTCAGTCGTTCAAGGATTTTACAATGTGAACGCAGAAGATGACCCAATCTCGAAAGCAATGAATATGGGAAGCGATACTGAATAATTATAATATTAGTCAATATATATATGCCAAGGCAAACGATATATATTGACAACGCAGCAAGCGACAACAGCGACATCATCAGCACGACTGCTGAATCTATTAGAATAAATATTAACGGAATGCTTAATGATTTACCTCCATATGCGATGCTGTCATTAAAACAATTAGAGTTCATTAGTGCAAGTGAATTGAATTCAGGATTGGTAATGGTATACAAAGGGTCAGCATCAAACCAAATGAATATCGGTAAAGGTGACCCAGTCCTTGCCGTCTGCCCTTTTGACAGCATCAATGTTGCTGGTAATCTGTTCCATTACAAAGCACCAGAGTATGGTTGCCCTCTCATGATAGCAGGGAACATTCAACAGATTGAATTCGGTTTTAAGAATACAAACGACATATCAATCCCTCTAGCAAATAAACTATATGGTATTCTTTTAGAAATAGAAACTCCATCGGTTGGCGAACCTGTTGCTGAATACCGCAAAGCAATCCCACTTTAAAATATTCAAATTAACGCTTAATAACTTCAATTAATAATGTGAATAATTCATATATTCAGTTAAAATATACTTAAATATGAATATATTTTAAAATTATATCAATTTTTATTAGGTTTTAATGTGAATAATTCGGTATTTATTCACTTTTAGTTAAATTATATTGAATTTTTCTATTTATAGTATTATAATACTCTATAATTAAACCGATACGGCATACACTCCAGAGCCACGCATGTCAAGACTAATCATTATGGTATGCTGGGCGAAGAAGTCTACATTGGCAGCAGCATGTGCTCCGTAAGTTCCTTTGTATTGCACGACCGAAGCAATGGTGGAGATGCCCGAGTAGATGTGGGACGATTTACCATCAGATAAACCACTCTCGAACTCACAAGCAGCAAGGAATGTTCCGATGTTAGAATCTACAGCAGCACTATTGAGAGCTATTTCACCTGCCGTGTCACCAGCACCGTCAAGTTGAGAAAAGCAATCGTTTTTGACTACATCAGGAGCATTTCCTCCGAGTGCTCCAGTGCCTACAGGGTTCATTGTAGCAGGGGCAACAGCTGCCGAAGCAGCGGTGAAAGAATTGAGTAGGCAATTGCCTTTGCGGAAATCTACGAGGGCGTGGTCGGCGATGAGTAGTTCAGCATACGATTCAGCACCTTTGCCGTCTACAAGGATTGGTCGCTGTGGGTAATTTTCCGAGTTAATAAGGAATTGGAACTCTGTGAGGCCACTGGTTGTGCGATTGCCTAGCGAGTAAGCATCAGAAGCGGTAGCAGTAGCACTTGGTCGATGGACTACTAGTATGCGTTCAAGACTGGAAACCGAAATACCAAGATTGGCAGTAAGGGAAGAAACACCAGCAGCAAGTGTCGCTTGGGAATTGATGTATGAGTTAGCAAGGATGTTATACTGCCCCCCGGTCATGGAATCAATCTGTGCTTGAGCTCCGGGTGATAGTTCAGTCATAAGGCATACCATCTCTACATCGCTGTAGGTAAATACTGGGGCACCGGCAGAGTAACCTACAAGTCCGTCGTTCTCAAGGGTGATACGGAATTGAAGAGCAGATAAACTGAAAGCAGGAATGAGGCGATGAGGAGTTGTCATACTTAAAGGATTAAGCATCATAGGCACGCAGAAGGTGCGAGCAGCAGTAGCACCGACTGTTTCACCTTGAAGTTGGTCGCCTAGTGTTCCCATGAGAACCGACCCCGATGAAGCTTTCCAGTCAGCACTCGCATCAGTATCCATAAGAGCAGTTGCTAATACATTCCAGTTATTGCAGTCGTATAGTTGAGCACCAGCAGTTTGGATTTGAACTCGTTTAATACAACCAGCAGCACCGGCACGGTCAAGTTGAGTTGCGGCTACGCTGTTCTGTATTTTGAATTTAAGATACATTTGATTAGGATTGTAATATTGCCCTGCAAGATTGCCTGGAAGGTCAAGATGAATTGTGTTTCCACCTACGAAACTTGAACCATTGCTAGGAGTGATTTTTGTGCGGAACGAACGGGATGCGACTGCTCGTTTCTTTACTTGAGGGTATGCTAAACTTTCAGAGAATGCTTCAGCCATATATATTTTAAGTATAGATAAAAAATATATATGTTCCTTCCCCCTTTTAACGGGACGCTCTTTCTAATGCGGAAGCAGCCATACCTCCTAGACCTGCCGCTTCTGCTACGGCAACTCCTGCTTCGGGACCGAGGGCAAGACCTGCTAGAGGTGCTAAACCTGCGGCCGAGTGTGAGAGTTTTACTCCAAATTTGCTTACGCCGTGAACGCCTTGTTTGACGCCGACGCCGTATCGTTTTAGTTGCTTCATTCCAATTCGTGCCATATAATAATATGTTAGATTTTAAACCCCGAATGGTTGCTCTTCTACTTCTTCTTCTTCGTCAGGTAATCTTAAATCGTTTTTCATAAAATATGGAATACTGCCCTTGTCGTATGGGACCTCATCATCTAGTGGATACATGAACTCTACTTTTAAAAGTAATTGAAATGATTGACTTCCTATATCTAAAGGTTTTTGTAAGGCATCCACTAATCCTATTTTTAATGTTTGTATCGTTTTTTTTGGAATGATAAATCTGTTTAGTTCAACAGGTCTGTAGAAGATGATGGAACCAGGTTGAGCGTTTACAGGCACTCTTGCTAAGGTGTTTGTGATTGTTCCAAAACTATTGACATTGTTTAATGTGAGTTCCTCGCTCTTGATAAATATTTGGTCTGTTGGTCTAAAATTGATGGTGCTAGGTAATTCTAAATGCCATGTGGGGTTGATGGTTGAACCTATGGATAATACTACTTCATTGTTGATGTATTCTAAACCGATGATACGACCGCAGGTTGTTTCCGTCATGATACTCATAGGAAAAGTTGAAAAAAAAGTAAATTTAAATGTCTGTTTGTTATATACTAAAGTTGCTGTATATCCTGATGGTTTATTACCATTCCAGTAGGCAGCGAAATCAATAGGATTTCTTATCGTGTCGGGTATAGTCAATGTAAAAACAAAACCGCTCTCGCTTGTAGAAATGACATTATTACTAGAGTTGAATAATGGAAAAACATTCGGCACATTGAACTCGCTGACCGATATGATGGTCTGCATATTCAGAGGGCACAATATAGGTGTAGCGAACTCAAAATTATATGTGTTATTGGTTTTGGTTGCGAGTTGGGAATTAAGATATAATGTTTTTAGTTGCGAGTTGCTATTCAAAGGAATACTCATTATATATTAATTCAATATTTTATCTAACGAGGGTGAGCTTGGTCGAAACCAGTTTTTTGATTAAATAAATATCCGAGATAGTTCACCTTAAGGTCTTGTGATGTTAAACCCTGTGCTTGGGGAACGAAGGCTGTCGCATTGTAATTGACATTAGTTCCATAGGGTTGGATAGGTCGACCCATTCTACCGAAACCCTCCTCACTACGTGGGTGAACTTCTTCTTTTTGTTTGTAAAACTTATCATCTATATCGAGGAATTTTCCTGGAGGCACGAAAGCATGAGGTTGCGGGGCCGCTAATTGCGGACTATTGAAATTGCTGTAACTCATATATATTTAGTGATGATAATATTTTTAAATGCTCGTCATACTCAACCATATTGAACTCCGTCTTATATCTATTTTCTAACCATATTTTTTTATCAATAGTATTCTTATCGTGACATAAGCATACCATTACCTTGTTAATGTCACTTTGGGCGATGTCGCCTATATGGTTTTTTAATGGTTCTAGTCCCTCGCTGGAATTTTGTTCTTTGAATTTTAATTGAATATGGTGTGTATCTATCACGAGCGTGGCTTCGTTGATGGCATGTTGGAATATGCAACTTAACCTATATACCTGCTCTTGGTAATACATCAACATATCGCTTGTTCCTGTGATGCTTTTCCCTGTCATTAATAATGTATGTATGCTGTGGGAGATGTAATCAGGATTGTAGAAGTCGTCCGTATCCATGAAGGCAACATACCTGCTCGTGGCTTTGCTTAATAAGAAATTCCTCTTCTCTCCTATTGACATCCTATTGATTTTTAAATATATTAAGTTATATTTAGTTGGAAGGTATAATGGTAAATCTGTATCACTATCATCTCCTACTATTATGTTTTTTATTAAAGGATAATTTTGTGTTTCAATATTATGGGTGATAAGTTTTTCAAATGTTTTTCGGTTAAATGTAGGTATAAGAATATCACAACTAAAATCCATTAATATATTGTTAGATAATATATGCCAATCTCAAACTATGCGGAATTGAGTCAGTTACATTACCACGTGGATAAGCACGGAAAAAAGAAAGGTGCTAAAAAGATTGATAAAGCATTGGAAGGTAGCGACTATTCTCTAGAGAAACTCAAACGAGGGGTTGCAGTCTACCGCCATAAAGATGGTTCAAGCGTGTTGAATGTGAAGGGGACAGATGTCACGAATAAGCGTGATATTCTTTCAGATATACGATTGGGTCTTGGGTTGTCAAAACATGACAAGCAATTTTCTTCTAGAAAAAAACAAATTAAAGACCATCTCAAAAAAGAAGACCCTAAATCTGTAACTCTTACAGCGCATTCACTCGGTGCCGCCATCGCTACTAGTGCTATGGCAAAGAGCAAATCGGTTCGTGATAATGTTAAATCTGCTGAACTTTTTAACACTGGTTATACCAAAGCATTCAATAGTGAATTATCTAAAGGTTTATCAAAAGATGATAAGAAGGTCTTGAAACAAAAACTAACCCACCATCACACAGAGGGCGATATCATATCTACCTCCTTGACAAACAGGGGGACGATTGGGCGTGTCAAAAAAATTGAAACGAAAGACGCATCGCCCCTTGCTAAACATTCATTAACCAACTGGACTGATTCAGAACCCGACCATGAGCCCCATACAGAAAATGAAATAATGGGAGAATAAAAATGACTTAAAGAGAAAGTAATAAAAAGGTTAATAATGGTAAATTATCAAAATGGAATGATTTACAAAATAGCACACAGATATTCTCCTTATGTGTATATCGGTTCGACTACTAACTTCAACCGCAGGAAGTCGCAACATAAACATCATTGTGTTAATGAAAAATCAGACCATTATAATCAGAAAGTATATCAAACCATTCGTGAGTTGGGTGGGTGGAATAATTTTGAGATGGTATTGGTTGCTAAATGTCCGTGTGATGATAAGATGGAATTACACGCAAAAGAGTTCGAATATCAACAACTTTTTGAAGTGAATATGAATACAAGAGATGCTTGTTCGGGTTGCGACCCATCTGACCCTGAATACAAAAAAAAATATGAAAAAAATCGTGAATACCAAAGGAAATATTATGAAAAAAGAAAACTTATGTCTGCTTAATATATGCAATTCTTGTTACTTGTTGAAGAATTTTTTCAACAACTAACGATATACGAGAAATTAGAATACTTATACGCTATGTGTTTAAAATATCACTAAATAGTATATGGAGAACAAATGGTCGGCCGACATTGAAGCGGTGCTGGATAATCTTCGTGAGAATTGTGTTGTAATGAGTAAGACCCACAAAGAGAGTTATTTTTTTTATAAGCAAGTAGTCAAATATTTTCGCATACCAACCATTCTGCTTTCAAGCATCGGTAGTGTTTCAAGTGTAGGATTAACAGCATACTTACATCAAAATCACATCTCGGCGTTGACTTGTGGTTTGGCTTTGATTGTTAGTATATTGAATTCAATAGAATTGTTCCTAAAAATAACAGACACCATGGAGCAGGAAAACGAATGCTCTAAAGCGTTTTATTCTCTTGCAGTTAATATAAGAAAAAATCGTATGCTTGACAGAAGTAGACGGCAACAAGAAGGGTCTGTATACCTTGAGAAGACATATGCACAATACATGACCCTTATGGAAAAATCAAATCTTCTTTCAGGTTCATTCAAAGATAAGTTTATGGAATTACCTAAAATTCCTAAACCACCAAAACAAAAAAAAAGTGATAGTTCATCGTCTTCATCATCTAGTGGAAAT
>Ga0181380_1001557_pt1 | contig 10028 bp, 9 predicted proteins | sample 3SPOviralmetaG_FD_130116 | JGI IMG/M metagenome (GOLD analysis project Ga0181380, IMG submission 130116) | Marine viral communities from the oligotrophic San Pedro Time Series (SPOT) site, San Pedro Channel, CA, USA - 3 SPOT_SRF_2009-08-19 | ecosystem: Environmental > Aquatic > Marine > Strait... | reverse complement strand
GGGAAGGTCGTGGCTAGGGACCCGGGAACATAACACCGCATTTCTACAATGTCAACCCCAAATAAATAAATTATCTCATAATCAAATTTATTTCTCATAACAAAAATATTTCTCTTTTTTGTCCAAATAAAAACTAAATATTAATAAATTTAAATATAAAATTAAATTTGAATTATTATTTTAAGATTAATAAATAAATATTATATATGAAGATTGATTTCCAATTATTAGATATAACTTCTGATGATCTTGAAACAGATGATAATTCGAATGAGTTCGTAGTAACTTTATATGGTAAATCTACATGTGAAAAATCAGATAAAGAAGGATATAATGAAAACATAGTTTGTCATGTTAATGGATTTCGTCCTTATATATATATTAGAGTACCGCGTGTAAACTCTACTAATAATAATATACCAAATAGTTTCTATAAAAAAACTTTCTTTGGAGATAGATTTATTAATATACCTCCTACAATTTCATATAATATTTCTGAAATAAATGATTATTATGAGTTATACCGTTTTAGATCTGATAATGATGGTAATGAATTAAAATATAAATTTATAAAACTAGAATTTATTTCATATGATGATATGAAAAGAGTAATAAAATTAATAAAAGGTTATTGTAAAAATAATCAAGATAATTCCGAACCAAGGGTTAAAGCTTTCATAGATCTTTCAAATGAAGATCCTGAATATAGATTTGATTGTAATTTATATGAATCAAATATACATCCTATCCTTCGATTTATTCATGAAAAAGATCTGAAAACATCAGGTTGGGTTCAAATAAATGTTAAAAAAGAAGTATTAGATAAACGGTTTAATTGTGATCATGAATATAATATTAATATAAATGATTTAACAACAGAAGGTATAAATGATAATGGTATTAATAAATTTATAATTGCTTCTTTTGATATTGAGTGTGATAGTTCACATGGAGACTTTCCTAATCCTGTAAAAGATCTACGTAAATTATGTATTGAAATTACAGATTATCATAAAGTTTTCCCAATAGAAACAATTGATACAATAAAATCTATATTTAAGAAAGCATTCTGTGAGAAGCATCGTGAAAAATATGAAAAAGATAATAATTTTGATGATATTATTAGTCCAGTATATTCTGATTTTAAATATTCACAAGAATCATTGGATCAAGTGATGGATAAATATTCAGATAAAATATTAAATGTTCTTAAAAACAGTGAAACTAATTCTAAATCTAGGGACTTATGTGTAAAAGAATTAACATCTTTCTTTTCTGAAATAAAAGATGAGAATAAAAATAAATTAATCGTAAAAGGTGATCCTATTATCCAAATAGGAACAGTATTTCACAAATACGGAGATAATCAACCTTATAAAAGAAGTATAGTTGTAATTGGTTCAGACTATGTAGAAGATGAAGAAATTTGTGATGACTTAGAAAATATGGAAGAAAACAAAATTGACATTTGGAGATGTAATTCTGAAAGAGAATTATTATTAAAATGGAAAGATGTCATATTAAAAGAAAATCCTGATTATGTAACCGGATATAATATATTTGGTTTTGATTTTGATTATATCATAAAAAGAGTTAATGTATTATTTAAATGTCGGGGATGTTATGTTAGTAAATGGAAAACTGATCACAAACCGGCATGCGAAAAACATCAATTTTATAGATTGGGTAGAATGATGAAAGATAATGTAAATGATCATGAATCTAGTATTGATTTAAAAAAACCTATCGTAAAGAAATTAAAAGTAAATAGTGATTATAAATGTCATACAAATAAAATTTGTAAAGATGTTGTTAAAAGACTAGGTGGATTTAATGACAAATCTGATAATGATTTCGCACAGAACACATTAAAATATATTCATATGGATGGTCGTATTATCTTTGATGTTCAAAACGAAGTTAAAAAGGGAACATCACTTGACTCATATAAATTAGATAATGTTGCAGCTCATTTTATGAGAGGTAAAATTAAAAGTAGATATCCTTGGAGAAATTTAAATCATACACGTATTATCACAGATAATTGTGGTAATCTTAAAGAAAATGATTATTTATCTATATTAATCACAACAAAATATGGTGATATTAAATATAATAATAATGAAAAGTTTAAAATTTTACAAATTGAAAAATTAAAAGATAAACTATGGCAAATACGAGTAACAGGTGTAATTAAAAATTATGAGAAAAAATATGGTGATAATTACATAAAAGCTGAATGGTGTCTTAATAAGGATGATGTACCACCACAAGAACTTTTCAGATTACATAAATTTGGTGGTCCGGCGGGTAGAGCAAAGATCGCTAAATATTGTATTATGGATTGTGAACTATGTATTTATCTATTACTATCACAAGATTTTATCCCAAATAATATGGGTATGAGTAATGTATGTTATGTTCCACAAACATATATATTCTTACGTGGACAAGGTATTAAAGTTCAATCACTTATGACTTATTACTGTTCAAAAGAAGGTATTAGAGTTCCGACTCTTAAACAATTTAAAGAAGAAGAAAGTGATAATTCAGGTTTTGAAGGAGCTATCGTATTAGAACCTACAACTGGTATGTATCTTGATGATCCAGTTGCTGTTTTAGATTATGCTTCACTATATCCAACCAGTATTAAAGAGAAGAATTTATCTCATAATACGTATTTCGGTGAATATGGTATTGTTAAAGATAAACTAAATGATCTAGGCTGGAAAGAAACAGAAGATTATAATCGTATTAAATATCTTGATTATGAATATATCACTAAACCTGGAACAACTGTTGTTGAGAAAAAACCTGTGATGGAAGAAAAACTTAATGAAAAAGGTGAAACAGTTGAAACTCATAAAGAAATAGATTGTGTATTCTTAACTCCTAAAAAGAAAAGAGGTATTGTACCACTAGTTACTAGTGAATTACTAAGTGCTCGTAAAGCTACTAAAAAGTTATTGGCACAAGAAAAAGATGAATCGAAAAAGAAAGTATTGGATGGTTATCAGTTAGCATATAAATTAACAGCTAATTCTGTATATGGTCAATTAGGTGCTAAAACATCTAGTATATCATTTAAGAAAATTGCTGCATGTACTACTGCTATCGGTAGAAATAGAATTTATGATGCTAGACGATTAGTCGTAAAATGGGCGGATGATGGTATTTGGAGAAAATATGTGGGTAATAATGAATTTTATAATGGGATTACAAATATATCATCAGAAGTTATTTATGGTGATACAGATTCTGTATTTGTTAAATTTATAATAGAAAAAGGCGATGGTAACATTATAAAAGGTAAAGATGCTCTTCCAATATGTATTCAGTGTGGTAAAGATTCTGGAACTTATATCACAGAACAACTACATGTAGAAGATAAAGCACCACAAGATTTAGAATATGAGAAAACCTTTTATCCATTTATCTTAATATCCAAAAAGAGATATACAGGTGAAAAATATGAGTTCACAGCAGATGAAACACCAAAAAGAACATCTATGGGTTTAGTTACTAAAAGAAGAGATAATGCTCCAATTGTAAAATATGTATTTGGAAATTTAATCAATAAACTTATGTATGATAAAGATATTAATAAAACACTAGATTGGTTAAAATATATTCTTAAAAGAATTATTGATGGTAAAGAACATATTAGTCAATTTATATTATCAAAAACTCTAAATAGTTATTATAAAAATCCAGGATCTATCGCACATAAAGTATTGGCTGATAGAATAGGTGAACGTGATCCAGGTAATAAACCAAAAGCAAATGATCGCATACCATATGCTTATATTAAAGTGGATGATGAACCAGTTCAAACTGGTGAATATTATAAAAAAGATGATATCATTAATATAGGATTTTATAAAAATGGAAAACCGAAAACAAAAAAGATTCGTGTAGATGATCATAGTCGTCCTAAACTTAAAAAGAAAGTGATTCTACAAGGTGATAGAATAGAACATCCAGATTATATTAAAGAAAATAAAAATAATCAGAAATTAGATTATAAATTTTATATATCTAATCAGATAATGAATCCAGTTAAACAAGTGTTAGATATCGCAATAGATTCAGAACAATCAAAAGCATTATTTAATAAATTCATACAATAATTAATTACCATTTACTAGTATATTTTTTTTATCTTCTAATAATTTTAATTCTTCTTTTCTGAATATAAAATCATATGCGAATACAAAAAATGGACTGAACCACAAATAAAATCTATAAACTAAATAAAAATCAAAAAAATATATCATGTAATAATAACTATAATATAAATTTGTTAAATAAATGAACATTATAAATATAATATAATATAAATAAATTATACCATCATACCGCCACCAAAACCAAATAAATAATACATTATTCCAAATGAAGATAAAGTGATTATAAATGTTATAATAAATGTTAATATTATTTTTGTATAAACATCATATTTAGTTAATACATCTAATCTATCTTTTACTGTTATAGCAGATGATGCTATAATAGAAGCGCTGATTGCATTTAATAAAAATGCTTTTAAAAATGTATTTGCTCTAAAATCTTTAAATACAGGCATATATATATATATTATAATTATATTTTTTTGTTTATAATATATATATAAATGTCTGGATTAATTGGTGGTGCTCTTAAAAAAAGTATGAAAAGTAATAATATGGATATGAGTGGTTTATCTATGTTTTTTATAGTCGCTATTATATTAGTTGTAAAAACATATTTAGTTAAAATTTGTTATAATGAAGTAGTTCCTAAAATAATGAAAGATGATAATGTATACAGATTAACTTTTGTAGATTCATTATTTCTTGTAATATTATTCAGCAATTTATTTTAAATTCTATGTATATATATAAATGGATTATAGTTTAATATATTTGACACATATGTTTTTTGTAGCACCTTTATTTATTTATCCTTTTATCGCGGAAAAATATTTTAATGTTAAATCCTTTGATAATTATTTCTTAATATTATTTATTATTGGATTAGTTGTTTTTATGTATCACGGATACAAATTTTATTTGATTAATAAGTATTAAAAATATATAATTTATATTATATATATAAAATGTTCTTTTATGATAGTTATGATATAATTATTGTTGGTGGAGGTATATCTGGACTGTTTTTAGCATATAAATTAGCTGATACTGATTTAAATATTTTAGTTTTAGAAAAAGAAAAAGAATTTGGTGGTAGAGTTCATACTATTTATAAAAATGGATATCAATATGAATGTGGAGCAGCAAGATTCAGTAATAAACATAATAAATTAATAACTCTATTACATGAACTTGGTTTAAAATCTGATATTGTTAAATTATCAAGTACAATTGATTCTATCATTAATGGTAAAAAAGATAAATGTAAAATTTCTGTTCTATTAAAAGAAGCTATATCTAAACGTAGTGAATTTAAAAAAGAATATTTACAAAGTATTTTGTTTTATCAATATTTAATAGATGTATTTGATTTTAAAACAGCTGATTATATTAATAGTTGCTTTGGATATGATAGTGAATTTTTTAAATTAAATGCTGATGCGGCAATAAAAATGTTTAAAAAAGATTTATTTCATGATGATACAGAATATTTTGTTCTTAAAAATGGCTTATCAACAATTATAAAAAGAATGGTAGAATCATTAGAATATAAGCCAAATGTTAATTTAAAACTAGGTGAAGGTGTTGATGAAATTACTGATAGTTTAGTGAAAACAAGTAAAGATTATAAATATAATTATGATAAAATTATATTAACAATTCCACAAGAAAATTTAAAAAAAATAGAATATCTGAAAGATGTTAAAGAAATAAATTCAGTTCAAGGTATACCATTATTGCGTATATATTTTAAATATCCAGTTGGTAAAGATGGTGTTTGGTTTAAAAATATAAATAGAACAACAACCGATAATTATTTAAGACATATAATACCAGTTAGTTATAAAAATGGATTAATTATGATTAGTTATACTGATGGATTTTATACAGATATGTTATTAAATTTATATAATAATAGTAAAGAAACATTGGTTAAAGCGATTCATAAGGAAATTCATGCATTATTTAAAATAAAACCACCTGAACCAGAAGAAGTATTATTTCATTATTGGGAAAATGGTTGTCATTTCTGGGATACAGGAGTTGATATGGATGAAGTATATGAAAAAATAATGAAACCTTTGCCTGATAAAGAATTATATATTTGTGGTGAATCTTATTCTAAAAAACAAGCGTGGATGGAGGGGTCATTGGAAACATGTTTCGATCTTATGAAACTTATGAAATTTAAAAATATAAAAGTGAAAGTTAAAAAAGATAAAAAACTTAAAAAATATAATATAGATGATGTTCTAAAACAAGAAACATGGATTATATTAGATATTAAAGGTGAATTACGGGTATATGATTTAACTAAATGGATTAATGAGCATCCTGGTGGTGTTGCTGCTATTAAAAAAGGTATAAAAGCTAATATGTATTACAAAGATAAAAAAGAAGAACCTGTATCACCAATAGAGTTATTTATGGGTAATAAAGTTCATGCGGATAAAAAAGTTATGGAAAATTTTTTATTAAAAAAGAATAAATATGTTAAATTAATTGGATATTTAATATAGTAATATAATATAATGAGTGAAATAGATTTTATTGATATGAGAACTCTCGTTAAAAAAATGATAATGGGTGAAATTCAGATAAATAGACCAATAACATTAACTAGTACAGATAGAACTGAAACTGAATGTATATCATTTATGAGTCATATATTAAAATATAATGGAGTTACTAAGAAAAATATGTTTGTATTTTTAAATGAAACATTATCAGTTTTTAATATGCAATTACAGAAATTAATGAAAAATCCAAATATTAATAATTATATTCAACATGTTAAGAGTGAATGGGGTGTAACTGAGGATATTTTACATGATAATACTAATGATGAATTAGAATCTAATGTTAAATTATTAGAAGAATTAGTAGAAAATATGAATGATTTATGTAGTAAATTTAGAGATACAAATATTAAAGTTGATTTTAATGATGATAATGATGTTGTATATGAAGACGAATTAATAGAAAATATAGATGAGTTTTTAAGTGGTGTTCATAAATTTAAAGAACATACTGATAATTTAAATAATTATATAGATGAAATGGTTGAAAGTATTGATAAAGTTAATATGGAAGTATTAATGGATTTAAGTATGAAAGGGAAATTATTATATTTAAAGTTTAATGATATAAAAAGAGATGATAATATAAGTGGATTTATTCATAATATATTTTTAAATTATATTTTGATAGTTAATTTAATAAAGAAACATTTAATATATTATAAAAATGTTATTAAAAAAGTAAGTGAAATATCTAATAATATGAGTAAATATATGAAAAGTAATAGAGTTAAATTAAAGAAACATGATTCAATGTTTCTATTAAAAGAACAAGAAGAAGAATTAGAAAAATATTTTGATGCGTTAATGGATGTATCTTAATTATTTAATAAATTTATCTAATTTAGATCTAGATTTATTAGAGTTAGATTTAGGTTTATTTGTATTTATTTTAAGTGAATATGATTTATCTGTTTCATTATATAATAGATTATTAATTTTAATAATTTTACATTCAGTTTGATCATAATTAACTTCGGATGCTCTATTTAATTTTTTAATATTTTTAACAAGTAAATTTGTTAAAAGTAAAGATTGTTTTTCATCTAAATTATTTTTTTCTTTTTCAGAAGAAACAAATGATTTAAATAAATTATTTTTAGAAGAATTATCTAATTTATTCCATGATCTGTGATATAAAGTTTGTTTTTCTTTTTCAAGTAATTCATCAATTTCATTTTTATTAGAATAATTATTTGCGTTAGATTTATTTATATTTGGTGAATAAGACGGCTTTTTGTGGACTTGGACATTATCTGATTGATTATTAGAATTTAAAATATTCTTTAAATCCATATATATTATTATATTAAATAATCCTTAAATATGGTTTTTTTTTTCTATGTTATATTATAAATAATAATGGCTGACACAGGACAAGAAGTAGGCTTTGATCCACGTCTCATATTCAATCCGATGGTGCCCGTAAGGGAGAGAGCTGGTTCCCCAGCGATCGATCCTTCCCCCAGCCCGCCGCCGCCGAACCCCCAAGCCAGAGTTAAACGCGCGCGCGAGGCGGCCAAGAAGCAAAAGATGGCGAACCCAATGGATGCGCGGCCGCCCCCAATGGATGCTGATGATATGTGGTTTAGCGAATACTACGATGTGCATGATGTGACGAGGGTGAGGAGTTTCAGGACTAATGGAGGACAACGTTACGACATTAAGTATTGTGGGCAACCAGTTCCACCTTCCTTTTTGAAAGGAGAAGACGAATTTCCGCAGAGGGACTGTCTATGTAACGAAGAGGTGGCCCGATTATGGGAAACGATGGATCCGCTGGTGGAGGAGGAGGGCGGCGGAGGAGGGGGTGGGGGTTCCGAACTTTCCGGAGGTGCCCCGCCCGCCATTAACTGTAACGCAAACTACCGAGTCACAGGATCTTTAAAAAAATTTTTAATAGCTTTTTTATGTTGTTTAAGAGGTATAGCAGATACATCATATATGGCCTTTAAATGTAGTAGAATTATATTATCAATCCTCATGGCTGGTACAGCAGTTACTGTAAGTGGTGCTATTATATATTTATTAGTTTGGTTTGTCAAGTATTTAGGTTGTAATATCGCCTTCCATGTTACAAACGTTACAGGTACTACAGCAGCAATTTGTGCTTGCTCTTTAGCACAAGGTTTTGCTTTTAAGTTAGGGATACTGACGACTCCCATCATGGGCATGGCGGGCATCACGGCGGCGGTTGTAGCGGGGGTGGCATATTGGAATAGAGATAACTTGCGTCGCCGATTTGCGACTGTTTTTAACACGGTGCGGCAGCGGAGAGCGGATCGGCTCGCGGCAGGGGAGGCGGAGGTGGTGGCAGGAGATATAGAAACTGGTGCAATTATAGACACAAAACTACATGATTTTTTTAATGATCCCGCGGGCCAACTTACACCCCTAGGTAAACGTCTTCTAAATTTATTATGTGATCAACAATTTAGAAATTATTTGAGCATGTATTTTGATCAAGGGGTGCCCGCCGCCGCCGATAGGAGAACAGCCCATTTATTTTTAATTTTAAGTATAGAGTATAAGTTTATTAATATCCCATTAGTTAATATACATGATGCGGACGTAGAGACGTTAGAAGCACAAATAGCGGGCGCGTCTCGCGCCGCGAAAAGGACAACGATCTTACAAAAATTTAGAACGCTGATGGTTGATACGGGAAGAGACTTTATTAAGGCACTATATATATTCACCATGCGATATTACGATATTATAGTTAGTACGTTTAATAGTATTAGAGAATTCCTAATATATATTGGGGGACTGCGTACTCCACCAGAGGATCTCCCTGAAGCGCGCGCGGCGCAACAACTTCTTCAACTCGTTGACGCCGCTGCTGCCGAGGGCGAGGTGTCGTTGGAGGAGTACGAGGAGCTGCGGGTAGAAGCAAATGGTCTCACCAACGAATACGCGCAGCAGGCGGCGCCGCCGGGTCCCATGCCCGCCGCGGCGCCCATACCCGGCGGCGCCGATGGTGGAGGTTATCCAAGAAGAAGAAGAAGAAGAACTAAAAGAAGATCTAAATCTAAAAGAAGAACTAAATCTAGAAGAAGAAGAACTTTAAGAAAAACTTCCAAAAGAACTAGAAAAACTAATGTCAGAAGAAAATTTACCAGAAAATCTACAAAAAAATTATCTAGAAGAAGAAGTAGAAAATTATCGAGAAAATAAAATAAATTAAATCAAAAAAAAAATATTTGTTATAGTATAAAACAATGTCTGCCGAAGTAAAGAAAGTTTTAGCTCCACTTAAACCTGTATGCGCTGTCGTAAAAGGTCAATCTGCTCTATTAACTGCCGTATTATTTTG
>Ga0181380_1001556_pt1 | contig 10030 bp, 9 predicted proteins | sample 3SPOviralmetaG_FD_130116 | JGI IMG/M metagenome (GOLD analysis project Ga0181380, IMG submission 130116) | Marine viral communities from the oligotrophic San Pedro Time Series (SPOT) site, San Pedro Channel, CA, USA - 3 SPOT_SRF_2009-08-19 | ecosystem: Environmental > Aquatic > Marine > Strait... | reverse complement strand
CTGCGGCTGGTAGCCGTTGAACTGCGGCATCGCGACCTGCGAGCCACTAAGCAAAGCCGAGATCTCGTTTAACGGCTGGTTGCGCATGGCAAACTGCTCTTGCATCTGCTGGCCGCGTAGCGCGTTGTTTTGCTGCGCCGCGTTCAGACCCATGTTATACCTTTGCATCTGCGCGTTGTTGTACTGGCCCTGCCGCTGCAGGTTGTTCGCGTAGTTTTGCTGGTTCGATGAGTTGTTGAAGCCCCGCTGGGCCATGTCTTGACCGAACTGCGCTTGCTGCGCGTTGTTGTGAAACGCGGCGTCCGATTGGTTTTGTCCGTACTGCTGCTGCTGCGCACTGTTGCCAAACGCCGCCCGATCACGCTCCATGCCAACCAGCCGCGACTGCTCCTGTCCCGCCGACAAGATCGCCTGATTACGGGCGTCGTCCTGAGAGCGCCGCAAATCAGCCATCTCGCGCTCATACGCCTCGGAGCCGGGTGTGATGCCCTGATTGGCCAACCGCGCCTGTAGCGCCTCCATATCGCGCTGATGGTACGGCTCCATGCGGGCCATCAAAGCATCTTCCGTGCGTTGCCGGTCGTCGCCAAAATCGTCAGCGCCGTACCTCCGCTGAATGCGGCCCGCGTCGTCAATTTCGGTCCTTTGCTGGCCCTTCGATTTTAGCTGATAATTGTGGCCACCCTTCACCGGGCCAGTGCGCAGATCGGGCGCGTCAGGACCGGCCTGCCAATCCGGTAAGCCCCTGTCGTTGACAGTGCCGCGCATGTGCCTCTTGAGGCTTTCAGAGACGTTTTCGCCAGTTTTCGCAAGATGCGCTTGCGTCCGCTGGTTTGTATCTTGAATCCGCTGCCCCTGCTTTGACAGGCTTGTGCGCTGGTCGTACTGCGGCAGCATGTACGTCTCGCCCGTGTTCGGGTCAACGAACTCGACTTCGCCGCGCTTTTCGTAAGTCAACGACGAGCCGTCAGGCCCGTACTGATTGACCATCCCCATCGTGTTGTTGGCAATGGCCGTGCCAATGTTGGTCGCAGTTTGCGCGCCCCCGGCAACCTTGGGGTCTACGGGGTCCGGCATTTTAGGAGCGGAGAAAATGCACATATCGTTTCCTCAGAAATTGTAAGTCATAATTTCGGCGGTTGGCTTGAAACCCATTCGCCGCCACACCTTCCCGACGCGCGGATCAGTAACCGGAGCCATCAAAACGCGCTTGCACCCCGCGTCCTTCAAGATGGCTAAAATGTGTTTGACAAGTTTGCGCCCCAGACCATTGCGGTGTGCAGGCTCAACGTAGATTGCATCCTCGGTGGCGATCTTGTCGCCGTTGTGCATGTCCGTGGTTATGTAGACGTTGCAGTATCCTACCACAGCCCCATTCAAGCGCACAACAAAGTGCAGCAAATCTCCACGGTCGCACGCCAATAAATAGTGATCCGTTTGCGGGTTGTAGTCGCTGACTTCGATGCCCGCCGCCGTCAGTCGTTCGCGCATCTCGTCGTAGTGCTGCCGATAAAGCGGCTCGACCTCGGCGTAGGTGTCTCGCAGACGCTCCCTCGCGACCATGTAATCGCTCACAACGCACTCCCGATTTCATAGCGGACGATTACCGCAGTTAGCTCCAGCGCGGGCAGCACCGTGCTGTTTGCCGTAAACGAAATGGTCGGAGCCAACGCAAAGCCCTGATTGGCGACGGCCTTCCACTTTTGAACGCCGTTCAGCGTCACGGCCCCGCCCCAATCTGCGGCGCCCCACTTAGACACGCCCCACACCGCAAGCCCCACAGGCTCCGGCAGCGGGTCAGCCGCCGGAACGTCCTTAGCAGAAAAGTTCCGGCCCAGCGTGGCCCGCCACTTTACGTCCACAGCGGAGCGGGCGACTAGGCCGCAATGATTGCCTATCTTGACGTTTGGGATGCCAAAGTCGGTAAATTGCGGAGTGTAGTAAGCCGAGTATTCCGCGCCGTTGTCGTTCCCGCCGGTTTCGGCCTGAAACACGCGCCCGGTAGTGTCGGAAAAATAGATGTTATCAGAGAACACCTCCGAGGCGTAAACGTCCCACCCCAAATATCGCGCCCATGCGTTCGTCCGCGTGTTGCAGATGAATGCAACCGGCTGGCTCTCGAACTCAGCCGGCACCGAAACCATCAAGTAACCGCGTGACCGCCAGTGCGTCGCGCTGACCGGCTTTATGCCGGACGAAAGCGCCGCGTCGCGCAACCAGTTGTCCTTGATCGGGTCCGTCATCGCGCCGGCGAGCAGCGTGGCGTAGTCGACCGAAATAGCTTGCTGCAGCGGATATATGCCATCCTCTGTCACCATCATCAGATGACCGCCGACGCGAAAAGACGCGTGCTTGTCGATTGGCTTGCCAAGCTGGTACACGCCCTCCAACATCCAAGACGACGTCATATTGGGGTTTGATCCCGCGTAGACGGCAACCTCGCCCTGATCGGTCACAAAGACGCATTTGTCATCAAGGCCGTCGCCCGTGTCGAGTGACCAGCTTGCGCCGAACAACAAGTTGCCGCCCTTGCTGAAAACGCTTCGCAGGTTGATTTCCTCGGCGTCGCCGCCAATGGCCTCGACGGGCAGATACCACGCTGACATCGTGTTTTTTTCAACGAACCAAACGCGGTTGGCGTACAGCCAGCATTGCGTCAGAACGTCCGACGAAACGTTGTTTATGTTCAAATCGGAAAAAGACACGCCGTCGTAGCTAAACCCGGTATCCGCGCCATTGACGCCCACCATGAAATAATTTCCGGCATTCCCGAACTGGACAGAAACCCAATCACCCGACGACAGACCTGACCTGACCGGCGCGGGCGTCACGTCCGGCGAGGACGGCGCAGCGATCTCATAGATGGCAGCGTCAGTGGAGACAAAGAACTGCTCAACGTCGCCCTGAGTGTACGTCATGAAGCGCCTGCCGCGCTCTGGCAGCGTCGCATGCAAGCGACAGCCGCCGCGTAGGAGGCTGCTTTGCGCGGTCGGGAAGAAATTGTCGAGGCGCAGGGCGCTGTCAAGCGGAGCCGCCGTCTGACCGCTTGCGCTGTACCAACCCCTGACGGGCGTCGGCCACGAAAACGTCTGGGTCTGGCGCATTAGTTTTGTCCCGACGGTATAAAATCAGGGACGGGGATGTCCCAAGGGGCGCGCATGCTGGTGTTTTCGTTAAAATCGAGAACCTTGCGACCATTGCGGTCGTTGCCCATGCGGAAAAGTTCCGTTTCAAACTGCGACAGCGCCGCCGTCGGGTTTAAACCCTTCCGCTCGCGCCAGCGCCAAATCGTGCCAGTCTCAATAAGGCGGCGAGGAAATGTGGTCCGATCCTCGGCGTCGGTAAACGCGTCTTTGAAAGACCCATTCAGCGCCGCAACCCAATTCACGTTGACATAGGACAGCGTGACCTTGTCGCCTACGCCCAAGGGGCGGAAAAACTTGATCGACCAGTTTTCGCTGTAACCTTCAACGCGGTAATAGCGATTGCCGCCCGTTGATCCGACGTTCAAGAGGTTTGTCCAGTCGCCGTCGCTGACGACAGGGATCAAAGCACGCCGCACAGTCGTGCTTTCGTAGACCGACATGGTCGTCCGCTTGATCCGCTTAAAGTCGGTGGGCAGGCTGTACTGATCCACCCCCGTGCCGATGATTTCGACCTGCGAACCATTCGGCGCGGGGAGGTCCAGACGCTCCAGAATTTCGTCGGCGGCTTCGAGCATAAAATCGTCACGGATCTCTACATGCTCTAGCTCGGTGGCCGTCACCCATGACGGGGGCGGCTCAACCGAGACAGACCGCGCGACACGGTCAAGAACGTCTGTTAAAAGCGTCATTCGTCAGCCTTCTTTTGCCGGGTGCGGGGCTTCGGCTTTGGCTTCGCCTCGACCTCCTTAGCCGCCGCAATTTCTTTCAGCATCTCCTCCATCGCGGCGATGCGCTCGTCTTTCTCCGCGAGGCTTTCCTGCAATGCAGTGACATCTGCGCCGGACAGGTAATCCTGCGCCATTTCCGGCAGGCGGCGGGCGTTCGGCCAGCGGCAAGCGGTGATGCTCTGCTCGTTCATCGCGGCCACATCCTCAACAGTCCGAATGGCCATGCCTTTCAGGAATGCGACTTGAGCGGGGGAAACGCCGGACCAGCTTTCAAGCGGCGTTCCGCTTTCGGGGATGTCCTGCCCTTCCTTCCACGCGGCGTACGCAGGCTCAATCAACAACCAGCGCGCAATCATGGCTTGGTAGGTTTCGCTTTCCGCCAGATTGCTGTCAACGTTTGTCGGGGGAGTGACATCCTTCATCCGCATCCATGTGCGGGTAGACGTGTATGCCGCGCCACGCGGGGCAAGCAGCACCCAATCAACCGGATCGCGATTTGCGCGGTATTCCGTTTTAAAATCAACAACAGCAAGTGAGCTTTCAGCAGACATTTTTTTCGCCTTTGCAGGGGAGAGGGAAGGGGGCCAGCGCGGCCCCCTTGTTTTCGTTTAGATGGTGGTTGATTTGACCCAAGCGCGAGCGCCGCTGGCCATATCCACAAGGGTTTCAAAGCCGCCCGCGCCCGCCGTGACGGCGAAAGTGCTGGCATCGATCGATACCTCGTCTCCTGCGCTCAGCGCCGCCCCGGCCTCGACGTAAACGTACTTCAGGCCGTCGCTTGCCAACACAGGCGTTCCGAGGGCAACCTGCTTGCCTTCGGTCTGGTTGTTGGTGCCGGACAGATCCAGCCCAATCACGGGTGTGACTGCATGTACCATATTGATGTCTCCTTACGCCGCGTCGAACAGCACGCCCTGACGGGCGCGGTTGGTGCAGGCCATGTTGCCCATCCAGTACATCGGGATGACAACGGCATCCTGATTGGTGGGCTTCTTTTCGTCGTCAGTCGTCCACTGCGCCTCAGCGTGCTGGATGAGGTAGAGGTAGTCGCAGTTCAGGAAGTACATCTTCTCCGACGTGGTCGCGAAGTTGGCGTTGTCGTCAAAGATGACCGCCGCCGACTTGTACTTGATGTTGTCGAAGCCAGCCTGCGCCAGAGTGGCGTCAGAATAGCGCTGAAGTTGCTGCTCGCCAGTCTCGTAGAGAGAGTAGAAGTCGTGAGACGCGACGATCAGGTCAGGCTTGTCCTTGCCGCGCACAGTCTGCAGCCAGAGCTTGTTCATGTCCGCCTTGAGCGCGATGGCGTTGGCGACTGACGGATTGTCCGCGTTGTTGGTGCCGGTCGCCTCGCGAGCCTGATTGCGCCAGAATGCGTATGTCGCCGCATCAATGCCGCCGACCGTTCCCTGACCGTCATTTTGGATCAGGTTTGCCAGCCCGTTGATCTGGTTTGTCAGCGCTCCATCCGAATAGATGTCCACAGACATGTTGTTTGCGGCGGTATTCAGCGCATTCTTTTTGCGGGCTTGGACCAGATTTATCATCTGCTCCTTAGCCCGATTCATGCGCAGTTCGCGGCCCGACGCCACGACGTGCAGGGCGACCTGCTGCCACTCGTATTTGGCCGAGGTCAGCACGTCCGACGCGCTGGTGTTCAGGTTGTCGTAGCCGGAGTAGCGCTGATAGGTGCCGTTCTCTGCGTATTCAAGCGGCTCTTGAATCTCATAGCCGCCGGAGACGGTTTTGATCTTCCCCCGCGACTTCATCGTTGTCAGAAGCGCGTTGTGTTCTGACACGTTGTCAGTCACTTTTGTGCCGCTATGGCGCAAAGTGGTCGTCACCATTTCGGTGAACACTGCTGATGGAGTAGCCATCTAATTACCCTTTTATGCTTTGGACGCCCGGTCATAAGCGGCTGAAAGCAATTCGCCTTCCGTCATTGGCCGCTGCTTGCCGGTTTTTCGTCCCGAAACGTTCACTGATTTTGCCTGCCGCGCCTTTTGCTCTAACTCAGGGTCCGGCTTGGCTGCGGCCTCGTCGGCGGCGGCGTGTGTCGGAGCCTTGTCAGGCATGATGGCCCGCAATGCCATGTCGTATGCGGCCTCTAAAAGCGCCTTGGCAGGGGCTTGTGGGCCAGCTTGTCGCTTCGCAAGTTCGACGAATTGGGGCAGATGATCCTCAACCGCCGACCAATGCTCCTTCCCTTGCGAAAATTCCGCAATCACGGACTGCGTCCGCTCTTGCTCAATCACACGATTAATCTGCGCCTCTTGACGGCGGGGGTCAACCTGCTCGCGCAATCGCGCAACCTCTTGTTGCATGGCCGCGCCGTCGACATTGCCGCCGAGAGCCTGCGCAATGTGCGGGCCGACGCCGTGCTGCTGGATCAGGTGCATGATGCCGCCGACGGGATCGCTTTTCAGCCGCTGGCCAGCTTGGATCAGCGCCGGGATCTGCTGCGCGACCTCACCCGGCTGCATCTCGGCCAGCGCCGGGTGCATCTGAATGCTCTGGATCAAAACGTCCTTGATCGGAGCCAATCCCTTGACTTCGCGCATCGCAGCCGAAGTCTTGTTCGCCATCTCGCGGTGCGACGACATGATGTCGTTGCGGGCGTCGTCAGACAGGCTTGACCAGTGCTTCTTCAGACCGGCGGGCATGTCCGTGGGTATTTCGATCTGCTCCGGCTCGTCCTGCTCGCCTGAGGCGTCATCCGCCTCCGCTGCGGCCTCCGGTGCCTCGGCAACGCTTTCGGCCTCCTGCGGCTCGCTCTCGGCCTCCTGCGGCCCCTCGGTCGCGCGGTCGAACGCCGCAGCCAGTAGCTCGTCGTCGCTTTGCGGGGCTTCGGCGGCGGGGGCTTGGTTTTCGTCGGTGATGATCTGCTCGGCGTTGATCGCCTCTGCAAGCGCTTCCGTTGGCGCTGGCGCGGCGTTCGAAAGGGGGCTGTCCATTTTGTTACTGCTCCATTTTGTGTTGCAGGCCGCGCTTTTCCGCGAAAGCCCTATTGCGCAGCTTGCCTTTCGTGGGCGAGCCAACCTCGTTTGCGTCGATGCAGTTGTTGATCTCCATGTCGTAGCGGCGGGCGCGGCGACCTTCGATCCAGCGGCCATCGATGGGCGACTGATACCCCGGCAAGTCGCTGTAAACCTGCGGGCAGGCGACCGGGGCGGCGCGATCCGCCACCATCGGCTCGCCCGTCGCTTTATCAACCATGCGGCGCTGGTCGCTGCTCCAAATAAACGTCGCCATCAGATGCCCCCCAGCACTTCTTGCAAGGTCGGCTGGCGCTCGTCGCGGGCAAAGGCATTCGCGCCCGCGCCGGTGGCCAGCAACGCCCATAAAGGGACACCCTTCCGACGCACTGTGTCACGAAACTCCGGCGTCATGCGATACCCATAGACGTCGCGGTTTCCATCCTCGCCAACAATCTGCATTGGTTGAAGCCGCGCCTTCTTGTCGTACTTGCGCAGGAGGTTTTGCATCCGTTTGGGGATGATGTTGTCGTAAAAACCGCCCTGCCCGTCGCCAGTGCCGCCCGTCATGCGCCGCACCGTTTCGCTGTTGGGAACCGTGAAGTAATCGGCGCCATCCCCAACAGCGGAGACAAGCTGTTCGCGCAATACCATATCCGCCCATTTCGGCGTGTTGTCTACATAAGGCCCGCCAACAAACGTGTTGTCTATAATGGGTTCTGCGGCCTCTTTCGTGGCGAACGCGGCGCGGTAGCGCGGCCCGTAATTATCAGCCCATTCCTGCGCCAAGCGTTGATCCGGCGAATTGTACCCCAAAGGCAACCCACCTTCCGGCGGTGCGCTGTTTTCAAGGAATCTTGCCGCCGCCGGGCGATGCAGTTTGGCGCGTTCGAACTCGCGGCCATCGGGCGTCCGTCTATAACGATTTACCCACGGCATTTCGTTGTTTCTCGCCCTGTCGCGAATACTGCCAGCGGCGGCGGCGGCGTCAGCAATCATGCGCGAGGCAATGCCCTCCAGTTCGTGAATCTCGCTGCTCGCCTCCACACCGCGCGCGACAGCAGATTCCTCAGCAGGCGTAGCAATGCGTGCGTCCGAACGTCGCGCCTTTTGGCCCCAATCTGATTGGATCTCACCAACGTGGTAAGCCGTGCGGCCATCCGTAGTCGGGAATAGGCCAGTGCGCGCATGCGCGACCACATCGTCGTCGTCCCAATGACCGCCCTCATGCCCCAAAAACGAGCGCTCCTCGGCGCGAACGTTAGCCGGGTCAGTAAACGTGTAACGGGTTTCCGTGTAATCCTTCGCGCCCGGTATGAAGTAGTCATGGTATTGAACATCGTCGGTGTCAGCACCGGAGGGCAACCCAAGCCTGTCGCGCAACTCGATTACATCCATACTCTGGGCTTGGTCACGCAGGCTTTCCTCTGCCATCTCGCGCGCTGCCTCCTCGCCCCAAAACCAAGACACCGCTTCCTCGTCCGTTTTGAAGAGTTCAGCGGTCTCCATGTTTGACGTGTCAGACAGCCAACTGTTCTCATGGACGCTAAGAAATTCATCAACGGCATCTTCGTCTGCTGGGTTATGCCCGCGAGCACGCATCAAGTCGGACAGTTGTTCGCCGTCAAGCTCACGAACCCGATAAGCCTCACCGGCTAACTGCTCGGGGAGCCAATCTGTCATTACGTGCTCTGCTTCTTCATCTAGGCCATCCGCGACATATCGATCAACCAGACTGTCGAAGTCCAACCTATCGCCGCTGCCCAATTTGCCCTCCGCAGTGTCCGACAAATCGTCAATCATGTCGGTATTTCGGCGCAAATACTCAACTATTTCGCTTTTATTCGCCTTGCTGCCTGCTGGGAATGCCTCGTCAAAGCCAGCCCATGCCAATTCATCCTCTTTGCCGCCGCCCTTGAGCAGCATGGCACGCATTTGCTCAATGCTACCTTTGTTCTGCTTCAATCCCTCTGCGGCTCGCAGGCTTGGGCTGTAGCGCGGCGGAAACCGAGGCAAGTCGGCGGTCGGAGCCACCGGCCCTCCGCTGTAAAGCGTCGTGCGCGGGTTGGCGCTCGGCTGGCGTGCATTGTGAGCCACGCCCCGCGCTGCGGAAGTGGCCGCGCCTGCCGACATGCCCGTCAGCGCGTCCGTGATGGCCTTTGCTGCGTCATCCGCACCGGCACCCGCCTGCGCAGCTATGCGACCGCCAGCCACTGGAAGCAGCGCCCCTAGTGTTTCCGTTGCAGCGCCAACGCCCGATGATAAGCGCTCCCCCACAGACCGCTCCGGCGCAGTCAAATCGCGCGCATGACTTCCGGCCTGCTCAATCCCCACAACCGGGTTGAGCAATTCGCCCATAGCGCCCAAACGGTCGGAAATGCCGGTTGGTCCGAGATAATAACGCAGCCCCTTATTGATTTTTTCGTCTAGCCACTGCCGCCGCCGCTGACCACCTTCGAGTATTTCCGCAAGTGATGCCATTAGATCGCCACCGGGCGCTCTTGCACCCGCTCCAAATCGAGTTCTTCAATTCTCAGCAAGCTGTCGATTTCCTGCTGCAACTCACGCAGGCGCTGGTCATCGACCTGCAGCCCCATTTTTTGCGCTTCAAGAGCCAGTGACGCCTGCATCTTTGCTTCTTCAAGCCGCAGCTTTTTGGCTTCGTACGCGGCCTTGATCTGATCGGCCACAGCCTTTTGCCGCAGCGCTGCCTGCTGCAGCGCCGCCTGCTGCTGCGTCTCCGCGCCCTTGCGCTGCTGCTCGGCCTGCTTGACCTGCATGTCTAGCTGCCTGCCCTGCACGTCCAGCATTGCGCCCTGCACCTCGGCCTGCAGAAGCGCCTGCTGCGCCTGCTTGGCCTGCTGCTGCTCGGCCTGCTCCTCCTGCGTCGGGCCTTCCTCGGCTTTTTTAGCGGCGCTAATCGCAATCTGTTCGATGGCGTCCTCGGCGGATTTGCCCAAATTAAACGTGCGCGCGAACGAGTGGAAAAGCTTCATCACCGCACCGGTCGCGGCGGGCGCACCCTGAATGATGGGAGCCATCGTGGAAAAGTATTGAGCCGACGCAGTCAAAAAGTCGCCCATTTCCTGCCGCTGCAGCTCCATGTTGCCACGCACCGTTGAGTTCGTCTCAACGTCAATCCGGTAGTGATTCAGGACGCCGTGCAGATCCGCCGCCGCCGGCG
>Ga0181380_1001555_pt1 | contig 10039 bp, 15 predicted proteins | sample 3SPOviralmetaG_FD_130116 | JGI IMG/M metagenome (GOLD analysis project Ga0181380, IMG submission 130116) | Marine viral communities from the oligotrophic San Pedro Time Series (SPOT) site, San Pedro Channel, CA, USA - 3 SPOT_SRF_2009-08-19 | ecosystem: Environmental > Aquatic > Marine > Strait... | reverse complement strand
TCTTTATTAAAATGAATTGACGCAACTGTAATTACATCAATATCTTGAGCATGAGACAGTAATTTGTGAAGACCAACAAATGACTGATAATAATAAATTGTTTTCATTATAGTATAAAATATAAATTAGTTTTAAATTATAGATTTTTGAGCGCTATCATTGAAGGCGCCTGATGTCCAAAAACAACCATATAGGCAACGGCTAATGCGCCAACCAACACACTTCTATTTTCAGCCATCGTTGGACCCTGTTTTAATCCATATATCATTACCGCATAAGCGACCAATCCAATAATAATACCATGTACAACCATTATTAATCCACGTTCCATTTATATTATACCTTATATTTTAATTCTGCTTGTAATGGATAATGATCAGAAATAGTAGTTATATCTATATCAATTACGCGTACATTTAATGTAATATGATTACAATTAATAGGTATAATATAATCTAATATATCGTGTCCTCCCCATGTTCTTGTAAAATTATTCTTTGGTACATTTAAAATATCATGTGTATCATTATGATTTAAATCACCTGTAATAATGTAAGATGAAAATGGTGATTTTTCTTTTATCATTTTAATTTGACGTGTAGATATATCATTATTATCAAACATATTATTACTTTGAAGATGTCCTGTAACAAGGTTTAAACAACCGACTTTAAAATATACAATGGATTTATTGGCCATTCTATCAGGAAAAATATATTCATCTAATATGATTTCTTTTTCAAGTTGGATAGGATATTTAGATAATATTAGTATCCCACTATCTTCACCAATAATATAACGTTTATTCATATTACCACACAGATAATACGGATACATATGGCTTAATTCATTAATAAGTCGTTGTTTACAAGTATCTTCAAAGACCTCTTGTAAACATAGTATATCATTTGATTTGAATGATTCTATTGTATTAATAATATATTGTAATTTATGTTTCTTCATATGAAGAAATATACATTGGGTATTCCATGTAATTATATGTGTAGGTTTATCATTAATAGAAACACTATTGGAATTTGTTTGGGGAATGTTCTTCCACCAATAACAGAATCTAAAAATTCGTCTCAATAATCCACATAGTATACATACTTTATTAAACATCACGATATATTAACCTATATTATATAAATAATCATTTACCACAACAAAATAAACCAGTATAACATTTTTGAGGTTTAGTTAATCGAATCCATTCTTGAATAGTATAGTTGTCACTCATACTTTGATTACAGCGAGCACATAATGGTTTGATATTATTTATATCTAATGATCCACCTTTGCTCTCAGGGATATCATGACCAACATGAAAATCCCACACATTAATTTTATTTTTACACCAAGGAATATAACAACTATGTTCAAATACTTTTCCAAATGATTGTAACCAACATTGCTCTCTGACAGCTTTAGGTATCGTAGCTTTTTTTTTCATATATTTAAAGTTATTGTATATACTAAATATAGTGATATAATGTTTAAATATTTGTTTGTTTGGTTTCTGGCAGCTTATTCATATGATAATATGTTAAAAACATATACAAGTTATACCAGTGAAAATACATTTGGAGAAATGAAAGATTTTATTATTCATCAACAAGAAAGGGAAGACGCATTACGAGAACAATGTCATTTACAATTCTATACTATTCCTAAAACATCTTATTTTGAAGAATTGATAAATACTTATTTAAACAAAGGATATTATATATCAAGTAAGATGGAAGTTCAAACAAAAGAAGAATTACTTACCCAAAGTTATATGAGTGAAAATGAAGGAAAAGATTTAATATTAGGAGATAAAACATTTACACTAATTAAATCTGGAGTAAAAGCGCGTGAAGTATATTCCTATTCAAATCAGATGTACGAACCCTATCCACGATCTCCTGTATGGAAAGTAATCTTGGATGATATAACATTAACAATTACAAGTATAGACTAAATTGTATTTAAAAAGAAAATACTATTAGTATATAGAAATATGGTTATTTTTTGTATTAATGAGGATGAACTACCCATGAATGATGATTCAACAATTATGGAAGTAAAACAAACAATCATAAAAAAATATAACTTATCAACCAATTATATTGATTTAGTATTTATAATGGATAAACCCAGTCGTATCTTGGGTAAATTTAATGTCGAGCCAGGAAAGCTCGCACGACCATTTGACAGACATACATTAGATAAATTTGCGTTCAAAGATAAAATTAGAGTAGAATATTCAGTTGTAGAAGGTTATGAACCTAAAAAAAAGGTAGTTATGGTAAGCAGAGGCAGAGGAGCAGCAGGCTTGGGCAGAGGCACTATCTATAATTCAACATCACGACCCTCCTCTATATTTGATCACACTACAACACAACAATCTCTAACATTGGAACCCCAATATAATCTTGATTCAAATGATGACTTTCCAACACTTTAATTATTGACTTTTCTAATTTTCAACCCCCGTAATAGCTGTAATATTGGTGAATGCGGATGAAACACCAGCTCTTTCTTTATCTTGTTCATCATGATCTGGATAATTTATATCTTGAATCATATCCATAATTGGTTCGTAATTTGGATTTTGATTGGCTCCAAGACGTTCAAGTTGCTTAAGTAAATAATGTGATTTCAGAGCGGCTTCTTTCCATTGATCCATTATATTCGTATTCTTATCGGTAAATGTGAATTCTTGTTGAGTCCCATATTCAATTGTGATTAGTTTTCGAATATGTTTTGGATTAATTTCTGAATGAGAACAACATAAATTATAATCATTATCAGTAATCATGTAATTATCGAGTTCTTCTTTTTGAAATGGTGTAGGATATTTAAGTATATAGTGATAACCAGGATCAATATATCTTACCATTTTAACATAAATATCAACATGATATAGATAAATGACTGACCTTGACTTATTAATGAGTGTAACTTTAGGCCATTTACGAGCTTTAATTTTTTTCAATGCTAATTCGGGTGTAGGAATATTATATTCCTGATATTTCAAACAATTTTCACAAGTACACGTAAATACACCATCTTGTTTCCAACCAACCAGTCGGGCATCAGATACTTCCCAATTCTGGCAAAGTAATTGAGTGGTCATATATGATGGACAGGTGCGGCGATTATGACCTGGTTCTCGACAATAACCACATTTTCTTGAATGACAAGTACCATTATCGGTGGTGCGAGGAGAAATCATTTATAAATATACTCGTAATATAGTGTTTGTGGAAAAGGAATGAGGTAAGAATCAAATTTAATATTATGAGAATAAAAGAATACTCATATATACTTAAAAATTTGATTTAGTTTAGTTACTAACAACTAAACAGACAAACAAAACAACTAAACAGACAAACAAAACAACTAAACAGACAAACAAAACAACTAAAAACAACACTTAAACTAAACCATGTCTTATATGAATGAACTTCCTGTCCTTAAATTTACCTTTGAACGTGGATTAGCAAAAGATCAGGGATTTTATAAGTATTGTAAGACTGATGGGCATGTCATTTATTCACCCAAATATGACAAATTCTATTCATTAAAACTTCCTCAAGGAGGAGAATATACGGGTCCTCAAAATTTAAGCGAAGATTGGCAAACGTTATCTATGGTCGCTCTAGGTTCGAATGGTCCTACAACATTATGGACTAGTCAATCCTATATCGAAATGGTTGAGAATGAGCTCTCAGGATTTGAAACAAATGAATGTTATCTTATCCCAATGAAAAATCTCCTCTATTCCCTTTGGTATGAGAATAACAGTGTAAAGTATCATTTCTATCTTGAATCTCTTGGAAGTCATTATTCAATCGTTCGTGATTCCCATACAACTTCTAGCGAGAGTAGCCGTCACTTCTCACCAGTAGATACTCTACATTTAACCTTATACAAATTAGAATCAAACCAACCAGTTCCAGGAGCAAATATAAATTATTACGGAGGATGGGAGATGCCTGATTATACTACAAATGAGACTATGACAGGATGGGAGATGCCAGATTATACTTCAAATGAGAGTTATCTTACACAAATGGATATAGATAGAGGTGAACCTCAAACACCACTCAATACAACGAATCTACCATTTGAACAAACACCTGAAAAAAATAAGAATACACAACAAGACCTTAATAAGCGTAATCTTACACAGAGTAATCTTATGGACTATTTTGAACAAGTAGAAGATAGCGATAGTGATATTGATCTTTCTTCCGACGACGAAGTAAATGACGACGAAGTAAATGACGACGAAGTAAATGACGACGAAGTAAATGACGACGAAGTAAATGACGATGAAGTAAATGACGACGAAGTAAATGACGACGAAGTAAATGGAAATACTACTGAAGTAGATTCAGATGATTCTGAATATGATCCCTCTACAGAGGAAGAAGAGGAAGAAGAGGAAGAAGAATCCGATTGTCTGAGTGTAGAGGAAACACTTCAACTACAAAAAGACTATGCTTCTCTTACTCAAAGATATTTCGCTCTGGAACGGAAGCTGATAGAGATTAAGATGGTTGTAGGGAGAGAATAAAATATGAGAGAATTACCTGTTTTCACGATAATCAAAATTTAACATAATATTGTATAAGAATTTATGTAGACATAGTAAATAAATAGTGTATAAAATGAGTAGATTATTTTTTATTGAAGATATACATATTCATCAGGATAGGTAAATCCTTGAAACATATTTGTAAGTTGTTTTTTTTCGTTTGTAAATCCATCAATTAGTTGACATGTATCATTATTCCATTCACAATTTGCCCCACTTAGACTACGAATGAATTCACATTCATCTTCATCTCCGCCAACAGAACAGTTACCCACATTTGCGGCATCTACTAATTGTTGTAATGGGTCATTTTGTTCATTATTATTTGATGTATATTGATTTAATATTTCTTGTTCTTGTTCATTTAAACAATATCCATCATAATCACCATCTGTTTCATTCCAGGTAATAGTTCCAGTATAGCCTTCATCACATACGCATTGACCCTCATTATCACCCTCATTATCACCTACCGTAGATCTTGAACTATTCTCTGGACATTGAATATATTCACAACATATATCCCATGTACAACCTGTGGTCGGACAAGGACCTATATTTGAAATTTTAGGAATATATTCTGCTGGACAAGTATTATCATCATCATTTTCTGATTGAGTGCTCCATCCATCACTACATACGGGTCCTGTATCTGTTTCTGGTGCTGGTGCTGGTGCTGGTGCTGGTGCTGGTGCTTCTTCTGGTTCAGGATCATCTTCCATTAATTTAACAGCCAAAAGAATTAGAAAACCAACTCCGGTACAAATACCAATTATTATTAACGCGTTTACATATTTTTGTTTATCTTCATCAGAAATAATTTTTGGCATACCTGTAATTTTCCCAGCTCTATATAAAGGTTTAGAACCCAATGCTACAGTAGGACCCGATGGTACAGTAGAAGGTGGAATAGATGGTCCTCTTTTTTTTAACATATATATTATAGTATATTATTTTTTACATTTTTTAGAAGCATTATAAGGGGGAGTAAAGCCTCTATTTTTATATATAGAATTCATACATATAGGATAACCTTTACTTTGATTTTTAGATTCAAAAATTTTTAAACATTTACAATATTTGCTATATAGAGCTTTATCCAAAAGTTTTTTTTCTTTAGATGTCATTTTTTTTTTAGTTTTTTTCTTTGATAGTAAATCTTTATATTTTTTATCAGAAATAATTTTTTTATATTTTTTTAAAGTTTTCTTTTGAACCATTATTTAATAAGTATAGAAAATATTTATTAACTTATTCAATCCATATTTTATTAAAATATAAATATGGGATTTAAAGTATAGGATGGTTCATAAATATAGTCAATGGAATATTTCAAAATCTAAAGGTGATGAAATAGCCCATAAATATATTACTGAATGTTTATGTGAAAATGAAAGATATAGAATGAATATTAAAGAATTAATTAATTTACTAAATATTAAAACAAAACATATTAACTTTATTAATCGTAATCAAAAAAAACCATTCAGTGTCTATATCAAAGATATTTATGGTTCATTTATTCAATTTATAGATAATCATTTAAATTATGGAATAATGGACAATTCCTATGTAGTATTAATCAATCATAAAAATATCAATTCAACACAATTTAATATAAATACCTGGGAAATGATAAAAACAGAAGAAGATTTTATACTTGTATAAAAAATATTATGTATAATATATGATAAATATTGATAATAATGTGAAATTAACGATATTTGTAATGTTATTTAGTAGTTATATTATATATGAAAAAAAGCCAGGGATAATGTTTAATGAAAAGGGTGAATTTAAATCATTTGGTTTAAATGAATCTAATAATGAAACAATCTTTCCGTTTTATATATCTATTCTTTTACTAAGTTTTTTAGTATATTATTGTTTGTTGTTAAGGGGGGGGAATTATGTATAAATTATAAAAAAAAAGTTTATGTTAGATTATGAATAAACCAAAATTAGTTGATTATTCAGAATTTATTAAACCGATACCCCTAAAAAAGCCACCATCATCACAAGACATTCAACAAGTAGTAAATACCTTTCTTAATATAGTAGTCTTTATATCTATTTTATTAGGATTATATTATCTTTATTATAAACATAAACACAAAGAATATAATAAACAACTATATCATAAAAAAGTAAATGAATTAAATGAATATTTGAATAATAAAAATATAGATGAATTATTGGGTAAAAAATATTGAGTAGTAATATAATGGAAGATTACAAAAAATCATTACAAGAATATTATGAGCATAAATTAAGAAACAATAAAAAATATAGGAGGTGTAATGATTGTAATAGTGAAAGAGAATTTATAGAAAAAGATGGAAAGCTTATTTATAGCTGTGGTTCAAAGGGAAAATGTGGTGCTCAGATAACAATAGACTTATCAGAATATGTTTATTATCCATTAGAAAAACAAAACATACATGAATATTTACAATCTTATATAGATTATAATATATTAGACAAATATATTTCAGTAGGTGATGAAAAAAAGGGTCAAACAAAACTTATCAATGATAACCGTGAAGCTCTTGCTAAATTAAAAAAAGGATTTATTCATCAAAATAAATTAAAAAAAAAACATGAAGATTTGGTGAAAATGCATCAAGAAAGAATTCAAGATAAGAAAAAACAACAAATGATTTTACATGATTTATCATCTAACCCCCATGAAGAGGACACTAAGAAAGAATTATTAAAAGAATATTTAATATTAAATAATAAAATATCCCAATCTTATATTTCTTTAACCAAAGAATTTGATTTTATTGATAATTTTATTTTAACTAAACAAGGCACTATAACAACTCATAACACGACTTATAAAGAAAAAATTAAAAAGAAGAAACAACCGGTTGTACTTTCAGAAGAATCGAATTTATTACCTGAATTACAAGGAATGGAGAGGAATCCTAAAAATAAAAACAGATTAAATTTAATTGTAGCCTACAGAGATCCGGGTGATGGTAGTCGAAAACAACAATTAGATATATTTATAGAACAAATGAAACTGATATTTGATTCTCAAACAGACCTACATATTTATATTATAGAACAAGAAGGTGAACGAGATGATTATGATTCATTACCAGAACTTCTTCAACAACAAAAATCACGGATGGCTAAATTTAATCTTGGTATACTAAAGAATATAGGATATTCAATCGCATCCACATTATCTAAAAGTAAAAAGAATTCATATTATATATTATCTGATGTTGATTTATTACCAAGTAAACAATTAATGAATGAGTATTTAAAATATCCTGTAAAACCCATTCATCTTGGAAATAAAGGAACAAGATATAATATGGATGGTAATGATTCACAATTTTTAGGAGGTGTTCTTTCTGTCAATAAGAATGATTTTGAAAAAGCCAATGGTTATCCTAATAATTTTTGGGGATGGGGAGGCGAAGATAATGCTCTAAATAGACGATTTAAAGATACTAACATAAAAATAGTAAAACCAAGTAGTCCTGTAATTGATCTGGAGACATTGACACTCAAAGAAAAATTGGATAAATTAAGAAGTGAAAAAACAAAAGAAATGAGAAAAAGAGAAAAATTAGAAGAAGATAAAAAATCTTGGAAAGAAAACGGATTATCCAACCTGGATGATTTATATGAAATAACAAGTAAACAAAAAGAGGGAAATGTAACACATTATAAAGTATTGTTACTTGTTGAAACAACACCTTTAACCAAAGAATTATCACCCTTGAAATTTACAAGTGGAAACCAAACAGAAAGATATGAGGTAGGTGATGAAATAGGATATACACCCGCATCTCCAAAATAGTTATGCGGTTTGACCTTTAAATTCAGAGATCATTAAATTTAATTTATCATAATAACCATCAATTATAGCTATAATTGGTTCTTTTAAAACAATTGAAAAGGCCAATATAAAAGAAACATGAATAATTGTAATCCATGATATAATCTGATTTTCTTTTTTTTGTTCATTTAATAGTTCCAAATTACGTTTAGTAATTGATAGATCATTTGCTAAATTATTTTGAATAATTCCAGTAACTAAAGCTCTATTTTCTCTATCTTGAGCCTCTTGTTGAGCTAATGATCTATCTGAAACAAGTGAATCACCCCTTTCTTCTAAAAATTCTCTCATCTGATTTGTATCATTTATATCTAAATCATCATCGCCTCCTCTACGTATGAAATTAGTTTTGCGACTACCCCCACCACGATTAAATATAAATGTTTCCCCATTATCTTCATTTAAACAATAACCACCTCGTTTTGAAGGCATACATGTTCCTTCACCACCACAACAATCTTCTGTCCCATTTTCTGTACAACCATTCGCAGACCAATTATATCTTATTTGACCATTTTCTCTTGAAGAAGAAAAACATCTATTTACATAAGAGGGGGGTTCAATATCGGAATCTTGAAAATGTGTTCCTAAAAGTATTCCTCCACAACAATTCATATTAGTGATTCCTTCTTTAATTTCTTTTTTATGTTTAATAAATAAACAATAAGCTAATCCCAAAAATACTAATATACATAATTTAGTAGTCGATATATTATTATTCATAATATTATTAGGTATATTTTATTTTTAATTAATGACCTTCTGAATAAAGCATACAATAGGGTGCTTGATTGGTTAAACAAAACATCATAGTACACACTTGAGTAACACCATCTACGACAGAACAAGTATTACATCCATCAAACCAAGATACACAATCACTTGGAATCCCATTAAATACATTTTCATTACAAATACACATTGAACATCCCTGTTCATTTACACGGAGACCATTTAAACATTCAAGATCACATTGGACATCAGAACATGGATTATCTGGATGAAGTTGGGGCATATCAATTATATGAGGACAAGGTGTTTCCCAGGTTCTAATACATGACTCTGTTGAATAACACCATACATATCCAGCTGATGCTAGACATCCATTACTATCTATATCTGAGCCAGGTACATTGGATATATCTGGAGTAGGATCAATTACTTGAGAATTTACGAACGAACCATTCATTAAACCAGTAATCACCATTAATCCCATCATCATTAAGTCTTTCATCATTGTATATATATAAATAATATTATTTATTTAAGTAAATTTTATCTTTTAGATAAAGAATCTTTTAAAATAGTGATTTCAAATTCATAAAAGACTTTATAATCACCATTCGCAGATCCCCCATCAACTTTAATTAAATTTAATGTTAATTTATTTAATTGAATAGGAGTAAAATAATTATTATAGGATCTTTGAGGCTCAGTTTCAATATAATTATCTGTATCACCATTTGTAGCACATTTTAAACGAGATATTATAGGAATACCATTATCATTTATTTTACACGCCTTATGGGGTATTTCGGGTATAAATAAATCAACATAAGGACTATCAAAAGCACTGGTTTGTAATACATTAG
>Ga0181380_1001548_pt1 | contig 10064 bp, 13 predicted proteins | sample 3SPOviralmetaG_FD_130116 | JGI IMG/M metagenome (GOLD analysis project Ga0181380, IMG submission 130116) | Marine viral communities from the oligotrophic San Pedro Time Series (SPOT) site, San Pedro Channel, CA, USA - 3 SPOT_SRF_2009-08-19 | ecosystem: Environmental > Aquatic > Marine > Strait... | reverse complement strand
ATAGATTAAGTTAAATTTAAACAATCTAACATAAATAATAACATGCAACACAATACATGGGGTAAGGATAGAGATGATCTAGCATCATTAGCAAGTAAGGTAATCACTGAGAGTTACGAAGACGGAGAAGACAAGGATGCAGAGTATCTTGCAGCACACGGTGAGTTACCTGAGTCACAGGATGATCTAGATAGACATGAAGCTAGTAAGTCAGAAGATGCAGAGAATCCTGAGATCTTTCAACTTATAGCAAGTGTTGGTGAATTAGATGCTGTTGACATGTCAGAGTTTCTTTATGGACTTGCACAGATCTTTGATGATCCAGATGTAGAAGATCCAGCATTTGAAGAGACTAGACAACATATTGAAGGTGCACATAAGGCCTTTGAAGGTAGAATGGGTAACTAAACATCACTAATAATCAGACTTTATTAATTCTCTAATGCCTCTGTGTGTTAGAGAATTTTTTTGTCCTCTTGTTTATAAAAGGAACTACCATATAATTGGTATATGGCTAATACTAAAGATCTACAAGAAGTTATCGATGACATTCATGAACGTAATAGGAACGTTGAGTATGACACTGATAGAGAGGATGCATACTATAAGAAGATGGAGAAGCTCTATAATGCGTATGTTGACGAGAATGATGAGATTACTAAGAAGTATAAGATCAGAACATACTTCCTCTTAGGTGCTATCGTCTCAGTGTATATTGGATTCTTTGTTTGGAAGGCTACGACATAGTGAGCGGCATTTTGCTCCGCGGTGCGGAGCTCTTAGTGAGCGGCATGCTGCCTTCGGCGGTGTTATGTTTTTTTTGCAAATTATTATACTGTTGCTATAAATAACTATATACTATGAGTATTCAGAAAGACAACGAGGCTATGGCAAGACTCTATACTGAGAATGTTGATCAAGCATTACTAGATGAGATTCGCAAGTATCTTGATGATAGGAGTGATGCTATTACTAAAGAGATGGAAGCTCGTAAGGCTGCTGGTGAGAATGTCTTCTATGGCGTACCTGCTACAGATGCTATTATTGATGACTTGAAGGAGTTTGGTATGAATGGAATTAAGTCTCTAGAGGATTTCAAAGCGTCTGAAGCTGCTAGTGAGTATAGTGATGCATATAAAGATGCTCATGGGTTTCGCCCTCGAGGCTATCATTGGTCAGATCATAGTGCTGACGAGTGGGATAAGATCATTAGTGATTTGTATGAATATGCTAGGGAGCAAGAGCCTGAGAAGGAAGAGCCATATGAGCATAAGAACAGTGATGAGCCTGTTAACAGTTTAGAGAAAGCATTCTCAACAATCGGTGAGAGTGTTACACGTCCTAAGTCAGTATACCAAGAGATGGCTGAACTATACACTGAGGGTGTGCAGGATATGAAGTATGATAAGTGCTGGGACGGTTATAAGAAGGTACCTGGTAAGAAGCGTGGTGAGCCTGGTTCATGTGAGAAGGCTGAAGATGCTGAAGATAAGCATAAGGCATCTAACCCTGGTATACTTTCTAGACAGATTAAAGGTAAGATTACTTGTTCAAAGGCCAGGAGCTTAAAGAGCAGTACTAAAGATAAAGGCTCGCATACAGCCAAAGCAGCACAGCGCTTTCTTAACTATCATGATTGTGATGAAGAAGAGTGGAGTAATGAAGATGCTGAGGAGAGACTTGCTGGGCTTCCAGAAGAGGATGCTGAGTACAGAGGACGTAAAGTCACATTGAATAAGCCAACTCGTGGTGATGTTAAAAAGTTTAAAGTATATGTTAAGGATCCAAAAACTGGTAACGTTAAGAAGGTAAACTTCGGCGACCCTAACATGCGTATTAGAAAGTCTAACCCAGGTGCACGTAAGTCATTCAGAGCTAGACATAAGTGTGATCAAAAGAAAGACAAGACCAAAGCAGGTTACTGGTCATGTAAGAAGTGGTAGATATGAAAAAGATAATTAAATTCCTAAAATCAATAATTCGTAGAGAGCCTACAGCTTGGATTGATATCGAAGTTGCAGCTGAAAAGGAAGAAGCGTTAAGTGTAGAAAAGGATGTTAACACACTATCATGTGGTAGTGCTGTAATCGTTTATAACCCTGAAGCTAACAACATTACTGTTGGAGATACTGAGCTTACAGTTACTACAAGAATTCTTACTAAGGTAAACAATGTCCTAAAGAAGGACGGTGTTGAGACTATTAGTAAGGAAGATTGGTCTGAGTTCGAAGATGGTATTATAGCATCACAAGGCAAAGGTAAAAACACATACAACGCGCTACGTAAGAAAGTTAAGTAATATACTTGATTAAATAGAGAATCATATTAATATATAATATATGATTCTTGTTGTACCTGTATCACAGACAGATGACGAAGTCCTTGAAGACTTTGTACGTGTATTTAACTTATTTGGACCCTACCCTGATCACGACCTTGTTGTAGTTAGCAGGCCACGTGACCATATTTTAGCTCGTGAGACCTATAGACGTATAGAGCATAACTTTGAACGTGGTTGTAAGATTCATCACACGTTTGATATTGACGGTAGGCTCGGTTGGCCTGGAGGGCCTAACCATTATTGGTTAGAGACGGCTAAGTATCTAAAGGGTGATGAGTATAATAATACAGATAAGCCATGGCTGTTCTTAGAGATGGATATGACACCTCTATGTAAGGACTGGGCTGATAAGCTTGAAGCTGAATATCACGAGGAAGGTAAGCCATTTATGGGTAACTTGTCATGGACTACTACCACCACAGGTGATCAAGAGATGATCAAACTATGCCAGCATCTCGTTGGTGCGGCTATCTATCCACCTGACTTGGGACCATATTCAAAGATTTGGACGAAGGTTAACAATATAAATACAGCATGGGATATATTATGTCAGTGGGAGTTTCCGCAGCATGCACATGATACCAAGCTCATGCAACTATGCTTCAGGACGTGTAATTATAGCAAGTATCTTGATGACTTTGGTAAATATTTTGTACAAGGAGAAGATAGAGAAGCATGGCCTGACCCGACATATACATTTAGTGAGCCTGTTAATATAGGAACGGCTGTACTGTTACATGGCTGCAATGATGGTTCATTAGCTCGTTTAGTTTATGAAGATGTTACTGGGGAGAAGATAGAATATAATAGTGAAGAAGTTGATGAGTAAGAAGTTACCAGCGTTTTTTCATATACCAAAAAACGCTGGAACATATATCAGTAGTATTGCCTTACCGTGTTTAAGGCAATATATTACTGAGACAGGTTTGGATATATGGGAATGGTATCATCTCGATGTACGTAGAAAAAATAACACATATTATAGAATCGTAGGGTATAAGAAAAATAATATATGTTTAGGTAGTGAGTATGTAAAGCAAGCTAATCTAGGCAATTCTAGAATATCATTTTACAACGTAGATATATCTAACTTAAGTTTTGATGATTTTATACCGTTTGCTCTGACTGTAGTTGATAAAGGTTTCACTAGCTATAGAGAGGATATTTATAATATACTACCGGATGAGATCGAACCATATGAGTGTATGTGCTTGAGAGAGCCGTATGAACGTATACAATCATTGTACAGCTATATAAGATCTAACCAGTCTGATCACGAGCCTACAAACAATGCTTATGAGAGTTTGTCGTTTTTAGAGTACTTAAACTCACCATTATTAGAGGGTAGCTGGCTGATAAGGGGATTGCTAGGGATCGAAGATCAAATACCTATAGAGCAGAAACACTTTGAAGAAGTATGTCAAATATTAGATGATATGTTAATTTGTGATATAGGTGATGTGTTTAGCTGTATTTGTAAGGTGTATAAGGATTGCTACGGTATAGATGTAAGCACCAACCTTATTTCAGGTAGTGGTGCATGTTATAACGAGACAAATAATAAAGTTAATGTTCCGTTTGATTCTCTCGATGAAAGTACAAAGAGGTCTTTTATAAATCAGAGTAAGTGGGATAATAAAATATATAATAAATACTCAAATGTTAATATCACATAAACATAAATTCATTACAGTCGATATACCGAAAACAGGGACAAGGTCTCTAAGAGAGACTCTCACCTCGATGGAGGGTGTTACTGATGTTTTAGGTAAGCCGTATAATTCAGATGATATACTAAAACAACATGCACCTATTTTAGATATTGAGCAAGGGTTTCGCAAAAATGGTTGGCTTGGCTTCAATTCATATTATAAATATTCCGTTGTAAGAAATCCATGGGATAGGTACTTTTCGTTTTTTACATATTACAAGATGAAAGCTGATGAGTACTCTGAAAGCGCGCCTTACCCTACTGATATGGCAAGAAAACAGGGCAAAATGGCCTCAGAACTATTTAGGTGTAAAACACCGTCACAGGTTTTACGGACGTTAATAAAACAACAACCAGCGCATGCGCATTTTCTTTTAGATACAAATAGTGAATGTCAATTTAATAGAATAACTTTGTTTGAAAATCTTAAGACCGGGTTTGAAGAGTTTTGTTATGATATTGGTATAGAGTTACCAGATTTGAAACATGCAAACAAATCAACTAAATCTACAATAAAGGAAGATATATATACACAAGAACTTATTGATATGGTAGCAGAGAAAGAAAAATGGGTAATAGAAAGGTTTAATTATGATTACAAATAACGATAAGATAGAGATATGGAACGGCTACGCTCTAATAACAGATGATACGCACTTTACTCCATGGGCAAAAGAATATGGAAAAATAGCCTTTCACCCACATCTATCTTTTTATAAGGACTATATACCTAAAGGTGGGGTTGTTGTTGATGGTGGAGCTAATCAAGGAATGTATTCTGCGGCGTATTGCGAGTTAGTTGGTGAGGAGGGATGCGTATACAGCTTTGAACCTAACGAGCTTCCTTTTGTTTGTTTATGTATTAACGCTCCTAACGCCAAAAAATATATGATGGCATTGGGAGAGAAAGATGGTTTTTGTGACATGTCTCAGTGTAATAATTATGCTGCCTCGCATTTACAGTCTGGAGATAGGGTTGCCATCAGACCTCTAGATTTTCTCGGCTTAACAAGATGCGATCTTATAAAAATGGATCTTGAAGGTTATGAACTCCTTGCCTTAAAGGGCGCTGAGGAAACAATAAGAAGAAATAAGCCTGTTTTAGTTTTAGAGGTAAATCCGAATCATATGTCGAGATTTGACTGTATACCACAGCATCTATACGATTATCTAGAATATTTAGATTATAAGATTGTGTGTAGATACGGTCCAGATGCTCAATCGGATATTATATGTATACCAAAATAATTTACAAATGGAAAAGGAAAAAATATATACCTATTACGAGAATGTTAATTTTAAAAAGCAGCCAGAGCTTATTGATGTTTGGAAACAGAGCTGGGAAGCTAGTGGGTTTGAGCCTATCGTATTAGGTAGAGACGATGCGAAGAAATCACCCCTCTATGATGATTATTATGCTTTCGTTCAGAGAGTGCATAAAAAAGCTACAGGAGCTGAGCTACCTGATAATACATATTGTATTGCAGCACAATTAGAGATTATTGCCTTTACAACAGTTAGTCAGCCTTCGTTTTTTAGTGATTATGATGTTATTTGTAATGGTTATGAACCATTTACACCTGAAGATAAAGTGCACTGGTTAAACAAGGCATGCTCCTGCTTTGCAACGGGTAGTAAGACGGGGTGGTATAAGTATGTAGATTTTCTCTTTGAGAATGAAGATTTGATTGTTAACTACTGTAAGCAGGTGCAGCAGAAAAATGGCCGTGATCAATTTCACGATCAGGATTTTTTGATCCCTATTTTTAGTAAAGGTATTGAGTCTGATGTTTTTGAAGGTTCTAGAAATTTAGATATTGTTGGGAGTGACTATAAGCCAGGTTCTGAAAATATATGTAAAGCTTTACATATATCACATAAAAATGCACATGAAATAAAAGAATCGCATCCAAGGTGGTCAGATGTACCTGTCGATGATGTAAGATTATTTTACGCTAGAGAGGTATTGAATAATCTACTCAAACGTAAAACATAGAAAAATCTATCATAGATACAAATACATATATCTAAAACGGTACAGGGTTCAGGAAAGCGTGTCTAAAAACTACAGTTTAGTGACTGATGCCATTTCCTGAGCGTACTTAAGTCTATTACTGATATAAGGTTTACCTGCCTTTTCATACTTGGTTAAGAATATCATTGTTGCTTCCTCAATATCCTGTGCTTTATTGAGCATGCCCTTAACTCTCTTTGACTCGTTATGAATCGATATTATAAACTATTCCATAGATCCAACTCAAACGATCTTCTTCTAACCAGACCTTTACGTATCTTACCACCCGCTATGCGATACTTTGGAAGCACTTCCTTTACACTATCGTAGTTACCATCGTTCAATCTACCTGGCTTACCAACCAGCTGACTGAGAGCACCTCTACCACAGTTATATGTAAAGCTCGTTAACGCTGCTAACTGATTGCTATTAAGTGGTACCTTGACAATAGACTGTACTACTTTTTCCGTCTCCCTTAATTCTCTCTCAAGAAGACTACTAGCTTCCTCTTCAGTTATATCACCTTTATTGACTGCAGGTCCTGTATGACCATATCCAATAGTCTCTTTACCACCTGAGCAGACGTATTTCTTCGCTCTAAAGCCTTCAAAGTGCTTAACACCATCTAGCATCTCATTCCATGAATCATCTTCTTGTGAATCTAGATCATATTTAACTTTTGGTTTAACTAGCACAGGCTCTGTCGGCTCAGCCTCCTGCTCTAAATCCTTAAGGACCTCTTCTGCAGCTGCATCAAACTTCATATCAGATATTTGATTATCTGCTATCTTTATAGCCTGTATCTTCTGTTCAATAGGTTCAGTCTTACTATCAATCAGACTCTTAATATAATCTGCTTCATATGCACCTGCACCAAGAGCCAGTAATGATAGTACTACCTCTTTAACACCTTCATCAAATTGTTCAGTCATTCTTGTATATTTATGCTAAAAGTTAATAAATACTATTATGTCACATAAAAGCTTTAAACAATTCTTTAATGAGGGGTGTGGATTACGTCACAGTGACGAAGAGCGTGAACTGCCGTATGATCCTGAGGCTATTAAGAGGGCTGAGGCACATGTTAAGTTTCCTGAGATTACCATAAATGAACAAGAGCTAGAAGACGCGCTTGAAGGTGAGGATCTACCAAACGGTAAGTCGTTATTTAAGAGATTTACCATAGCTATTGTAAATGTAGATGGTACATATACATTAAAGCGAACTCCTGACTCAACTATGCTAGCAGCAGAAAATGCTGAGAGGGCAGGTAATACATTAGAGCTTGGAGGTAAAGAATGGGATGTTGTTGAGGTAATAAAGCTGCACCGAACTGCACCATTTCCTGCAGATGGTTCTGGTAAGAAGTTTGCTGGTGCTCTTATTAAGGTGGCTGAAGCATAATTTTTTTGATAAAGGTGAAAAAGTCAGCTGCTATCGAGCCAGTCTGAACTAAATACTTTCTGGAGAGAGTAGCTGGAGTTGGCTACTCTTCATATTATAATTAAACACGAACATGAGTAGAGTATCATTACAACAAATTAGTTCTTCTCGAAAGAGGAGCTCGGGTATAGAAGTCACTATCGGAACATCTAACCGCTTGAATACTAGAAATGATATTTGAAGAGCAGGTTTCAAGAAAACCTAACCAGTATCCATGGACTGAGCAGTTCATTGAAGCAATGCATAATGGCTTCTGGACTGATAAAGAGTTTGGGTTTAAGTCAGATGTACAGCAGTTTAAAGTTGTCCTTACTGATCAAGAGAGAGAGATTATTATTCGTACTCTTAGTGCTATTGGTCAGATCGAGGTAGCTGTAAAAACTTTTTGGGCTAAACTGGGCGACAATCTCCCACACCCTTCTCTGCAGGACCTTGGATATGTTATGGCTAACACTGAGGTCATTCATAACAATGCATATGAGAGATTACTTTCTGTGCTTGATATGGAGGACGTATTTGAAGAGAACCTTAAGTTAGACTTTATTCAAGGTCGTGTTAAGTATCTTAAGAAATATACACATAGATTCTATAAGGATAGTAAGAAGCAGTATCTTTATGCTCTTATTTTGTTTACTTTGTTCGTTGAGAATGTATCTTTGTTTTCTCAGTTTTACGTTATTAACTGGTTTGCAAGATTTAAAAACGTTCTTAAGGATACTGATCAGCAAGTTAAATATACACGTAATGAAGAGAATATTCACGCTATGGTAGGTGCACAGCTTATTAATACTATTCGTGAAGAGTACCCTGACTTAATTGACGATGAGTTAATTGAGCGTGTATCACATGAAGCAGAAGAAGCCTTTAAGGCGGAAGCTAAGATCATTGACTGGATGGTTAATGGTGTTGATGAGGAAGGTTTATCTGCTGAGGTATTGAAAGAGTTTGTTAGAAGTAGAATTAATGATTCACTTGAAATGATTGGATTTAATCCTGTTTTTGACATTGATAAAGATAAAATAGCCAGTACAATATGGTTTGAAGAGGAGTTACACGGTAACTCTATGACCGACTTCTTCCATGGTAGACCAGTTGAGTATGCCAAGAAGAACCAGTCATTCTCTGAAGACGATTTATTTTAACTGATTTTATGAAAAAAAGAATATACTGGCTTAATAAAGACTCGCGTAAATTTCTAGAACGTGGGTATCTACTGGAAGGTGAAACACCAGAGCAGCGCATTAGAGATATTGCTGATCATGCTGAGAAGATTCTTGGTATTGAAGGTTATGCAGATAAGTTTGAAAACTATATGCATAGAGGCTTCTATTCGTTAAGTTCTCCTGTATGGAGTAACTTCGGTAGAGAGCGTGGACTTCCTATTAGTTGTTTTGGTTCCTATGTACCTGATACTATGTCAGGCATTCTAGAGAAGACTGCTGAGGTAGGTATTATGACTGCTCAAGGTGGTGGAACATCTGGTTATTTTGGTGATATCAGAGGCCGTGGTGCTCCTATTTCTACTGGTGGTAAGTCAACAGGAGCTGTTCACTTTATGGAACTTTACGATAAACTAATGAATGTCGTTTCTCAAGGGAACGTTCGTAGAGGTTCCTTTGCTGCTTACTTACCTGTTGATCATCCAGATATTGAAGAGTTCCTTAAGATTAGATCTGAGGGTAATGATATTCAAGATATGTCTATTGGTGTTACTGTCAGTGATGAGTGGATGAAGTCCATGATTGATGGTGATAAAGAAAAGAGATCTATTTGGGGACTTATTATTAAGAAGAGGTTTGAGACTGGTTACCCGTATGTATTCTTTGAGGATAACGTTAACAATCAAGCACCTAATGTTTATAAAGATAAAAATGAAAAGATCTACGCTAGCAACCTTTGCAGTGAGATCATGCTACCTTCTAACCCAGCGGAGAGCTTTGTTTGCTGTCTCTCAAGCTTAAACCTACTTAAGTGGGATAAGCTCGTTGATACTGATGCTGTTGAAACGCTTGTATACTTTCTTGACGCTGTTATTTCAGAGTTCGTTGATAAGACAGAAGGTATGCAGTTTATGAATGCACCGAGACGCTTTGCTCTTAATCATAGAGCATTGGGTGTTGGAGTGTTAGGATGGCATTCGTATCTGCAAAAGAACATGATAGCGTTTGAGTCCATGGAGGCAAAGATGGTTAATGGTACTATCTGGTCGACGATTCGTGAGAGAGCAGACAAAGCATCTGTGGAGTTAGCTGACCAGTTTGGTGAAGCGCCTATACTTGAAGGCTATGGTAGACGTAATACAACCACTCTTGCTGTAGCACCAACTACTTCAAGCTCATTTATTCTTGGTCAGGTATCACAATCTATTGAACCAATTTGGTCTAACTGTTATGTTAAGGATGTTGCTAAGATGAAGGTAACTATAAAAAATCCAGTGTTGAAAGAATTATTAGACACTATGGGTCGAGATAATAAAGAGACTTGGGATAGTATAAAAAAGGCTGATGGGTCAGTACAACACTTAGACTTCCTAAGTGACGAACAAAAAGATGTCT
>Ga0181380_1001547_pt1 | contig 10064 bp, 5 predicted proteins | sample 3SPOviralmetaG_FD_130116 | JGI IMG/M metagenome (GOLD analysis project Ga0181380, IMG submission 130116) | Marine viral communities from the oligotrophic San Pedro Time Series (SPOT) site, San Pedro Channel, CA, USA - 3 SPOT_SRF_2009-08-19 | ecosystem: Environmental > Aquatic > Marine > Strait... | reverse complement strand
AGGATTTTCGTAAGCTTCTATTACTGCCTTCTTTACGCCACTTTGAGCATATATTTCTTTCCAACGGTCGTACAAAGATTGATTCGACCCAGGAACTTTTAGTTTTTGTAAATCAATACCTGGTATAGCTCCCTTGTCGCCCCCAGCAGGAGGAAAACTATAAGCTCCTTGATATTTCATAATAGCCTCAACTGACCGATCGCCGCGAGATTTTGAACCCATAAACGGATTAAAAGCATTCACTTCTCTACGCATGAGTCCACCACCATAAGCGGGTTTTCTTTCGCCAAACGCGTCACGAGCTGGATCTAGGGTTTGAACGAATCCTGGAAGGCGGTTTAATAAAGTTTCAAACACTCCGTTTACTTCGCGGATATACGGGTCATCTGACCTTCCTAACGAGTTAAGAACTGAAGGAACAGCACGACGTGTAATGTCCTCTAATATAGCAGTACCATAATCGTCTTCAGGCTGTACCCGCCCACTAACCAACGCGTCTAGGAATCCACCTACAGTCTCAAGATAACTCTTTTGACCTACCGCCCTACTCAATGCAAATCCTACGGTCTGTAAAAAATAAGTGAAGTCATTATCAGAAAAATCATTATCTTCCCTAGCTCGCATTAAATCGCCAGATAAAGCTGTAATGGTCGCTACAGGGTCGGCTTTTTGTAGACTTCTATATTCGTCACCTAACTGATCTCCTCCACTATCGCCTGTCTCCCAATAACGTTTAAGGGCGGAAGTATTAATAGCGTTTGGTAACCAGCCTGTAGCTTTTTTATTTTCTAACTCCTTATAGTCTTGAGGGCCACTATTAGTAATGATTTGTTGATCAGCTAAAAATATAGCGCTACTCCAAAGTCCAGCACCTACGATTTGACGACCACGGGCATTAGCTTTAATCATCGGATTATCGCTCATCAATTCCTCACGAGACCTAGCCCACAACCGACCAACACCAGGTAGTTCAGCAAATTGACTTGTAGTACCGCCAAACTCTTTAAAGATATTAACGGGAGTTTTAATGAAAGGTACAACATATTGAGCCATAAAGCCCGTACCACCGCCTTCAGTTCTAAGTTCCTGAACGCCCACCCCTAAAGATTCAAACGGGCTATAACCTTTTTTAAGATCCGATTGAAATGTAATACGATCGCCAAACTGCCTCAAGTATTCCATCTCGCTGGAAAGCTTAGTAGTCCAATTTTCTTTTGTGTAATTCTTGATGAAATCAACCGCTTCATCTCCGTCAAGACCCTGCTCCTGTGCTTGCCTTACAGCTTCTAATTGAACATCGTTTTGAGTCTTATATCGTTTACCGTCCACGAAATAACGAGACATCTTACCTTCGATATAATCAGCCATACCCTCGACAGGAGCTTCGCCTTTAGCTACAAGATCCTTGTACTCCTGAGATAATATAGATTTGACTTGAGACTTAGCAAATAAGTGACGATAGAACTCGTCTTGGAAAACTAAACCTTTAGGGCCGTAAGACATTAACTCACCAAGGTTTTCAACACCTTCGCCAATAGCTCCGCTTAAACCTGTTTCTTCCATTGAGAACGCTTTACCTCCCACTTTCTCAAAATGAGAATCAAGAGCCATTTGACCTTTAGAGTTTTTAGCGGCGATCTTGGCAGCTTCCCACGCTTCAGGTAACGCGTGTAAAAGGTTTCGGGCGGTCATTACTGCGTGTTTAAAAGTTTTTAAATCTCCGCCTACTAACGCGCCTAAAGCTTGGTTGGATAACGAATATATCCCCATGAAAGTATTACCGGTAGCTGCTGCTGCTTGAGTAACAGGGCCACTTAAAATATTACTGTACATAACTTCCGTAGTCATGGCTGCAATCTTACCAGCTACACCACGCCGTCTAAGCTCAAGCATACGACCTAATTTTCCTGTATCCCGTAATACACGGAGTTCAGAAGTTAAACCACGCAACGCTTTTAGACCGCCTAGATCGTTTAATTGTTTTTGCAGTTCTTCGGGAGAAATATCCTTTGAGTATTTAACGAGTTGTTTAGTAAGTTTTTCCTCGGTTTTGATGGCGTCTTTTTCCATCTGACTAACAACCGCAGCTAGTTGGTCTCTTGACACTTTCCTACTTTGTAACAGTTTACCAGCATTGCTACCGATAGACCCCGAAGCTTCAGCAAACTCACCAAGTCGGTCGAAGTCTGCCATTATGTCGTTAATAACCGCTGGATCATTAAAGTCTAAATCACCACTTAGTTTTTTATTGAATTGTTTAAAAGCGTTTAAAGTCATTGAATCAGCTACAACGCTTTTGAAGATCATGTCTTCACCCTCTTTAGCAATTCTCTTAGTATATTTAAGCGGATCAATATCGGGGTTAAGTTGCTTACGCAGTTCTATTGATCTTTTAATTAACGATTCACGATCCGTTTTAGGCCCACGCTTCTTAAACCCTTCTTTAACTTGTTCTAAAACCGCAGCCATAGAACGTTGTACATCTTGCTGGTCGGTGAAAGCCCCAACATTAATTGGCAGTAAATCAGTCTTACCTTCTAAATAATCCAACAAGTCCTCATCGCTCATCTTCATCCGTTCAAGAGCTTGGAGCTTTTGTTCCTTTGTTAGCTTGGATGGTGGTGCGACTTCAGGTTCAACTTCAGGTTTTACTTCGGGTGCTTCGCCTTTTTTAACCGGTCTTAATACCGTACCTTCACCAACTTCAGGCTGTTTTTGGTAAGTCTTTACTATCTCCGCCCATTCCTTTTCGGTCTCTTCCTTTTTCACCTGAGCCTTTGCTCGGAGTTCCTCAAGGTACTTACGATCTGTGCGGGATACTTCGGTTAATTGCTCGGCTAAAGTTTCACGCTCCTTTTGTAACGTCCGTCCCATTTCTCCATCGCCAAGCTCAGGATTCTTTTTAAGCAGATCATCAATGGTATTGATACGATCAGCTACATGGGCTTCCATTTGCGTCTGTATCTTTTTAGCTTGTTCAGAGCTTACGCCGGCACGATTAAACATACCGTGTTCATAACGCCCCATACCCGCACCTAAAGTTTTACCTATCACGCTTGCAAAACCGACTTCAAACGGGCTTAAAGCTTCCCGCTCACCTTCGGATACTTCAATAAGTTGACGACCAAACTCCTCGCCGCCAGCCATAATCCCTCCTTCAGCGGCCCTGACTCCCATCAAACCTTTCTTGCCTAACTTAGCAGTTCTAGCGGGGCCTATACCAGGAACAGCAGTAAACGCCCCATTTAAAGTCGCTTCCTTAAAGCTAGTGTCTTTTTCAGGGTTACGCATTTTCTGTGCGATTGTGTTTGATCCAAACCCTGTAGCAAAGTTCAATAAACCATATCCTATCCAACCTTTCGGCCCAGCAAGTAGCCAAGGACTCGTGGCGATCCCTGTACCTAAACCTGGTAGGGTCTCCATAGCAATCGCCTTAGACTCTTGCCATAAACCTTTAGCTTCTTCCGTTTCAGGATCTAAGATGTCTTGACGTGTGCGAGTTGCAGTCGTGTCTAAAACCTCGTCTTGAGGCATGAAATCTTCGGCGGTATAAACTTTATTAGCCATTATTAATCAATATGATTTTCTCGGTAGGAATTTAAGAAGTCAGCTTTTCCTTGGTAATCGTCCTCTTCGAAACCTATACGATGAAGGACTGAGTTTAAAGCAGTAACTGATGTTGCATCACGCTTATCAAAACCGTCTAAAACATCTTTATCAAAGTAAGATCCTAAATTGAATTGAGCGGTTCGTAATCGAGTCTTTACCATCTCTTCGATCTGAGGTGATATATTATTGTAAACTTCAGGCACACGCTCATCTAATTGCCTATCTAATTCAGGACGAGAAAGTTGACCCATTCCTTGTAGTATCAAACGCTCCCGCTCCTTACGCATTTCATCACGAAATATCTTAGAAGCTAATGGTCTTAGTGTTCCTAATGTATTACCTGGTATTTGTTTCTTAGTGATTCCCGTTATATCCTTCACGATATTAGTCGAGTTATCAACCATAGGTAATGGTATACCGTCCTTAATCGCCTTATCACTAAATCTATTTTCGATAATATCCGAATAATCTCTAACAGGCTGACGACGCATTACATTCGCTTCAAAGTCAGTTTCTTCGCTGTTTGCTTTCAATAAAGCTTTATAATCAGCGAGGCTCAATTCTCCGTTATCACGGGCGATATTAATCGCATTTCTCTGATCAATGCCTAAGTTTAAGTTACCTTGAATCGATCCTAATACTACGGAGTCTGTAGCTACGGTATCTACCTTTTGACGGTTGTAACTCTTATTAGCCTCTTCCCGTTTCCCTGTTATATATTCTTCAATGTTATTAGGTTTAATACCTTTAGCCTTTAACTCCTCCCTAGTCCGACTCGACCAATCCTTAAAGAAGTTTTCAGTAATAGGTTTACCGTCGTTTAGACGCTGTAAAAACTCAGTATCAAACGGAGATGTGGCGTCTTCTAATACTGTGTTGTAAGTCGTGACTGCTTGCTGTTGCCAATAAGCTCCCTGACTAACGATGGTACGCTCCAATGCGTTTAATGAATCCTGCATTGTGCTGGTTATAAACTTCGCTCCCTTATCGTTAATCTTCCAATCTTTAAGCTGTTGGATTTTACGCATTGCTCCAGCGGCGTTCCCACGCTCGGTCATATCCATCAGCATTGGCTGAATCATTTCCTGAAGAACGAACTCACGATTGCCTTTGAAAGCACCGGCAGAATCATTGAACCACTCACGGAACTCAGGCGAGTTAAGATCCGCTTCGTTTTGTTCCCAAGCTTTGAACTGATCTTGTGCCATGTTCAACCAATCGGTCTTACCTTGAGCTATAGCGGCGTCTTGTTGCTGTCTTGTAACTGTGTTTACAAACTCGTTTCCAATCGAGTCTAACAGCGGAGCAACAGACTCCTTAGCATATTGACTATCAACACCTTGTAGAAACTCAGCAACTCGTTCTTGAGCGACGCCTACAGGGTTTTCGCTTTGTAATAGTTCAGGGTCTGTAAGTAATTGATTACGAAATTCTTTCGCTTGTACCTTCGCTCTAGCCGCTCTAATACCGAGTAGGAACTCAGGGTCAAAAGCTTCTTGTATTACGCCTTGTTCCCGTAGTTTACGCAGTTCCTGTTTCGTTTTATCGCGTTGAGCCTTAAGTTCAGCCATAGCCTCTTCAGGCTTTTCCATCGCAAATAACTCGCCTTTTTCGCGTTGATATTCACGCTCTGCTTTCTGTATGGCCCCGTATTGCTGAAGGATAGGATTAACCTTGGACAACGCATCAGCCAAGTCCATGAGCTTATTACGACCCGCTTGTTGTACGGCAACGGTGTACTGACCTCCGCTCCTAATTGTAGGCTGAAGCTTTGGAGCGTCGGGTAGATCCGCAACTTGAACGCGCGCATTACGCGTAGCTTTTACCAGGTCGTCTATAGTTGCCATTATGCCTCTCTTGATCTATTAATTTCCAACCCTGTACGATAACCACTCAGACCGCTTTGAGCGATGTTTAAAGCTCCGGTTAAAAAGCTTGGTTTATCAATAGGTCTGTTAATGTCTATTTGACGCATTTGTGTGCGATACCCAGCGTCGGTTAAAGCGAGTCCTGTCTGTACATCCTGTAGTTCACGTTGACGAGTAATACCTACGCGATAAGCGGCTTCTTGGCGGGTATAATCGTCTAATAACATTTCAACAGACGCACCACTAACTCCAGCTTCTCCTGCACTTGTTCTAGCCTTAGACAAAGCTTCACGGCTTTTTAACGACACGTCAGCTAATTCACGGTTTGCCGCTTCTTGCTCTTGTGCCTGACGCATACGCATCGCTGATTGTTCCTGCATTGCCCGTTGGCGCTCCATCTCGGAAGCTCTTGCTTGATAACGAGCTTGCTGGCGAGCCATGCGGCGTTGACCGATAAAGGATGCAGCACTAGAACCGAGGCCAAGTGCGGTTGTAGCACCTACCATACCTACAGCGGTGGCACTACCTGTAGCCCCTAAAGCTGTTCCTATGGAAATTGATATGGGATCACACATAACGATTATTTCTTATAAAAAGTAAATTGTTTATAACCTTCCACATCACAGTCATTAAACGACGCTCCTAGCCATTTCAACCAACGAATAGATAGTGTGTTTTCTTCCATAATGTAATTAGTTAATACTTCATACTTATCATTAAAAACTTTATTAAGCCACTCTTTAGAATGCTTTATAAACGTGCGTTTAATCAAGTGCATACGGTGAGTACCTAATAACCAAGGAACGCCCATACCCTCGATAGGAGAACGAGCCACACCGAAAGACCCAATCATCTTATGATCACGAGTCAATATCGTCCAAGGCTTCTCCGTTACCTGGTAGGACTCTTCGAGTGCCAAACGGGGATGATTACCTAATCCTATGATCTCCAACATATCCATCGTTCTTAGATCGTTGTATAAAGCTTGAGCGTCATAATCGCCGTTAGCTGGTTCAACAATACAATCATCGTAGGTGTAGTATTCATTATCCATATCGTTTTGAGCGGGAATGAACGAAGTTCTCGAACTCAGCCGATAACAGTTTCATAGGCAATGCAGACGACGATTTAATCTTTATCTCCACTTCATCATGGCGAGCTTGGACGGGGAATCTAAACGATCCACTATCAAGCACAAGCGACCCAATGATCGAGTCAGCTCCAAGTGTGCTAGGATTAAAGACGTAGTTATAAGTATCACGATAAAGCGGCGTTACTTCCACAGTAAAGTGACCTGAGTCTGAATAGTCAATAGCTCCGTTTCTTATTATTTGTTTGGTGAAATTACTTGATGATCTACCGCCTCGTTCTGTCGGTTGCTTCAAGGTCTGCGTAGAGAACGTATAAAGCGTTTCATATTCAAACCCGACATAAAACGCCTTGGTTGACAGATCCCCACGAACAGTAAAGCTATCCACGCCTGTAGCGGTTATATCACGGCGTATACCAACTGCGTCATAAACGACGGCTCCATCGGGATCATACGGCATACCGGTAACGGTCGTTGTGTTCGACGGTTGATCGTAGGTCTTAACCAGCGTTGAGTGCGAGCTTGGTAAACGACGATCTAAATGCAGGGAGTAATCGTAGCCTGTATCTTTATGACCCGCTTCCATCGCCATCTTTTCTAGGTATCCGTCCTTGGTGATGATGTATAAGTCGGAGTCTAAAAAGCCCATGCCTACGATTTCCTTACGGAAGTCAAAACGCATCCAAGCTGATTGTATCTTTTCTTTGTTCGACCAAAAGTATTTGTACACATACAACTGTTTTAGATCGTCATTAGACGACGCTACCAACACGTTCTCACTCGACGTTCCTACCATGTTACGAAGGTCGCCTTGGATATAGGTAGGTACTTGTTGGGTAATCTCGGAAGCATCGAACACATCGCTGTCTTGATTGACAAAGAACTCGTATATACCCTCGTAAGAATCCCGTGGAAACGAGAAGTAAACGTAGTTTGTAAGCGACAACGGACGAACCTTTGTACTGACATTGTACTCAGTAATAGGCGAGATATTAACGGTCTTAGCCGTCAACAGATCAGATCCCCTCAACACGAATTGAGACTGAGGTGAGAACAGGATTAGTTTCTCTTGGAAAGCTGAAGCGTGTGTAAGCGTAGATACTTTCGTATGGGCCACACCAACGTCGATAGGAGCGCTGTCAAGAAGCGTCAAGACGGTCGTTCTAAAGAAGTTGAAATACTCGTCTGCCTCGGAGAACAAAACGGCGGTATCAGTCAAGATTCCTAACCGGTTCTTAAAGAAGAATAGATCGTTAATAGTACGACCAACAAAAGACGGATCAGGGTTTGTATCACCATCACCTACCAATCGACCCGTCCAATCGGCGGTATCAATCGCATAGGAAGTAATCACACCGTTCGTTAAAGTCGGTACGATTTGAATCGGCATGGTCTCGTTATCGAGCGTCGTTTTAACGCCGTATCCAACATCCTCTTCCCACGATCCTTCACCGAATGTTTCCCCGTCCTTCGTAGTAAACTTTACATAATAGTCGTCTTGAACGAGTTCCACATCGCCTTTTACCTTTACCCTAAATCCATTGTAACACTTCTTGGGTAGATCGGTAATCGCACTAACCTCCTTGTAAACGACGCCTAAAGCTTGGTCGGAAAGACCATCACTTGTTCTAACAGTAAAGTCTGAAGTGGAAGTCAGTTTGATCAACGAGTGTTGACGAGTAGCCGTCCCGTTAAAAGCGGGTACAGTACCGAGTACAGCGACCGCTGTAGCTTGACTACCACCGCTAGGAGGAGGATCGATGTCGACATCGGGAACTGAAGTATAGTCTGTACCTCCGTTTGTAACGGCGATTCCTGTGACCTTACCTGTGCCATTAACTGTCGCTACGGCTGTCGCTCCTGACCCGCCTCCACCGCTGATCGTTACGGCTGGTGGATTGTTTGGATCGTATTGAGTGCCTTGGTTGGCTACAGCTATAGACTGAACATAATCAGCCGCTCCACCGTTTGATAAAACTGTATGTAACTGACCGGCTATAACTTCCGTATCAGCGTCGCTACCAATCCCGCCTACACCGTCTCCCGATGTAATTTCAAATGTCTGTTCTGAACCGCTACCTACTCGGATATGGATAGCATACTTCTTGTCGTAATCGCCGATCTTAACGAAGACTAAAGCTTCGTTTTCTAACTCGTCAGAAACGGCGTTTGTCATCGCCACTTCCTTGTTCGTATCTGCTACAAATGTATAGTCAGCTACGGTCAAAGCTTTAAGACCCGATAGAGGCTCGGTAATGCCGTTTAAATACGCTTGGGCTTCTGTAGTAATGGTAGATGTTATCTCCGATCCATTAGCCACATCATAGATGCTTACATCCGTAGTACCGCCGTCATGGTTAAATACCATAGCGTGTTTGTTAAGCGGGTCACGATCTACGAAATGAACGAGTGCTTCGTTCTGTAACGAGGTTCCAAGGTTCGCTACATACTCGGTATGGGGGCGTTTATTAAGCCCGTCCACAACGGAGCTAAAGGCGTTTATCTGCTCTTCGGCTTGACCTGGATAACGAAGGTTATCAGGCTGTTGGGAAACGCCTTGTACAAGATTCGGTACAGATGTAGTGATTAAAGGCATTAGCGGTCAAGGACGCGTTGAACATCGTAGTTATCAAAGATCGTCCGATCAGCGTTCTCGCTGTCGCTGTCAACGGCTGAAGCCTTCGCTATGATCTCGTCTCTAAGCGTGAAGCCTTCAATCTCTTGAGATCCTAAATAACGATTAGCAAACTTCCGTGATGCTCGTGTAATAAGATAGGTACGGAATTGCTGTGGTAATTCTTCAAAGTCTAATTCAAAGGTAATGGAAACTTCCAAATCACTTTTGAATACATTCGTATGGTTCTTGCGGTCGTATAGTTTAGTACCGCGTTGTACGACATCTATATCAGTATATCTATTCGGATCAGTATCTACCTTTAAAGTATTTGCTGGTAGGCTAATCTCGTTAGTTGATGTTCGTACAAGAGGATAGTCATGTTCTGTATTGTAATGCCAACCTTCGGATTGTACCTCACGACTAACCTCGTTTAGCACGTTCAAAGCTGTGACGACGGACACGGGTAGACTGCTAACAGCAGCTCCAATGGAGTTAACGGGTGATTCGCCGATCACGCCAAGCATAGTATTTATTGCTTCAAGCTTTGTTGTAAGTGCCATAACTAAAAGTATTTAATGGTGCGAGCAGGTGCGAGGCGAAACGAATGAAAACCCCGCACCTGCAACACAACCAAACAAATCGAAACTATTTCTGAAGCTCGATAGCACACTCAGGACGGAGGATTCCGTGACCCATTGCGTACTTCGCTACAAACAAAGTTCCTTGACGCTCGATCTGATACTCAGATTCGGTAGCAAGATCAAGCAGTTTAACGGTTCCAACAGCAGCACTGTGAGAAACAACACCGAGTGTATTGGTGAAGTCACCGTTGTATCCAAGTCCACCTGTTCCGAATACATCATTAGCAGCAGCACCGTCT
>Ga0181380_1001545_pt1 | contig 10066 bp, 10 predicted proteins | sample 3SPOviralmetaG_FD_130116 | JGI IMG/M metagenome (GOLD analysis project Ga0181380, IMG submission 130116) | Marine viral communities from the oligotrophic San Pedro Time Series (SPOT) site, San Pedro Channel, CA, USA - 3 SPOT_SRF_2009-08-19 | ecosystem: Environmental > Aquatic > Marine > Strait... | reverse complement strand
TATGTAAATATACTCGTAGAAATGAACCTGAGAAGTTGAAATGGTGTGTCATGGAAATGGCGAGATTTAATGAACACCCAGACGGTCAGGGATTAGTCACAAATCTTATTAATCGATTGAAGGTTCTGGTAATGGAAGAAATATCCTTTCATGAAACAGCGATGGTGTATTATCTGATCCTATTATTGAAATGGTATGATCAAGACAGATCACAGTATCGTTTCTTAGAAGCCTTTTGTGAGAATGTTTTCGTTTGTAAGAGAAACCGATATGTAAGTTATCATAATTGTTGTTGGAGAAATGTAGATTATAAACATGAAGATGTTACAGAAGATTATATGAAGTCTTTTGTAAAAGAAGGAGACAGTGAAGAACTTGTAGAGATAGGAAATAAACTAATTCATTATCTCGGGAAAAAAGATGAAAGAATGTTTGCTTGTTATAAGGAAATGATTACATTAGAGAATCAGGGGAAACGATACAAGAGAAAAGATCCAGGATATCTTTGGTTTGAAATATTGGAAACTCATATGAAAGGTGATATGAAAGAATTTATCTTTCAATTCGCATTAGAACAATATCATAAAAAGAATATGACTGAACGTCATGCGTTTGCGATATGGATTGGTTTAATGGTCTGGAAAAGCGAATTACTAACCGAACCTTATCCTGATGTTCCTTTTATGGTTCCTACGAATGAAACTACATGGTCCTATATAAATGATATGAAACCGATGAAAATAGATGATTATGTTATTAATGATTATCATGTAAATTCTCATAAGAATGGATTAGGTAAATTCGCGTTAGAAGGAGCTTATGTTGTAGATGAATATTTAGACTTTGATAAACATGCAACTAAAAAGAAAAATTTATATATCCTTGAAAAGAAAATGAAAGATGAAAAGAAAAAGAAAAAGAAGAAAGTAAAACAACCGATAAAGAAAGATAGCGAAATTTTAGAATGTATAGATTGGTCTGAATTTTCAGATGTGAAAATAATAGAAGAAGGTGTATGTGGTGGAAAAGTCTGTTGTATTAAAGCGACTTATCAGGGAAAACCCTACATCTTAAAAGAGATGCGCGAGAGTATGAATTATGGTTTGGATTACATCTTGATAGATAAATGTAAACCTCTGTTTGGTTTGCGTGATATGAATATGAAACGAATTAAAAGTAATCAAGGACAAGTTAAAATTGATCCTACAAAAATTAGTTATGTGAATAATGTGAAAATCGGTGAAAAAGAGTGTGTGTATTGTATGATGGATTATTGGGAGAATATTGGAGATTTAGGAAAACATAAGGAAGTGATGGCAGATGAAAGTGTGAAACGAGAAGCTTTGAAGATACGTTTATTTGATGGACTGTTCCGATCATCGGATAACATTCCGAGAAATATATTGGTGAATGAATCAAATGAACTCTTGAGTATTGATGAAGGAGATATCTTTGGAAAACGAGATAAGATATTTAATAAAAATGATTGGTTCACTAAAAATTGTAGCGAAGAATTTATACGAAGCGTAGTAGAAGAATTGGTGAGTTTTCAGGATATGAAAGAGATAAAAAAATTATTTGAGAAATATCAGTTTATGAATTATGAAGAATTTGAAACACGATATCATAATTATATGGAAATTGTAATGAGTGAAGTAGTTTAGCGGTCTTTGTATCTTGTATTTTGCTGTTCTATTAAAAGTTGTTGTACTTCATTATTGTGATCTAATTCAAGTAGTTCCTTAGTAGTCGTTTTTTGTGTATTAATCCAGACAGGTTGTCCATTTTTTGTAAAGCGTTTCATTTGAAACACCATTGCTTCTCCATGATTAAATATCTGTTTCATAAATTCAAGTTCTATTTTTAATTGTTCATTTTCATGTTTTAATTCTTGAAGTTGTTTTAGATGTTGAATGTGTTGTTGGTTCATATTCATATTTACTATAGTAAATTTAATTTTAAATCAAATTTATCTATTTTTATTCATATCTTTATGGTTTTTAAAATCACAAGGTTTTCCATCAAATCCAAAACAAATATCTTGACCTTTTAAAAGAGTATATCCACCATAAAGGACTACTAACGCAACTGCCAGCATAGCAAATTTCTTAACATCAGAATCTTTCATTTATAATATACACTATATTTTAATATAAATTAATTTATAATGGAACCTAATAGATATGTTCTTAAATTACTTGTAGGAATAGTTTCACTGCAACTACTAATAAAATATCTGAAATCCTATATTAAAGAAGAACGTCCTGTGAAATCAAAAACCTATGGAATGCCTTCTTCCAAAGCAGCAACTTTAGGTTTCATTGTAACATATATGTTACTGAATCATGTATTAAAACTATCAACACAATTACTAGTACTAGTATCATTCATAGTAGGATTATATATGAAATACCACTTAAATGAACACTCACCTAAACAATTAATAGTCGGGGGAATGATAGGGTGTATATATGCCTCGTTGGTGTATAAATTATAATTTTTGATGATTGAAAATATTCTCCTCATGTCTCTCAAATTTATATTTTTTAAAAATTTGATTTATTTGACTGGGTTGGTTAGACTAATTACTATTGAGAGTAATAACTTTACTCTTTCTTTCACTTTTCTTTTAACGACCCTTTCTTTACTCACTGCTTTCCTAAAATATGTCTACCACAATGGATGAAGTAACAATTTCAAGAGAAGGAGTCATTAAAAATATTTTATCTCTTAATTATGATCATGAAACTACTATCCGCGAATACCTTAACAATATCTTAGACAAGAATACACATCCGGAACACTCTGTTCACTTTAATATGAAAGAAATTAATACTCACTTTATGTTTGAATGTTATGAAATGAATGCTGTTGGATTCCAAAATCTGGATGAGATTACGAGGGCATTTAGAATTGCTGACTCAGAAAGATGTGGGACGAATAATATGGGATATGGTATCTTTTCTCCAATAACAATTAATAGTGATCATGATGCCTACGGTCTCTTTATTCAAACCAATGAGAATGGTTCCTATTATAGTGTCGTATACTTCAACCATAAATATTCTAAGATATGGACTCAGACCGGTGAAATAGGAGATGAGTGTATTTCATTGGATGATGTATCTTATATGAATATTCATGGAGGTACACGCTTCGTATGGATAACCCATCCAAATGTAGATGAAGATGAATTAGATTCTAATATTAGTCTTGCTTATATTATCAGTAAGATTAAAAATAATTACATAAAATCTCTCAAATATGATAATTTAGATTCTGATAGAAATGATATCATAAATATTGGTGCTTATTATTCAGAATATTTACAACATCCTACAAACCCACGTTCTATATTTTATGGTTCTGAAAAAATAGAAGCAATCAACTTTCTCCATAATGATAGAGATGAAAAAACTATACCTCAAATACATGAATTAGCCATCGCTAAAGATTCAGAATCAATTGAACATCAAGTCAAAAATGAAGAAGGTGTCTGGAAGACATTGATAAGTACTGGAGTAGGGAAAAAGGATGCTAGAATAAGATCTTTACGACATACTACTATTCACACTGCATATTTGAAAGTATATGATATCGGTATTCCAAGTGAAAACATATCTACAGATGCTAAAAATAAGAGGAGATCATTCCGTAAGATATGGGTTAAATTGAATGACACCTATATCTTTTCAGAAGAATTTCCTATGAATGGGTGGCCTAATTGTCGCGTGGTATTTGAATTAACAAATTCAGGGGATAATAATTTTAATTGGTTTATTTCTCCTGACCCAAATAAATCCAATTCAAGTATTAACCAGAAATTAAAATTAAAATTAGTAGCATTGATCAAGAAAACTCTTAATACACACTTTTCTTGTAAAGTAACTGAAGAAATTTCTCTTACTTTAAAACACGATGTTTGGGAAAATGAGTGTGATAGAACAAGACATATTTGTACTAATGAAGATTGTTCTAATGAAATGACTGTTTGGAATTATGATGTTACGAGAATAGATCCTTCGGAAGGTAATGAATTGTGGAACCTATTACCTATATGTAAAAAATGTAAATGTAACAGAGAATAAATAAATTGTAGAAAAAAATTTTTTTGTTGAGTGTTTATTTAAAGTTTAAACCAGCAGTTTAGTTAGGTAGTAACCAATGATTTTAGAAAACGAAGTGAAACTTGATTTCAAAGATGTCTTAATTAAACCGAAACGATCTAATTTATGTAGTCGTTCCCAGGTTGATTTGAACCGTGAATTTTCATTCAAACATTCTCCATACAAGTGGACAGGTGTTCCCATTATGGTAGCGAATATGGATTGTACGGGAACCTTTGAAATGGCCGCCTCAGTATATAAACATAATTTATTTACTTGTATTCATAAATATTACTCATTAGATGATTGGAAATTGTTCAGAGATGCAATATCCATTTCAGAAACACCCGAATCTATTTTTGAGTATATAGCAGTTAGTTCTGGATCCAAAGAAGAAGATTTTGAAAAACTTCAATCCATTTTACGATTAATCCCACAAATTCAATTTATTTGTTTAGATGTAGCGAATGGTTATACAGAACATTTTGTATCCTTTGTGATGAGAGTTCGGTTAGCATATCCAGACAAAGTGATTATTGCCGGATCTGTAGTAACACGAGAAATGACAGAAGAATTATTAATTAAAGGTGCTGACATAGTAAAAGTTGGAATAGGTCCAGGTTCTGTTTGCACTACACGAAAGAAAACGGGTGTAGGATATCCTCAATTGAGTGCTATTATTGAATGTGCAGATGCGGCACATGGTCTGGATGGTCATATTATCTGTGATGGTGGTTGTACAGCACCAGGAGATTTTGGTAAAGCATTCGGTGCCGGTGCTGATTTTATTATGAGTGGTGGTATGTTTAGTGGTCACACTGAATCAGGTGGTGATTTAATAACTAAAGATGGAAAACAATTCAAGGAATTTTATGGTATGAGTTCTTCCACTGCAATGAACAAACATAGTGGAGGTGTTGCGAATTACCGAACGAGCGAAGGTAAGAAAGTTTTAATTCCTTACAAGGGTAATGTGGATAATACGGTCTATGATATTCTAGGAGGATTACGAAGCACTTGTACTTATGTAGGTGCCGATAAACTCAAACATTTATCCAAACGAACAACTTTCATTCGCGTCACTCAACAATTGAATGAGGTTTATGGTAAATCATAACCTTTTAGGTAAATCATAAAAATATATAAACTATAGTATAAGTACTATGGTTAGTAAAAATAGAAAGAAAAAGACTACTAGAAAACCTATAAAGACACTTAGAAAATCTAAAAAGAAAACAAAGAGTAAATCCGCTTATTTTGAATACAAAAATATTATAGGATCAATTCATAAGTTTTGGAGGATTGTTAAAGATGGAACCAAAATAACAACTCATTATGGCAAGATAGGCTCATTGGGTAGAATGACTACAAAAGACTATGGAACCAAAGTAGATGTAAAATATGATCAATTAATTCAATCTAAAAAGAAAAAGGGATATTTTGAGGTGATAGATTATGGTGATAAGAAACCAAAACCACCGACTAATATGCAAAGGGAGTATATAAAAATATGTAGAGAAGCAGAGAAAAATTCTAAATTAAATCCTGGAAGTCGTAATTTTGATTGTGAAGGAATGCTTGATTGGGATGATGAGACATTACAATGGAGGGCTGATTGGTATAAGGATGCTATGAAAAAGGGTAAATTCAATTGGTCTAAATATGAGAAACATGCAAGAAGAAAATAAAATACATTACCCGCTTAATTATTTAAAATAAAATGTCATGATTATTAAAAATGGATTTAGATTATGAAGTAGTCGCACCCTTGATTCAAGCCTATTTAAGTCAAGTATCTTCGGCAATGAAAGTTTCCGACATATTAGCGAAACATGATAATTCTGTTGAAATAACCCCTGATCATTTAATAGGTGGATTGGTGTATCGGTTGATGGTGTCTATGACTGAAACAGAACTCCATGAATCTATTGATACAGCAAAAGAAATTATGGATAAGATAGAACACACCGATTCTGAAGAATCAGACTATGATGAATTAGACGAATGTTATGATATTTCTAATGATACCATTATTCCAAGAAAATTAAAACCTCCAAAATGTAATTGTGATATATGTTCTCATTTACGAGTATGTTTATTAAATTACAAAGACTATGAATGTAATGATGAACTCGCACAAAGGTTTAAGGATTCCATTGATTCTGCATGTGAGAAACATAAAATCTATATTTAATATATGAAAGACTGGATCAAATTTGGTTTAGTAGCAGCATTGATTGTTTCAGTATCAGATTTATTGAGAAAACATATTGTTAAAAGTGTAGATCCCGTAATCATAGTATTATTGCCTTTATGTGTGGCAGGATTATTGTCTTTGGTTATTTTATCAACAGATAAATACAAAAAGATAGTAACTGATATGTCACAAATTCAATATTGTGTTTTATTGGGTATTGGATTAATGGTTCCTATAGGTCATTATTTTATTACAAAGACAATTCAAGGTGTTCATAATCCTGGATATGCTAAAGTTATTATTTCATTGAATATATTAGTGTCACTATTTGCTTCTTTAGTATTATTTAGTGAATCTAAGATTAATAAATATACAGTCTTAGGAACCTTTTTGGTCTTAGGAGGTTCTTGTTTAATCGCAACTAAGGCATAATCTTCTACTAAATTTGATATAATAGTAGTGAAATTACTAATAAACTTTTCTACCTTTCTTTACTTATGTCACTTTCAGTTGAAAGACCTGTTCAATTGGGTCTGTGTTGTATGAATGTGACCTTAAAACAACAAAAAGTTCCAGTGTATGCTGCGAGACGAATTATTGTCAAACAGATTCATAAATTAGGTATTGAAGAACTAAAAAAAAGAACACTTCAGAATTTAGATGATTTATTGATTATGCTTCAATGGAACACGGCAAATGGAATACGAGTCTTTCGCCTGTCATCTGAGATGTTTCAACACAAAAATAATCCCAGAGTTCCTGATTACACATATGATTTCGCAATAGATCATTTAAAACGAGTCGGTGATTATGCTAAATCAGTCGGTATGAGACTAACTATGCATCCTGGACAATTTAATAATTTAGGATCACCTAATCCAAAAGTGATTGACCAAACATTCAAAGATTTAATTTATCATGCGGAAGTCTTAGACTTAATGGGATATCAATATGAAACAGAGTTAGGTAAAGACAGTGTTCTAGTCATTCACGGTGGAGGAGTTTACGGTGATAAACCCGGTGCGATTAAACGATGGGTAGAAAATTATTGTAAGTTACCTCAGATAGTGAGAAATAGATTAGTTTTAGAAAATTGTGAGAAATGCTATTCTATCATAGATTGTTTGAAGATATCAAATCTAGTCTCAAAAACATCGGGTGATAAATTACCAGTTGTCTTGGATACACATCATTTTGAGTGTTATAAAAAACTCCATCCTAAAGAATGTTTCTTAGATCCGAGTGAATATATTGAAATGATATTAGAAACGTGGACAGAAAAAGGAGTAAAACCTAAATTTCATGTGTCAGAACAAGGTACAGGTAAAATAGGACATCATTCAGACTATATAGAGGTTTTACCCGAATATCTATTGGAGATTCCTGAGAAATATGGTCTTCATATAGACATCATGATTGAAGCAAAAAAGAAAGAGTTGAGTATTCAAAAATTGTACGAAAAATATCCTCAGTGTAATTGTTTAGTTAAAGAGTAAATAATCTAATTAACATTCAAAGATTTTTTTATCTGCAATATTTGTTCTTCAGTCAATTTTGACAATAGATTTAAAATATATTCAGGTAGTTCTGTTTGCTTAATGTTAATAGATTCCAAATATATGGTATTATCGTCATCTTTAGTAGATTCAGAATATGTTTCATTATCTGATTTAGAATCTGCTTCATTATCTGATTTATAATCTGCTTCATTATCAGATTTAAATTCAGTTTCAGTATCTGGTTTAGAATCAGATTCAGAATCAGGTTCTACACATATTTCATCATTCATTTCTTCTTCTTTTTCACCCTCTGATTCACGGTCTATTTCATCCTCTGATTCATCGTCAATTTCATCATCTGATTCATCATCAATTTCATCATCTGAACTAGTATTGTGATTATTTTTTTCTAATTCTCTATCCCATATTATATTTGTAATCAATGGTTTACATATTTTTAGTTCTTCTATTTGTTGATCTGTTAAATCACACCATGAAACCTGGTCACTCAATAATTGATTATACAATTTTTCAGAATTATCTAATTTAAGTTTCTTTTCATTATTAAATTTTTGAATCAACCCCTCAAAGTTGCTCCATATTTTTTCAGTGGTGTCCTTAATACATTCTTCTATCATTCGCTTTAATCCTTCATCAATAGTTGATGAATTTAATTGATTTTTGTTTTCTTGAATTCCAATTAATTCATCTATGATGTTTTCTTGTGAAGAATTAACTTCATAACTAACTTTTGTTCTTAATCTAGATAATTTTAAACAATTCTTTCCATCCCCTCTCGCTGATGTGGGTTTAAACCTTGGAAGTGGGTTAATATTCCCTATATATTGACTATTCCTTTCTAAACTAGGATACCATATATCTGTTTTAAGTTCTTCATTAGTACCATCGAAGAAAGCACTTTCATAAGATGAAATTTTTTTTGTAGCAGTCGGTAATTCAGGGTTTTTAAAATTGAAGTAATTATCATCCTTTAAAAGTCCACATGAAATATTTAATTCTCCAAATTTTTGTGATGAATGTGAATTACAGTAATTTTTTAACCTGTGACCATTACCACATTTAGTAATATATTCATATCCGCCATATGGAATTGGTCTCAAATATACAATTTTTCCAGAAGGGTCTTTATGGATTTCTATTAGGTAATTATCTAATTTATCGGTATAATACATATTAGGTTCTTTATGGAAATAATTGTATAATAACAGATCTTTTTCAGGTTTTTCATAATGAACCAATTTGAAATTAGTATTTGAAAATGAACCGAATACACAATCTAACCTTAGATTCATCTCGGGAATATCTTTTGGATAGTGGAATTGTTTATTTAGTTCATTTTCCAAATCATAATTATGGTTAAATTGAATGATTGTTCCAGTATCTGAGATATCCTTTTGAAACATAATAATTTCTTCTTGATTACATTCTGAAATATTAATCATATCTACATATTTACCCTGTGATACAATTTCATTCCGTGGGATAACCGCTTTGTAATATAAATCATCCTTAGATTTGGTATACATGATGACTTCTGTATTTTTACTAGCAAGTTTCGTTGATGGTTTAGAACCAAACCCAGAAACTCCTGTTGTAATTTGTTCTGAATGATTTTCACGCTGACAATCCCACATATTGATTAATTCTGCATTAGTCATTCCACGACCATCATCAATAATTTTTATAAAATCCCTAGTTACATCCCAAGTTACATTTTTAGCTTTTGCGTCCAGTGAGTTAGCGGTTAATTCACTTACACAACGAGATAGATTAAATCCTTTCTTATTCATACCATTGATGTATCCGCGCTCATTAATCGATCCTGCAGATTGAGATGTCATGATAGTTAAAATATGCATGCATTTACAACATTTCTAAATCAAATTTACAAGTTGCCTAGATACTAGCAGATGATCTAAATGAATCATACAATAAAGAATTGTATATCTAGTTCAATTCAAGGGAACATGGTGGAAATAATCCATCTGGTATGCGCAAGAGGTATGTAATTATTAAGAACCGTTGTTTAGACCAGTAATTGGTATCTGTTTGAATACCGTTGTAACAAAGAGTCTTAGATTAAATTTGATTTAATTATCTACTTTTTTATGTTAGTATAAACAATGAAAGGATATTGTATTCCATACGATGAAAATAAAGTTTCTGAAAATATAAGAAAAGAAATACAGGAATTAGTAATACAATTTAATCTAGATACGAAAATGTTACTATTTCATATAAAC
>Ga0181380_1001543_pt1 | contig 10074 bp, 5 predicted proteins | sample 3SPOviralmetaG_FD_130116 | JGI IMG/M metagenome (GOLD analysis project Ga0181380, IMG submission 130116) | Marine viral communities from the oligotrophic San Pedro Time Series (SPOT) site, San Pedro Channel, CA, USA - 3 SPOT_SRF_2009-08-19 | ecosystem: Environmental > Aquatic > Marine > Strait... | reverse complement strand
GTAAAGAAATACATGATCCAAAAAATTATTCTAGATTAATTGAAAAACATGGACCTTTATTTTCAACTTGTTTCGGAAAATATTCCTTGGATTCCATTCAAGACAAATATTCTCATTATCCTGAATTATGCATCTTAACTGATAAATTAAAACCTGAAGTTCAAGAAGAATGTCAAGAAAAAATTCAAGGTACATCTTATGGATGGTCTCCCGAAGGATGTTTTTTACTCAAACAAGGATATACTTCATCTCAATCTAAAGTAACCTTACCCGAATTTCAAGATGAAACAAAAAATCTAGATTTATGGTATCGTATTTTCGGTAAATATGATTCTCGCGGAATACCCGACAAACGCTATCCTGAAGAAACTGTATTTATAAAACGAATTCAATCTATATGTCATAATCCTATTTCTCCCTCACGATTTATAGGTGAAAAAGAGTTCGCTAATGAACCTATGATTATTATGGCGTTTTTACCTCAATCTAATATTTATGATGTTTCAGAAGCCACTCGTAATTTACTAGACACACATAAAGTGATTCCTAATTATTTAATTGTATGTATTAATAGCAAAATTACATCTGATCCTAAAGTAACTATAGAAAATGCTAGAAAACAAGCTAGAAATGAAGACAAACAAGGAATACTTGTTTTAAGTGGTAAACAATGCGGATTAGGAGTCTCTATTGAAAATTGTGACATAGTCTTATTGTTAAACAATAATACCGGATTTGATATGATTTATCAAATGATGTTTCGTTCTATGACAGAAGGTTCTCAGAAAAAGTATGGATTTGTTGTAGATATGAATTTACATCGTGCAATTAATACCACATTCGTTGAATATGCATCCTTAATTCAACCAAGTACCCATACTCAAGATGCAATTCATTATTTACTTTCCTCTAAATTAATTCAATTAAACCCAGATGACTGGATACATTCCACAGAAACATTTTCTGAAAAAATTAAACATTTGAGCGAACAAGTATATACTTATTATGCAAATGATGCTGAATTAGTTGTCAGTCAAAATTTAAATCGGTTGAAATTTCATAATTCTTTACTTACAAAAGAAGAATTATCCTTATTTCGTAGTGTGTTTCATTTTGTAAAATCTAGTAAACATAAAGTACCTACAGATAATTCTAAAAATCCCTTGCCTAATGGTATTGAAGTTGTACCCATAACTTCTTGTGAATCCTCTACCCAAAAATCATTGAAAAAAGAAACCCAAGAATCAACCAATTACATGAAATTATTTACAGAAAATATAATACCCTTGATATGCTTATTTACAATTCATAAACCAGCTTTAGTGACGTTTCAAGAAATGTATGAGTTTGTATGTCAAGATTCTTATTTACATGAATTATTTATTCAACAAACTCAAACATGGTGGGGCGAATCAGTCACACAATCTACCTTGAATTCATTTATGTCTATATTTACTAAATATACACAAGAAACTAAAGAAGTGACACTTGTGGTTCAAACAATTAAAGAATTGTTTTCTAACAATAGAAATCAACGTCGCAATTTATCCAAATTAGTGGATAAATATTTTATACCCCTTGAATCTGAAAAAAAAGATAACGCAGAAGTTTCATCTCCTTATTCTCTACGACAATCTATGATTGATTTACTACCGGATACCTTTTTTCATTCATTGAAAACTGTATTAGAACCTTGTGTAGGTAAATGCGGATTTATCTTAGATGTTATGGATCGGTTTATGGTTGGGTTGCAAGACTTGATTCAAGATCCAGAAAAGCGATATCAAACAATTCTTGAAACATGCCTTTATTTCGGCGATATTAATCCAGTCAATATATTTATTGCTAAATTGTTATTAGATCCTTTCAATCAATATAAATTGAATGTATTTACATGTGACTCCTTGAAACTAGATTTACAATCACAATTTCAAAAATCATCCTTTGATTTGATTCTCACAAATCCACCCTATCAAATACAAGTGGGACCTAAAAAAACAATGCCCATTTGGGATAAATTTGTCTTACATTTCATAAATTATGTTTCTCCTCAAGGATATCTCTTATTGGTTCATCCTTCCGGTTGGAGAAGTCCCACAGGTAATTTTAAACCTGTTCTAGATTGCCTACAACAAAATAATCTCATTTATTTGAATATGAATACTGTAGAGGATGGTATCCAAATGTTCCGTTGTTCCACGAATTATGATTATTATTTAGTTCAACGACAAACCTATCAAAACTATACAACCATTGTAGATATTGAAAATCAACAACATGTTCGTGATTTATCTAGTTGGGATTTTATTCCAAGTGGCGGGTTTGATACCTTCAGTTCTATTATGGGACTAGATACATCTATTCCACGAGTAAAAGTGATTCATGATTATAGTTTGTATGAAACGCGAAAACCTTGGATTTCCAAAGTTAAAACAGACACGTTCATTTATCCTTGCGTATACACAATTAGCCAATCTAAAGGAATTCAATGTTATTATAGCAGTGAAAAAAAAGAAGGTCACTTTGATATACCCAAAGTCATATGGTCTAATGGAAAATCTATTCCTATCGTTGACGAAAAAGGTATCTATGGTATGACTCAGTTTAGCTATGCAATTGAAGATACGCCTGAAAATTTACCTTTCATTCAACAAGCCCTACAATCAAAATCCTTTTTACAACTTATGAATTACTGTAAAATAAATCAATCTCATCGTTATAATTATAAAGTCATTTCCTTGCTTAAAAAAGATTTCTGGAAAGAATTTCTAGAGTAAAAAGTAACTATCCCCTTCTATTTCAATGACAAAAAAAAGTACAAGTGTACTTTTTTTATTAATTTAGACAGAATTTATACAGTCTGGCTAAAACTTACGATAACTAAATCGCGTTTACCTGTTCCATACGGGTCTTGTGGTTTGTGTGGAACATTGCCATCCATTATAATCGTGGTTCCACTTTTTATTTCTATGATTTTTTTTTCCTTGTTGATATCTTTGTATCGTAAATTTCCGTCTTTCACACCTTCATCTAGCCTTAGATAAAGTAATACTGTAATCAGATTGTTACCATTGTCATTTTCACAATGCCATGCCAATCCACTTTGAACACGTTTTTGTTCCTCTTGTAAATTATACCGAATAACATCCATTGACCATTTATTTGGGTTATGTGTAAATCCGTGTTTAGAGAGAAAATCAGAACACGTATTCACCACCATTTGGTTAGTTTCACTTTGTAATTCAGAATAATCATGATAAGTCACATGTCTGGGTTGTCCTTCAGAATCACTTAAGTTTGTAATCAAGTCAGGATCTAGTAAAGGCGTGTCAAATACAAGTGTCGGATATCTTGTGTTTAGTTTCATCATTTTTAGAGAGAGATAGAGTTGTTGAGAGCTGTTGAGATTTGTTAAGAGTTGTTAAGAGTTGTTGTTATTATTTCAACGCGATTTCAAATTATTTCAACGTGAATTCAATTTTTAGAGAGAGAGAGAGAGCTGTTAAGAGTTGTTGAGAGCTGTTGAGAGCTGTTAAGAGTTGTTGTTATTATTTTAACGCGATTTCAAATTATTCATATACTCACTATACTCTACATTCATTCTATTGTAAAACCCTTCAGGTGAAAAACAACTAATTCCTATATTTTCAGCAAAAGTACGATCTGCATCAGACCAATCACAGTCTCTTCCTAGAGCATCTCCTATGTAAAACGAATACAAACGATCTATGTAAAAATTATTAATGTGAAAGACATTTTCTAAATAAACATAAAATCCTTCCATTAGATTGATATTGGGTTTTAATTCTTCTTCTAAACAAGGTACAACTAAAAACATGGGTTCATCTAGAATTTCTAAGGCTTTTTCTAATGTTTTTAACATCCATCCTGTTTCATACTCTGAAAATACAACAATTGTATATCCACAAATTCGCAGTTTTTTTATTGCAAACGGTAAAATCAAATTCATCAGTTCCCAGTCATAGGGATGTTTGTAAAAAAGTTTTCCAAATTTAGGGCGAAATAAAGTTAAATGAAAATCAAAAGCAGCTATTTTATTGGTAGGCGTGGCATTCTTAAATCTGCACACCCGAACCATGACTTCTTTTTTATAAATTTCTAACACTCATTTATTCAAATTATAAAATAATATCCTTAAATTAATTTGAAACTCGCTATCAAATCTACTTAAAATATACGTAAGTATAACTATACTACTATCACTTTATGTCTAAATTTTTCAGGTTACGTGCAACCGCCAAAGAATTTATTCCTGGTAACATTCTTCATGTCTTAAAAAAAAGAGTTCATTGGAATCCTAAGGGGATTTCTAAATTTAAAATATTTAATATTTATGAAGATAATGTGGGTAAATATCATGCCTTGCCTAAAAGAGAACTCCTGGGTCCACCTCTATCACCAATTAAAGAATCTAATCCTGAAAAGGCTGCACCTTTTCGTTTACCTTTAAAAAGAAAATCACCTGAGCCCTCTGAAAAAAATGTATCACGGTATGATTCCTGTGATAATTAACTAAAAAAACACAAAAAAACAAAAGAACCTTCGGGTTTTTTTATAAGAGTTTTATATTTTATTATATATATATACATTTATGGATAGACATCCTATTACTCAAGAAGAAGATCCTCAATTTATTTATGAAGATGATTTATTTTACAAAACCAAGTGTAAATCAACCAACAAATAATGACAGGTTCTATGTTCTTGTTGTCAAGTATCTATACCCTGTTTGTGATCTTGGTGTACTTGGAATTTGTTGTGTAAATTTGTCTATTACATCTTGTGATAGTTCTTTACTTTGAACAGGTGTATATCTTTCTTGAGTTGGTTGTGTCGGGATCGGGGTGAGAGATTGTTGGGATACTTCTTGAGTTGGTTGTGTCGGGATCGGGGTGAGAGATTGTTGGGATACTTCTTGAGTTGGTTGTGATACTTTACTAGACATATCCATTGGTATTATTTTTGATAATCCGTGATTATAGTCAGGATTCGCTCCATAACTAGGCAAGGGGATTTCATTCTGATACAAGAATATCCAAAGTTTTTCTAAGTCATTCATATCGAATTTTGATAATTCTTGATAAATAACATTGTAATAGTGGATAATTTGTTTGTTTGTGAGTAGTCTAGGTTCATTTAATTGACCTCCTTTCATTATAGATGAATTACCATATCCACCCCCACCAACAGTTTTATTTATTTCATCTTGTAATGTATCTAAAAATGCATATTGTAAAAAATCTAAATGAGGTTGTTTAATTGATGAAGATGAAGTTACCATTGTTTCTAACATATTAGAAAACACTTGACAGGTTATAAGTAGGAGTTTTTTACAGTCTGTGGTTCTGTAAATAGAATTGATTTTTTGGATTCTTTGTTTCATCAAATCATGTATGTTTTTTCTTTTTTTTAAAAACATTGTTAGAATAGTTTTTTTGTTTAGATCTTCTAATTGAACGTCTCCATTCATATCATATCCTATTGCTTTCATTTTTTTATTTTGTTTCAAATGAAATAATAAATTACTATTCTTAGTTTTTTGTTTTTGAGCAACAGTGGGTAAAGTTTGTCGTAGTTCATTACTATAGTTGTTCCAATCTTCTAATTTAAGTTTCGTTTCCGAATTATTTATACGATACTCCTCGAGAATTGTTAGACTTTTCGGAATTTTTAGACTAATTCTTTTTGTATTTTTATTACTTTTTGTATTTTTATTACCTTTTTTGCGTGGATAATTTCTGGTAGGTGCACCACCTCTTTGTGAAACAGACGTACATTTTTTTCCTAAATAAACTTGTCCCAAAATTGTATCAAGTAATTTGGAATTATAATCCACTTGAATAAGAATTTGTGAATTTTCTTCTGTAACAGTAAAAATTAAAAGTTCTTGATTGTATTTCCACTGATTGTATAATTCAATAGAAATATCATAAAATAAACTGCGTAATTCTTTCAATTGAACCAATCCATCTACAATATACTGATTTTGAATTGGCACACATAATTTGTTAGTCCAACCTACAGAACTAGATCCACCAAAAAACATCATTTGTAAAAAATGAGCAATATGTTCTGCTTCTATTCCTAAAAATTCTTGTGTTGTACGATATAAGTTACTACCTGAAGGTGTCAATGTTCTTTTATCACGCACTCCATAAGGAATAATTAAACTTCCATAACAAGCACATATATATCGCATATTGGGTTGATTGCTCTTACAAATATCTGCAGTAGGAGATATTTTTTGTAGTGTATTCTCTGCTAAGTAAGCATCCATGTAATAACATTGATTTTGAGGTAATGTGGTAGGTTGTGTAATTAAAAATCCTAGATCTTCACATTCTTCTACTTGATAATTTCCTACCTCTGGATATCTTGGACGTAAACCCAAACGACTTCTATATATATATTCAATTCCGCTAGAAATCTCATTTTTTATAGAATCGTCCGTAATTTGTTGTGTACCTATTGGACCTTGATAAGAACTACTCGTAATTCCTAATTCTTTTCCTAAATTTTGTCCAATTTTTAATTGATACACTTTTTGTTTATATGTATCATTATTTTCATTTATATTTTTTCGTAAATCTTGCTTTAATATGCATACATTCCATTCAGGTGAAGACTGTGTTTTATCTATAAATGTTACCTTACAATAATCTGTTACCCGAGAAACATCTCTTATAGTACTTATAGTAGATAGTTTAGTTGCAATTTTATATTTCCACCAGTCATAAAATAGTGTTCCATCCACAGGTTCGTATTTTATATTATAATAAGCTTGCGCTGCTGGTTCAGAAAATGATTGAAGAAAGAGTGTATTCATCCATTTATTGTGATAAGTGATATCATTTCGTCCACTAGGTAAAATTGTCAATCCATTCAATAAAATATGTCCACATAATGTATCTCTAATTTCAGTATTATCTATAATTTCATTTTCTTCGTTTACTTCAGATACTATCACATTATATACATAATTATTTTCTAATTGTATACCATATAAATTTGCCTTTGATTGATCATAGCTAAGTCCGTTGTAAACATAATATAAAAATATACTTGGTTTGAGATCATCAAATGTATCTATCGGACGGCCATCCAGTTTTTGAAAATTATTTTTAGGATAACTAGCGAGTATATCAAGTGAGTAACAACTTTCTATAGATGTGATTTTATATCTTTTGACAGGAGTTGTTTGACGAAAATCAAACGAACGAAACCAATCTGCTATATTTTGGAAGAATTGTATCATATAAAATTCCTAAGAAAAAAAATATTAAAAATACTCTTATTTTACTATTCGTAAACACACAATATTGTCTACTACTAAATCAGGAAAAGTATAGGAAAGTGTAATTTCGTTATCTTCTCCTGTCAGCGTACCCACAGTATAACAATTGGCTCTTTTTCCTATTTCTATATCCTTATGATTATCGCTAATTAAAATGACTTCCCGACTTCTTTCCATAGAATGACGTTGCATAAATGTTTGAACTATATTCGGATGAGAATGAGAAATATACATTGAATCTCTAGAAATCCAATCATCTAGATACCAGTTTAATTCAAACTTATCAAGTAACCATGTATGAAGTTGTGAATCATAATCTGAAATTACACAAACCTTAATTCCATGAGATCGTAAATTTTCTAAATATAACGGAATTTTAGGGTGAACTAATGTAATATTAAATGTAGATTGATAGGTTTTTAGTAAATTTGTTTCATACTCATTTCTTATGTCTTTTAAGGTTCTTTCATGAATTTCTTGATTACTCTGACTTATGTAGGAAGGTATTATATTTCGTATTGAATTTTTGTGAAGTGAATGAATATTAGATGGTATCAATGAAGGTTGAATTTGTTGAATTGTATTGTAAAATAATGAAACGGACTCACCCTTGTCTTTGATGAGTGTTCCCATCAGATTACACACAACCATTCTGATTTTTTGATTTGTAAACATAATTGAAACTCTATAATTATACTAAGAATACTTGCGTTTATATTGAAACGTAAAAGTAGATTTACATTTGTCTTTAAATATACCTACGAGCTCCTCCGTATATCTTACTTTTTCTATACTTCCGACGTTTCTTTCTAGTTTTTTTGCCACCATAGATACGTAGCTGATCTAAAAATTTAGCAATTTCATCCATATCTTCTGAATCTTCTTCTTCGCTATCCTCTACATTCATTGCATCTAAAAATTTAGCGGTTTCTTCCATTTCTATTTCATCGTTCACGGCAACTAATTTATATAGCATCACTCCCTCACGTTCATTACAATGATCTGCTCCCAAATAATCTTCGTTTTGTTGAATACGACCGAAAAAATAATCTGAAGATATCATACTTTTGGCTCTTCTCAAGGGAACGAATCTAAATATTTTAGGTTCAGGTATGGATACCCTACTTCCTCTTCGTAACCATTCAGGTAATAAAACTACATATTTGTAAGAACCTAGTTTTATGTACTCTGTATCATCTACGAGTTCATTGTCTGTATACTGTCCATAATTAGGATAATATCCATTACATTCATATAGTACTTTTTGATAGGTTTGTCCTCTAAATTTATAAGAATTCATTATATGTTCACTAGTTACATTTAAAAATTCATAACTATCACCCATTTTGATTACAAAATTCTTGGGATCATCCAACAAATACTCGGATATATCTTGGTCTTCTAATTCAACCGGATTGTATCCTGTCATTCCTCGGTAACGATCATACATTCGCTTTTTTCGTCGGGTAAGTCGTTCTCGTTGTTTTCGTTGAATGGTTCGCGCGGCTCGTTTTTTTGTTCTGAATCGTTGTTTGTATTTTCGTTGAATTGATTGAGCGGCTTGTTCAGGAAAAGTGTAGGCACGAATTAGTGCCTGAATAGTTGACTCATCCAAGGGTTTGTTTTGAAGACGTAATTCTAGAAAACTTGGAGGTAAACTCGTCAACGGGTTATTGTCAAGATATAACTCTATGAGAGATTGTAACTTGCCTATGCTTTCAGGCAAGCTCCTTAACTGGTTATTATTAATATATAAATATTTAAGAGATTGTAAATTGCCAATACTTTCTGGCAAGCTCGTTAAGTTATTAAAACCAAGACTTAAATATTCCAGGGATTGTAAATCTCCTATAGTTTCAGGTAAGGTCATTAACTTATTGTGAGTGACGCGTAAATCTTTCAGGTTTTGTAAATTGCTGATACTTTCAGGCAAGCTCCTTAATTGATTATGAATAAGATATACAGTTTGTAGGGATCGTAACTTGCCGATACTTTCAGGCCAGCTTGTTAATTGATTATTTGAAATACCTAACTCTTTAAGGAATCGTAAATTGCCTATAGTTTCAGGTAAGCTCGTTAACTGGTTTTCATCAAGATATAACTTTTGGATAGATTGTAACTTGCCAATACTTTCAGGCAAAGTGAGTAAATTATTCTCACCCATATCTAATACTGTCAAGTTAGGCATAAAAGAGAAAACATCCAAGATTGCTACGATTTCTTCCCTAGATACACCTTGTAGTTCTTCTCTAAGATTGATTTCTTTGTCGTTAATCTTAATTCCATACGTAGTTTCAAGCATAGCACTAACTTCTGCTTGTTCGGCTGACATGTCTCCTGAAATCGTTCTAGGATTATACCTACTTATCAATGTCTGAATAGTTGAATCATCCAAGGGGTTGTTATCTAGACGTAGTTGTAAAAAACTTGGGGGTAAACTCGTCAATGGGTTATTGTCAATATATAAATCACGAAGGGATTGTAAATTGCCGATACTTTCAGGCAAGCTTGTTAACTGGTTATTATTAAGATACATATATTTAAGAGATTGTAACTTGCCAATACTCTCGGGTAATCTCGTTAAGTTATTAAAATCAAGATCGATATATTCTAGGGATCGTAGATTTCCGATTGTCTGGGGTAAGCTCGTTAATTGGTTCTCTTGAAGGTCTAATCGTTCCAAGGATTGTAAATTTCCAATACTTTCAGGCAAACCTTGTAAATTATTCTCACCCATATCTAATACTGTCAAGTTAGGC
>Ga0181380_1001541_pt1 | contig 10079 bp, 3 predicted proteins | sample 3SPOviralmetaG_FD_130116 | JGI IMG/M metagenome (GOLD analysis project Ga0181380, IMG submission 130116) | Marine viral communities from the oligotrophic San Pedro Time Series (SPOT) site, San Pedro Channel, CA, USA - 3 SPOT_SRF_2009-08-19 | ecosystem: Environmental > Aquatic > Marine > Strait... | reverse complement strand
TTCTACCTCCTAAAGTTTACTGGGTGCGTAAATACGTTCTCTTGCTACATCTGCACGCAACTTAGCAATGTCTTGCTGCGATTCAATGCGTGCCTCATTCGATTCGGCGTTCTGGACTATTCTAGCCTGATCCACCTTTATACCTTCTTGCTTCAATGCAATGTCGGCCTGATCTTTAGCCGCTTTTTGCTGTAACTCTTGGGCTTTTAGCATGACCACTGGATCTTGTCCACCTTCACCGGACAACTCACCCTGCATTCCTTTCATTTCCATCATGTATTCCGAAACTTTAATGGAAACCATTGCCTCACGTTGTAGATCAGAGATCATATTATCAGGATCGTTACCATACTGCTCAAATAAGGTCGCTTCGGTGTCTTCCTCGGCCTTCAATCGGATATGTTGTAGGATATGCTTCTGTAATTCTGCAGCGGCTAACGGATTAGCCTGAATTAACGGTGACATTCCCATAATTAAGTGCGCGGCAATGTGAGCATCGTGCTGTTGCCCTGCAAAAGCCTTCAGTTCCTTGCCATCCGCTGCTTCCATGTTCTCACTAGCAGGGTCTTTAGGCATTTGATTGGTCTGGACCTTCAATATGCCGTCAATATCTCGCACATTCAGTGCCTGATACACACGATAGTACGCTTCGTACATGTTGTGCATCTGTGGCGCGCTTTGTGCCAACTGTAATTGGGTCTGTGCCAACGTAATTCGCTGTGCAGCAGAGAAAATATTGGGGTCTGCGATAGGTAATATAGCGACCATATGGTCAAAGTCGCATTTTTTAATACATCGAGACGCACCGGGCACGTCATACGGGTACTCATCCGGTAAATATTCACCAAATCCACGCGCCAACATCTCAAATTCTTGTGTTTGAGCGTAATACAGGCGTTTATGGATGGCCGACATGACCATCGAGCCCCTTTCAAGCAAGGCAATCGTCGTTCCTACTGCCGCTTGTTGGTTTCCATCGCCCACTTGCATGTCTGCAATGCTTGCTAGACGCTTTCCGGCGTCTACGGCAAAGCCCATCAAGGTGTAAAGTGTCTGAGAGGGCTCTTTGTAAGGTAAAGGCATCAGTGAAGCCGTCAATTCTGCGCCACCTGCGTCAATATCTCGCCACTCGCCCGGTTGTATTGGATTGTCATCATCCGCTATTCGCGCGCCTTTCGCCTTAAATCCAGCCGGTAAATTAGATAGCGTTCCAGCGTCAAGAAGTTGACGCAATGCCGCCGTCGCTGTCTTAGAAAGACCACCAATGAGATGAACAAACCCTAATCCATAAGCGCCGGGACCTTCTACCAACACATAATGCACAAAATATTCGCGTCTTTTCTTGAGTTCATCGTCTTCTAGCCAGTTTCTACGGATTCCAACGACCTTGCCACTTGCCTCATCCAAGGTAACGACATAAGGAACCTTGATTCCTGTTGGCTCGTTGTTTTCATCAAGGTCCTCAAACCCTGATAAGTCTAAATCGACCTGAAACTCTAATAAAAAGACTTCCTCCGGCTCTCCGCTTTGCGAAATGCCTACGGTTTGATTGATAGCATCCTTGATCTGATTGCCACCCGTGGGGTCATTCTGTGGGTCTAGTGGGGTATCAATGTACTCACCGGCAAATACTCGCTTGGCAAATTCATTCGTATCCATCGCAATACGCTGGGTAATACGTGGGCACTCAGAAATAACACTGGACCCGTTGTAAGGAATATACAGATCATCAGGTAGGACTAACCGGCTTACCATTCGGCCAAGCTGCTCGTCATAGTAAACTTTTTTAAATGTAGAACCACCGTAGCCCGTATAAAACAAGAGCTGATCAAACTCTGGCGTGTATTCTTTCATCACCGAGGTAATCTGATAGTTCATAAAATCCTGCACGCGCGAAGCCTGTTGGATCTTATCTAATGTTTCTTTACCTAAAGTTTGCGTCCTGACAGGACCGCCGGCAGGCATGAGTTCTTTAAATGCTTGTGCTTGAAACTGGACAATAGACTCTGTCAGCATAGGATGCACCGCGCCTGCGGCTCCTCGGAACGGCTGCGTCCTGTCCTCTATCTTCAAGCCTAGTAGCTCAAGGCCTTTAGAGTACATTTCCTCCCACTCGCCACGAGAGGACCTGTCTGCTTCAAACAAGGCCAACAGGTCAGAGGAGATAAGCGACATCTCGTTATCATCCATAACCTCGGCAAGGTTACTGTAGAATTCTACGTCATCATCTTGGGGGTCAATCTCTACCGTCGCACTGCCATCCTCTTCAAGGACGATCTCTATGTCCGGCTCCATCTCTTCCATGACTTCGATGATGTCCGTTTCGGGAGCTAGGTTTACCACTTTTTCTATAGGCATAGTATTGTCCTAAATGTATTTTGGGTCATTGTACACTCGTTCTACTGATCCGCCACGTTTCATCTTTTGATATCTTACCTGACTGGGTAAGTCCGTACCGTCTGAGGCGTTCAAAGGATCAGGGGCCTCTGATTTTTTATAATACTGTATGCCTTTAGCATACACTCTGTCGCCTACAACAGTAGCTAAGTCTGCACCTTTTACAGCTTGACCTGTATTCATATCAATAAATAAGTGATGTGCTTTAGGGTTAAAACCTATCTCGACAAAATCTTCACCGTCTAAAAGGACATTCTTGTCGGGAACATAATTACCGTCCACAGACATAGCAGGGAACTTATTTTTAGCCTCTGGCACGTCTATGTTTGATATTTTAGCGGCTATTCCTTGTCTACCTTTTTGGTTTACGTTAAACGTAACGTTTTCCACTGTGGCATAAGGAACGTAAGAAAGGGCTTTTCCGTTAAAATTGTTTTTGTGAAGTGTTTGAAGTTTATCTAAACCTTTTGGCGCATCGGGGATTTTTGAATTAAGGTTTAAACGTATGCCTACTTTGCTTCCCGCTTCTACAGGCGCATTTATTAAGGCATCTGCTTTTCTTGTGCCTGCGGTAGCCTTAGTAGCAAGGGTTTCGAGGGTCTTTAGGTTATCGGGTGTGTAGTTTTTTAGCCGTTGACCACCACTTAGGGTTTCGTCAACGCCTACCTCTAGAGCGTCGGCAGTTACTTGATTCCCTTGCTTGAGTTTAGGCTCATCGCCTGCATTCCGGGCAACGTCATTTTTAAGAGTCTGTCCCTGCGCGCTCGTGCTTTGGGGCTGAGTGTCGCCTTTGATGGAGCGGTAGATAGATTCACTGATTTTGTTTTGTCCATATGCATCCTCTAATGCGTTAGTTATTTCAACTAGCGACGTATCATAGTCCATTTTGCTGATTTTATCTACAGTAGTAATAAACTGTTCCCCTTCCCCGCCTTGGTTATTGACTATCTGAATAGCCACTCTGTCGTCGTTTTTATATTTATCAGAAATTTTCTTAATGCTTTGACGAGCGTCTCTATGGGCTCCTAAGAAAACATTAAGCGGGACTGTTCGTCCTGAACCTAATTCTTTTTCCATTTTGTTTGCTCGACTTAGCAACAAAGGGAAAGCTTTTTCCGGTGAACGATCTACATAGATAACAGTTACAGCTTTACCTGAATCTAATGCTTGGTCTATTTGAGCAGACGACTTTTCAAAGTTAGCTAAAGTTCCATCTGCCACTAGGTCATACTCGTCTACCATTTCGTCAGGAAGACCTGCCGTTTTACCTGAGGCTGCTCCGCCTCCTGTAAACACCCACTGGTCTTCCTGACCCATAGTGTCGCGGAGTGCTTGTTGGTACATAATCTCGTTTATTTCATTAGCCGTTATTTGGACGCTGCCTGAAAGAGTGCGGTCTTTACGGTATTCAGGGTTTAATTCCCTAACAAAATCCGTATTAAGAATCTTTCCGCCTTTGGTTTCAGGAAGCTGCCGGTACTGCCTTATTGCAGCTTCAAGGTCGGCTCCTACCTGTTCGTTAAAGCGCAGAGCTACGGGGTCATTAGCCACCCGTGGAAGCTTGGCTATTTTTTCGGCGTCATAGATAAGAGATTGAGGAGCGTTTGATGAAGTGCCTAACGCTTCATTCTGTAGCCTTACTGCGTCGTCATAATCTGTGACGACAGGAACGTCTTTAGCTCCGCCAAAGTATTTAGGGTCATGGACAAAGAAAACAACATCCGGCTCACCTTTACTGTACTTCGAAAAAGCTTTCTTGTCCCAGTTAGGAGGTGCGAACTCATCGTTCCACGGTAGACGAGCCACCGGACGGAAACCTACGGCTTCGTATATTTCAGGTAAGTATGTGTCGAAAGCGTCTAATTTAGTGCCTCCAGCCTGTACTGCAGCCTGAAGCATTGCAAAACTTCCGCCTTTAGGCTCATTTGGAGAAGCAAATACTGCAACTACATCTCCATCAGGTTTAATAGCAAAACCACTACCCGCTTCAGTTCGGAACAAATTATAACCAGATAGGTCTTCTGTGTTTTTTATTTCTACTTGGGCCCCTAATCTATGCTTTGACATTGCATTGCTCATGTCTACAAAGTAAGAGGGGGCGTTTGTTACGGCGTCTACCTGTTGGATAACAGGTAAATTAAGACCTGCACTTCGATACTGTGTTAAGGCATTAGAATCTGGAGAAAATTCTAAAAGCCCATTTCCTCCATATCCTTCGACAGCTCCTCTTTGGTAAGGTCCGGGTGCTTCTTGAGGACGTCTTCCATTATCGAGTCCTTGAACCACGCCTGTTGCGGCTGCTCTGCGACTTTGGTCTGCTCTGAAGGAGCGGAGGAACTGTCTTCTTCGTTGAGAAAGGGTGTCCCCACCCGTGTAAGGCCTAACATCGCCTGATCTAAGGCTGCCGTCGGGGTTAGCGTTTTCGAATTGTCTTGCGGCATCGTCTAATTTTCCTCTATTGACTTCTGGTCTTTGATACCAAGGGCCCGAAGTAGATTCACTTACTTTAAAACCTTTAGGTACTATACCACTTTTGGGATTTTTAACAAACTTTTCAAACTCTTTTTGCCTCTCTGGGGTCATTCTTACTACATTACCGTCTTTTAGCGGATATTCTACTACTGGACCGTTGATTGCTTGTCGATATGTCATGCCTGAAGAAAAAGTTGCAGGCTTTCCTTCTGTAACACCAAACCCAATGGGTGACCCGCTTCTAACTGACTGAAGTGTACTATGTGAAACACCTTGGTTTCCTTCAATCAACCATGTTTCCCAGTGCATGCGACCAAGGCTACCGTCTTGTGGGCGACCTATCATTTCATACGCTTTTTTAGCAGAGCCTTTTAAACCGTTTTCTAACATTTCAGTGACCATTAATCCTCGTGGTCCACCTAAAATATTACTTAATCCTCCTTTATCAATTCCATCATATATATTTTTTCCTTCATATCTTCCATCGTCCCATAAATGTCTAGACTGTATTCTATCCATAACCAAAAGATCGTCTTTACCTGAAACTAAACCTATAAACGACACTACTTTATTATCAATGCCCGGTTTATTAGTTAGCTCAAAAAACCTTCGTCTAAACTGCGGTCCTGATGTATTTGGATCGGCTAAATCATTGTGTAGTGTTTGTAGTGCTGACTGACCACTGGGTGATTTTTCGCTTAAAGCTTTGAGCAATGTCCCTGCGGCATTAGCATTCATTGTTACCTGCTTGGCAGGGGAGCCCTCTGGTAAGCTCTCTGAAACCATTTTCTTCCATGAGACAAGATCCGCGTCTGTAAACTCGCCATTTACTGATTTTGTTATATAGGGTTCTGCTTTTGACACTAAATCAAGGAAGGCGGCTTCTTGTTGTACTGGCCCTGCGCCACGTGAAAGAATTCCCCAAAGAAACATACGTCCTGTAAGATCAGGTGTAGCAATTTTAGAGTTATAAAGGTTTTTAATTTCATTAACGTACCCAAACCCTTCGTCTACTGTAGCTTTAAGTTGTGGGGTTAATCTATCCAACTTTTTAGCTAAGGCTGCGGGTGTTTGGTTATAGCTAATTGCTTGAGAGGGAGGTGAAGGTAAGTAGTCTCCTCCAAAAGCCTGCGCTTCAGCATTTAACCAGCTTTCGGGAGAGGTTAAAGCTTCTGGATTATTTGTAATTACAGTTTCAATATCAGATAAAACTTTTTGTTTATTTTTAGGAGTAAAAGTTTGTACTACAGGGATAGTTGCCTTTTCTCCTGTTCCTGTAGTCAAAAGAATCGAGGGTAGCGCATGACCTTTTGCCTCGGCTATAACTTCTACTGGCGCTACAGGAATTGTTTCTGTCACTTCAAGTCGGGGCACGGGAGCGTCTAGTTTAGGTGTCTCTGTTACTAATCTTTCTGGCGTAAGATTCTCTAGCATTTTAGCCGCGTTTGAAGGATTAATAGGTTTAGTAGGTACATTAGGTTTAGCGCCTTTGGGTCCGAAGGGAAACGCCCCTAAAGCTATTACAGTAATTACCTCTTCTAATCTGTTTGCTTTCTCAAAATCACCTTCAGCACGGGCCTGATTAGCTTGCTTAGTTAGTTCTTCCGCTTGATTTAAAGCATTTACTTGAGCGAAAGGCGGTAAGGTCTGGGCCAAAAGCCCTACGGGGTCCTCTTTACCTGATTGTTTTAAGGCTTGTAACATGCCTACGGCGTCTGTGGCTACTTTTAGGGAGGGGCTTGGTGCAGTAACTACATCTTTTCCATAGTCGTACACACTTTCTGCAACAGCCGGAATACCCGCGATAACATTACCAAAAATGCTTCGCTCTCCTTCTGGCGTAAACGGTGTCCGTGTGGCCCTAGTCAACAAATTATCCAACATCTGTTGGCTTTCAGTTTGTACTTGATCCGTGGGCAACGGGTCTGGAGACGCGATAGGTGGACGATCCTCCATTGCTATCAATTGAGCAGTAAGCTCATCCGGTGTCATGGAGTTCGCAGACGCAGAACCGCCGTCCGCAAACCCTTTAGGCTTTTTTACAGGGCCGCCCTCCGCCATTAAGCCATAGGTACGGTTAAATCCTGTATTAGCTGAAAGAGGGGTTGTATAAACAGGTTGCGAACCGTAGTCCCTGTCCTCTTCCCTCTCATCAAAACCATAAAAAGGCGTAGGAGGCAGGGCCGCCAATGTAAACGGGGTTCTAGTTCCTGCCGCCATCTCACTCTTACCAAAAGTGTTGTAATGGTTTCTGGCAAAATCATTTAGATTCTGGCCGCCAAGCTGTCCTTTTTGCCTTTCGTAATCTGCCTGAATGTCTGGATTAGCGGCAATGTACTCCGCTATCGTCCCTCCTGAGGAGGGTGCGCTTCTCTGAGCGGCCCTGTTTTGTAGGCCCTGCTGTCTCATCAAAGCATTCAACTGAGAGCGGGACATACTGCCGTAACTCCCCGCCAACTGATTAAATGCGTCAGCATCAAACGGAGTGGACGCTTGATCAGGGAACATACCCGACCGCTTTAATCGTTCAAAATCCTGCGCGGCACGGCCCTGCTGGAACCGACCTAACTGTTCTGTGCCCATTAGCGACCTTGGACGGCTAGTGACCGAGGGAGGCGTAAAGCTAAACCCTGATCCGGTGGCCGAGAGCAGTTTAGCCGCCGGTGTATAGTCAAATCCTGTGAGCTGTTGCTGTCCGCCTACATCCTCAATGACCTCGGTCCGTGGCGCACTGGCTCTGAAAGCCTCATCCAAGGCGGGTTGTCCAGCGGCGTAAATGCCTCCTGTGTCAGGCATCATGGGAAAAGGATCAGGTGCGGGGGTAGCGGGTCCTGTAGGAAAAGGGTCTATTCCACCTACAATAGGTACGGTTACTGGTGTCTTTGGTGTAACGGGTTTAGCGGCTGGCGTAGTCTGATACAAGATATTAGGGTCTACGCCGGCGGCAACCATGTCCGCGTAGCTGATTCCACGGTCCGTGGCGATCTTCTGCATGTCCAACCGCTCTTCGGGCGAAACTATTTTGTCCTGCATGACCCTGCCATAATACGCTGCAACATCATCCGCCATTGGGGCGGTAGCCGCTGGACCGCTGTAAGCAGGGGTTTCAGCCGGAGCAGTGAAAATCATGTCAATAGTGCTTTGCTTAACACCCGCGTCCAACGCATCCTGTACACTAATACCAGACTCTATAATGGCATTGTAGGCGGTTTCAGGTGTCCAAGAGCTGGGATTGGCTAAATACGCTGCCTCTTGCTCAAGCAGGGTTTTATTTCGCTCTTCGTTAACGTCCCCGCCTTCGTTCATTCTTATCGGGAGTGCGCCAAGCATTTCCCGTGCTGATCTATTATCCATAAAGGACCCCTTCAAACGGGTTAAATTATCTTGACATTCTAGGCCTAATAATACTCAGGAACAAGCCCCTCGTTTCGAGGCTCTTCCGGCTCATCAGAGTACAGAGAGATAAAGTTCCCCGCGCGGAATCGCATCAGTGCCTGCGTTGTACTATCCACTTGGTCGTCATTGTCTCCATTAGGAAACGCTGCACACTCTTCAATCAGATCCTGTGCCCACGTCTCATCAGGAGCCCAGACCATACCCGCTTCTAAAATCGGGGCTACGGCATGCGCCCGTGAAATCTTATCCTGACCGGCACGCCGACCGCCGGGCGAATACATGGTCACCGGAATACCCATACGCCGAAGTTCCTGCTGTAGCGTGATCCCTGTCGCTTTGGCCTCGATCAATACATTATCCGGCTGCCAATACTTATACTGGTCCATTGCCTCACGCTTGAGGTCTGGAAAGTCCCATCGACCCTTTCTCACGTCCATCAACAACAGATTCGGGCCCGAATCCTCATCAGGAAAGAACACGCCCCACGTCGTGATAACAGAGTAATCCGCCGTCTCCTTCTTGGAATACGCCGTGTCATAAGACTGAATGATGTACTCTACGCCGGGCAAATGTTCATGTTCCCACTCTCGCCACCATTCCCGCTTGAGTATCGCGCCCTCGTCAGAAGTCGGTCTCTGCTGGTACATCGCGTTCCATTTCTGCACCGACATAGATGCTCGGACCGCGCGGAGTTCCTCAAGTTGCCAGAAACTCGGCCAAAGAGCGCGCTCGTTCTCCTCGCCCTCATCAAAAACCGCAGGAAACTCTATCACCTCCCACTGGTCCGCGCTGAGATTGCTTTGGGACTTTAACAACCGCGCCGTAAGATCCTTGGTCCCCCAACGAGTCATCACGATTACGATAGCCCCGCCGGGCTGTAGTCTGGTCCGTGGTCCAGAGGTATACCATTCCCACGCATTGTCCAAGGCAAGCATAGACTGCGCGTCCTGCTCCGAGTGAGGGTCGTCAATAATCAGCATATCCGCACCACGGCCCGTCATTGCTCCACCAACGCCCACGGCAAAATACTCACCACCCGCGTCAGTGTCCCACCTTCCGGCGGCTTTACTATCCGCCTTCAAGGAAACCTTAGGAAAGACCTCCGTATAACGGTCCATGTCCATCAAGTTACGCACCTTACGACCAAACCTCACGGCTAACTCGCCGGTGTGCGTGGCCTGAATGATCTTGGTCGTTGGACGACGGCCCATGAGATAGGCCGGAAGCAGGTAGGATGCAAACTCAGATTTGGTGTGTCGAGGAGGCATGTTCACGATCAAGCGTTTTAGCGTGCCGTCGGCTATGCGGTCAAAGGCTTTAGCCATTATCTCGTGATGGCTACTGATTATCGCTTCAGGCCACACGTACCGAGAGAAACCAATAAAGTTTTGCTGTGCGTTTTCTTGCCCTTCAAGAAGCGCGAGTCGAAGCTCTAGTTTTAACCGCTCCGCCTCAACGTCTTCAATGCGATTAGCTATCTGCATAAAAATCCGTTTTCAAAAAAATTGCGAAAAATTTTTTGGGGTTTTGATTTTCTAACAAAGGGGGGTGGGTTGCAAGGTAGTTTCACGTGAAACCGAAAGCCATTTTCGTTTTAGCCGAAACTAATTATGCGAAATCTGGCCCTAGCTGTCTTGCTCAGGCCGAGGGCTAAAAATCTCGATCAAATGCGAATCATTCTCATTTAATGGCCCAAATCGACCAAAAGGGACCCGCCCCCGATGGCCCGTGAGCCTTGCTCCAAGCTAAGTGTTTGATTTGTCTAGGCTTTAGATTAAATCGCTATTTCCGGTAATAGGTATTACCGGAAATAG
>Ga0181380_1001538_pt1 | contig 10082 bp, 7 predicted proteins | sample 3SPOviralmetaG_FD_130116 | JGI IMG/M metagenome (GOLD analysis project Ga0181380, IMG submission 130116) | Marine viral communities from the oligotrophic San Pedro Time Series (SPOT) site, San Pedro Channel, CA, USA - 3 SPOT_SRF_2009-08-19 | ecosystem: Environmental > Aquatic > Marine > Strait... | reverse complement strand
CCTGAACAAGAATTGCTTGGAGGAGGTGCCTTGCCACCACAAGGTCCTCCACCAGGCATAGCAGAATTATTAGGTGGATTAGGAGGATAATGTCTATAAATAATAAATTTGAAGAGATAGTAAGTTTTTGTTTAGATGATGTAGATGAAAAAGGTGACCATATTATTTATCAACAAACTGCAGATAATACTGGTACAAAAATATTTACAGACCAATTACCACCAATGGTGTTTCCTTTTGGTTATATGATTGTAAGTTCTACATTTATGTTTTTTGATGAGGATGAAGAAGATGGCAACGAGGAGTAACTCTAATAAAAAAGTAGTAGCTAAACCAGAATATACAGGTTTAACTTATGGAACTACAGGACCTACTAATGATTTAATTCCAAAAGAAGATAAGAGAAAATATAATCTTCCTCCTGTATCTAATGCAAATACACAAGACAATACCAGAAATGCAGAAGTAGCAACAGAAACTGCACCTGTAGTTGCAGAAACAGTACAACAATCAGGACCAGGAATGATGCAAGCTAATGGTATGAATTTAGATATTTTAAGAGATATGGATAATGCAGAGTCTCCAACATTTGGAGCTGCACCTGTATCAATACCACCAGCAGTAATTGGAGATATGGATTATGAAGTACTTGCAGATTTATCAGAAAACACAGAGACACAAGCACTTATTGAGATACTAGGACTGTAGCATGTCTGATGGAATTGTAGGACCATACTCTTTTGGTGAAGATTACATTAGAGATAATGAACGAAAGCGTATGGCTAGTATTCTTTACAATCAAAAAAAAGCTAATGTACAACCAGCACAAATAGAAAGAACCAAAGAATTAGCAACTAAATATCCTACTGCTATGAAAGGTTTAATTTCTAATGCTGTTAATAAAGGCCTTACTGATAGTGAAGTAGAAAATTTATTAAGACTACAATATCAAGCTGTACCAAAGTCACAACCATATAATCCTAATCCTGTAGGAAATGATATAACTAATGCTTATATCCCTTCTTATGGACAAATAAATAATCAACCAAAAACTACACAAAACTATAGAGAAGAGCCAGTGTATGGAGTACTTAAAGGCCTAGCAAGAGTTGTTATGTTAGGTGCTGAAGGTTTGTGGAATGTAACTATGGGTAGAGCAGGCAGAGCATTCGTAGAAACTGCTGAATCATTTGAAAAACCTTTTCAAGCACAAGCTCAAATTATGTCAAAGAAAGAACAAGAGTTAATTGAACAAGCTAAAGCTGGTGACCCTAATGTTACCTTGTATGATATTGCTGAACTCAGAGACCAACAAAGAAAAACTGAGCAGACAGGAAGAGTAGTCGGAGCAGGCCTAGCTTTATCTGCCTTACTAGGAGGTAGAACTTTAGGACATAGCAAGATGACTAGAGAGACATTTGCTGATGAATGGAGAAATGCAGGAAATTCATGGGTAGGGGAATCTTTTTCCCAAGCTAAAGATGGTATGGGCTTTAAGAAAGTATGGGAAAGTTTAGGAGATGGTTTTATCCCATCAGGTCCTATTGTTGCAAAAGCACAAGCAGAACAAGAAGCACAGAGGTATAGAGGTAGAAATATAACTATAGGTAGATATATAGAAGATGTTATTGGTATAGACCCTGAAAGTAAATTGTATGGCGTTGTTTCTGGTGTTCCTGACTTTTATGTTGCATTGCAATTAGACCCTGCATTAGTTGTAACTAAATCCGCTAAAGCAATTAAATATGGTAAATCAGTTACAGCTCAAATAAATAAAGCATTTACTAATGGAGACTTTGAAAAGATACCAGGAATAGTGACTAACTTTCTTGACAGTCCTAAATCTAATAAACACCTAGAAGCACTAGCAGAAAGTAAAGACTTTAAACAAATCTTTGATGCTGTTAAAGATACAGACATAGCAATTAAGATTACTAAAGCTAATACAGTAGAAGAAGTTTCAGGTATTGTAAAAGACTTTGTTATACGAAATCAAGTGACAGGATTACCTAAAGTTACAAGAACAATAAACAGTATTGGTTATAACAAAAACATACTTAAAAACATAGGAAAAAAAGATAAAGGTTTTTCTAAGTTTGGTGAATGGACACCTACACAAGATTCATTATTCACTGATACTAATGGTGGAGTAGCTAACTTTTCAAGATGGTTAGCAAGTATGGAGATACCAAGAAATGAAGCTAACAAACTGTTACAAGATTTTGCTGAAGCATCAGTCGAAGGTAATAAAATAAAACAAAAAAATGTTTTATATAAAGATACTCTTTTACAGTTAGTAAACAAATTAGAAAAAGATGGGTTTAGTAAAGTAGTGACTGATAAAATCAAACAAGATTTTGCTGAGTTGCAAGGTATATTACCTAATGGAAAAAGTGTTGGTAAAACATATTGGGCGCAGCTAGAAAAAACTATTGGTGGTAATTTCTTAGAACCAATAGAAGCAACATTTAAAGGTCAAAGATATATAGATACTCTAGGTGGTCCAGTTAAATTACCTACTCCTTTTGAATTAGGCCAACACATGGATGAAGTCTGGTCTTTAGGTAATGCTAAAGATTTAAAAAGAACAATGGGAACCTTTAACAAATATGCAACACTTCCAGAATTTAAAATAGCAACCATGATAGATAACACAGCTATAAACTTACCAAAAGGAATAACCACACCGGTAGATAAAATCTTAGGTAAATCAATACCTCCAATATTTAAAGGATTAAAAAGAGGTAGAGACAGACTTGTAGATGTAGCTTGGGAAGGCCAAAAGAAGTGGACAGGCGCACAGCTTGTAACTCGTATAGCTTGGCCTCTCAGAATATTCGGAGAATCACAATTTAGAATGGGATTAGCTGGCTTAGACAACTGGTTTGAAAATCCTATGGCTATGTGGGTATGGGGTAACTATACCTATGACTTAGCGGGAAATTCTATGAAAGTGGGCAAAGGTGCTACAGGAGTTGCTTATGGTGCAGGTGTAGAAAAGATTGTAGCTAGAAGAGCTAGTTCTATATTTGGTAAACAAAATCAAGTTAGTTATATAAACAATACTTGGGAAAGAGCGCTTAAAGCAAGTACAGACAGAGCTGGATATATAAAATCTTGGCAAGTAAATCTTAAATGGCCATTAGAAAGTGACCTTGGTAAAGCAATAGCTAACGATATTTTAGAAGGTGCAGACTTAGCTACAACTAAAACTAGATTCTGGAGTGGTGATTTAAAAAAGATAAGAGAACAACTAAATGATGTTAAGTATGATTCTGCTGGTAAACAAACAAATCCTTACAGTAGTTTAGAAGATGCTAACCAATATGTAGATAATTACAGAGAATGGATTATGGACCTTACTAAAGGTGATGAAGATATACTTACAATGATTCGAGATAGAAGAGTTATTACACCAGATGGAGATATTATTCCATTAGACAACATAGATAGATTTACAAAAGACAACATACAACAAATTAGAAAATTTTTAAATTCTAAGTATGATGTTGCTCCTGAAGTATTATCTTCTCCTAAATGGGCTACAGAACAAAAAGCATTAGATGAAGCATTCGAAGCATCAAGATATTTATGGTATTTCTTAGGTGAAGCACCTGATGCTGCATTAAACAGAATACCAACATACACACAATACTACTGGACAAGTGTAGGCCAACTAATACCTTTCGCTGATGAAGCTGCTTTAAAACATTTTGATGTTTTATCTAAAGCAGGAGACCTACCACCATCAGTAAAAGCGATATATGAAGCAGGTAAAAGTGGTGCTACTAAAAAATATGGTTCAGTTGCTGATGCAGTTAAAGCTAATCCTGAAGCTAAATTATCAATAGAAGATATATCAGAAGCATCCAAAGCATTCTCTTTAGATGCACACAATACATTGTTATATAACTTATCTGAGAAAGGATTCTTTGCGGAAGCTACAAGATTAATATTTCCTTTCTTTGAACCATGGAAAGAAGTTGCAACAAACTATCCAAGGTTATTTGCAAAAGACCCATCTGGACTAAGAAAAATACAAATGCTCACGACTAAAGGTGAACAGAGTGGAATATTATATAAAGACCCTACATTAGATGAATACTTTTATGTAGCTCCAATGACCGATATGCAAGAAAACTTATTTGGTTTGGAACTACCTGAAAGTGTTGATGTACAACAAGTGTCACCATTAGCTGGTGCTAACTTGTTTACAGCTAGTTATTACCCAGGATTCGGACCAGTAGTACAACTATCAGTAAAAGCATTAGATAATTTTTTACCTAAGACAAATGAATGGCAAGACATTGAAGATGAGATATTTCCTTATGGCCTTGGTGGTAGAACAGTATCAGATACACTTGGTGGATTACTTCCGACATATTTAGATAATGCTTTAAATGCTTATAGCGAAGGATTAATAAACAAGAATGCTTGGTATGACCAAGTAGCTGATGCAACTAAAGTATTAACAGTATCTTGGAATGAAGGTTACTTAGATTATGACCCAAGAACAAAAGAAGGAAGAATAAAATTTGAAGAAGATGCTATTGAGTTAGCTAAGAAGTTAACCTATCACAACTCTTTAGCTAAATTTTATCAACCATCTTCACCAAGAGAACAGCTAAGAGTAGAACTTGAAACACCGGGATTCTTAAATCCTTTGTTAGTAGAAGATGTTTTAAAAACATACTTGCCAGAAGATATGTCATTTGGAAAGTATGATGATGATTTATTTACAAGTGTTGTTATTACAGCACTATATGCACAAGCATATCAAGCAGTAGAACCAGGAGATGAATACTTAGCGACACAGTTAATTGCTAGTTTAATTGGTGGTACACCAGATGATTGGGATGATATTTATACAGCAGCTTATTTGGTACAAGGTAAAACTACCACTAAAGGTAGAAAACTACCATCAACAGAAGGTGAAGTAAGATTTGAAAGAGAATTTCCTGAGTATGCAAAAAAATATTCTAGTATCTTTCCTTTCTTTGCACCAGTCGTAGAAGAGTATGACATGTTAGACATTAACTCTTTCTACAATCAGATAGATGAAGGTGAGAGAATAAACCTTAACACACAACAAATGTTAGAAAGAGCGCAAGAAAGAGCATTTAAAGTTATATTTAATCACAGAACTAAACCATTTAAAGATAGAAGAGACTCACAAGCAATAGCTGAAAGAGCCAAAATACAAGCAGAATTACTTATACAGTTTCCTTATGGACTAGGTAGAGACTTAGCTACATATGAAGGAGACATATCACAAGAGGAATTGTTTTTAGAAATTAAAGAAGCTGCTGCTGATGAGTGGATAACATCAAATACAGAAACAGGTATGGGATTAGAGTTATTCTTTTATGGAGATGAAAACAATGCTGGATTACTTGATGCTTTAGAACAAATAAAAAACTATGAACCACTAATAAAAACAGCTGAAGATGGAACTAAAGTATATTACACAGATGCACAAGCATTAAACTACTTACAAAGAAATAAAAAGACACAAGTTGGTAGAGATATCTTATTAAGATGGGCGCAACAGATAACTAAGAAACATCCAGAATTTGGAGCTTTGTTTAAAGAAAAGCTGTTAGGTTATGTAGAATTAAAAGTAACAGAGGATAAAGAGTAAATGACAATATATAGAAAAAAAGAAGATGGTACATACGAAACAACAACAGCTACGCAAGAAGAGTTTGATACTTTATACAGTAAAGCTGGATGGACTAATGTAGAACCAATAGACATTTTAGGAGCAGTAGATGTAGAATCTTCTAAGTCAGCAAGTTTTATTGCAGAAGATGAACTAGATGCTTTATCTCCAATAGGTTACCCTGCACAAATGCCTTATGAAAATGGTTTTATACCTATTAGTGAATACTTAACTTTATTATTTCCTGAAACAAAAGATAACTTTTACTATCCAGGAGCAGAAGACAATATTCTTGATGGTTTAAAAGTTAATGAAATTAAAACATTACAAGATAGATTAGTTAAAACACCTTGGCTTGACACAGAAGAGTATGCAGTTGAGTATGGTAGGCCTGGAACAAACACAAGAACTGCTTTATATAACGCATTAAGAGAGTCTAACTTTCTTGGTGGTATTGGATATGATGGAGCAATAGATATACAATTACAGAATCCTTATTCTCCTAAGTATGAACCTAAGATATACCAAGCTACAGACAGAGTAAGTAGATTACAGAAAGTTGATGCAATAGCTAACTCATTAGGATTATCTTTTTCAAACAAAGAAAGAAACTATTACGAAAAAATACTAGAGACCCTAGAAGAAAAAGAATTTAGAGTAGATGAAGAGATAGGTCGTATTGTTGTAGAAGGCCAGGAAACAACTGTTACACCTGAGTTAGCATTTGGTGTAGACCCTGTTACAGAGAGGCCAATACAAAGAGTTGTTGGTCAAACTTTTACACAAGAACCTATACCTACAGAATTTGATTCTACAGCTAACTTGCAAGAACAAATTAAAACAGACTTTGCAGGTGTTATGGATAGACAAGTAGATGTTAACAAATCAAGAATGAATGTAGGTAATATCGCACAATCAATTATGCGACTTAAAGCATTAGGTGGATAATGGAAGTATCACCACCAGCAATAGAGATAATACAAACAGAAGAAGTTTTTAAAGACAAAGCGTATGATGATGCAAGGCCAGATTATGTTTTACAACCTGGTGACAAAATAATAGGTACATTAACTATAGGTTATGGACACACTAACTCTGCAAGAGAAGATGATGAACAAATAAATATAGGTGACACTGTTACTGAAGAGGAAGCTTTAGAAATACTTACATTAGATATAGCTGAGTTTGGTAAGTATGTTAACAATAGAGCTAATAACTTTAATGTAGATTTAACACAATCTCAGTTTGATGCTTTGGTTATGGCAAGCATGAACAGAGATAAAAAAATGAGTGGTGGCCCATTATGGAGAGCTATTAAAAGCGGAGATGAAGAGAAGATTAGAGAGTTGTGGAATAAAACCATAGCGGCTTCAGTGAAGGCCTTTCCTGGACTAGAGGACAGAAAGAACGAAGAACTAGATATGTTCTTTGGTACATACAATACTCCTAATATAGTTGAAGAAGTTGTAGATAAAGATGATGCACCGGATAGAGGAATACCAGAACCAGAAGATGGGTTCGTACCAGGTGTTAAAGTAGGAGAACTAACTGATGAACCAGTAGAAGATACCAGTAAACAAAACATGGTATGGACTAAGTTGTTTGATGACCTATCTAATGCTTTTATAGATAATCCTAGAACTAGAAGAGAAAGAGAATTGTTCGGTAGAACTTCTATTCGTTACAATCCTCCAACAGATAAGGATATATCGGAAAAAATTGTGTATGATAGTGAAGAGAAGCAAATAATAAGTGATAACTATACAAGGTTATTAAAAGCAATATCACAAGGATTTATGAGATAATGGCACAAGTAGTAGTTTATGGACCTAATGGAGCAAGAACAACAGCTAATACTGTATTAACAGAAGCTGATAAACAAAATGGTTTTACTATGTCTGAGTATGACAGGCTTATTGCAGGTCAAGTACCCGGAAGAGAAGGCTATGTAGGTGCTTCACAAACAGAACCTTTAACAGATACCTATGCTGGTGACTATGGTGGAGAAGATGCTTCTACTCCTACCAACGAAAGAGAAAGTGTTGTAGGTATAGGTAATACTAACTATGACAATAAAGATTATTCTACTGTCGGTGAAGATGGAGAAGTAGTAATTAAGAACGAAGATGGTTCTGTATATTCACCTATAGCCAAAAGAGATATGCCTATTCCTACAGGTGCTGAGTATTGGAATATTGATGGTGAATACTATATTGCTTATTACATTCCAGGAACAAACACACCAATATATTATGATTCAAATTTAGAAGATTTAAAAAATATATTTGGTCCAGTAGAATTTCCAGCTATTGAATCCAGTATTAAAACACCTACCCCAGCTGAATGGAACTCAGCTATACGATTCGGTGATTCACTAGAACTAGCAGACCCAAATATTTATAACCCAGAAGCAAGTCCTTGGGTATCTTTTATAGATACTGTGGCTAAAGAATCAGAGATTAGGCCTTGGTTACAAGATGCTGAGATGATAGAGAGATTAGCTGAAGCTACTCTTGAAGGTAGAACTGTAACAGATGCTGAATGGCAATCTACTGACTGGTGGAGAACACACACACAAGCTGAAAGAGATTGGTTATTATTAGCTCAAAGCAATACAACAGACTTTGCCTCGGTACTAACAGCAGATGCAGAAAGAAAAATACTAGAAGATAATGCAGCAGTTAAAAATTTAATGGAACAATCCGGTATAGCTAATCCATCAAGTGACCTTGTCTCTTGGGTAGGACACAAACTAACTACTGGTTTATGGTCAGATACCTATGTAGCAGAACAAGTCAAAGTATTATCTGACCCAACATTAGATTCAAACATGGATGTTGAGTTAGATACATTTATAACTTCTGGAGCTGTAGATTATGACACTACAAGAGCGGGTGAATCACAGGTTAAAAGACTTAGCAAAGAAATAATGGGGCCTGTATTCGGTGGTAATTTATCTGATAGCCAAATTAGTAAGTGGGCAGGCAAGATAAGAAATGACCCTGATGCAGAAATAGAAATTAGAGAGACCATGATGAATATGGTAAAAGGATTATTTGGAGAAAACACTGCTGAAGGTTTAACATATGAAGAGATTGCTGGGCCTTGGCGTGGATTTACTACTAATGCTTGGGGTGGAACTTTAGATGAAACATCAAACTTATTTCAAAATGTAGTCAAAGCTAATGATGTAACAAAAGCAAATGAACTTCTTTATACTGCTGGGTTACAAGATGGTGGTTCTGATAAAATAAAAACAGAAGTAAAGAACAGCATTGTCGGTGCTTTTGGTGGCGGAAGTGTTAGGAGAATAATATAATGGAAGAATTTTTAAAACAAGTAAGAGCTTTATTACCTTGGTTACCTGAGTCATTAGTAATGACTTATGCAAATAGTTTTTCTAAAGACCAAAATGCAGATATTGCTTTATCCGAAGTAAGAGCTAGTGAAGACTACGAACAATTCTTTCCTAAGAACAAAAGAACAGATGGTACAGTAAGGCTATCTGAATCTGATTATGCTGCAGTAAAAGAATCTTATGGCCTAACCATAGCTGACTATGGAATCAATCCAGATTACTTCGAGAATACATTTGCAACTCTTATAGAAAAAGGTATATCTCCAAATACATTTAGACAAAGAGTAGCAACAGCTAGTGATGGTATAACACAAAATATTCCTGCTGTAAAAGAATATTATGCAGCAAACTTTGCTATGGATTTAAGTGATGAATCTATCCTTGCTTCTGTTATAGACCCTGATGTAGGACAAGCTATTATAGAAGGAAGAATAACAGCTGCACAAATAGGTGCAGAAGCTGGTGTAAGAGGTTTCGAATTAAACGCAAGTGAAGTTCAAGCACTAGAAAGAGCTGGCCTAACACAAGGACAAGCAAGAGAATTGTTTGCAGTTGCTGAAGCTGAAGTCCCAAGGTTAGCTAATTTAACTAGAAGATTTACTCCTGATGAACCAGTTACTGAAGAAGTAACAACAGAAGGATTAGTACAAAGACCTGGTTATGATATCGAAGAGTTTGTACAAGCTAAAGTTTTTGGTTCAGCTGAAGAAATAGAAAGACAAAGAAAACTAGAAGCACAAGAGTTGTCTGAGTTCGCACCTGAAACTGGTGCAGCTAGAACTGGTCGTAGAATAACAGGATTAACTGAAGTTTAATACTTGTATATACAACATATGGTGGTACTATATATAGTATCGCATAGCGGTAGTCTGCGAAATTAAATTGACTCTGCACCTCCGGCTTATGTCTGGCGTATAAGCTGTGTATTTCAATTCGCCTAGTATCGGTACAGCTAGAAGTGGCTGACAATTCTCATTTGTACTTTAATTATAATTTGTCGCCTATCGCATTATTTACCCCAGGATAATGTAGTTAGTAGAAATCTGGGAGAGGAGAGAATAT
>Ga0181380_1001532_pt1 | contig 10098 bp, 12 predicted proteins | sample 3SPOviralmetaG_FD_130116 | JGI IMG/M metagenome (GOLD analysis project Ga0181380, IMG submission 130116) | Marine viral communities from the oligotrophic San Pedro Time Series (SPOT) site, San Pedro Channel, CA, USA - 3 SPOT_SRF_2009-08-19 | ecosystem: Environmental > Aquatic > Marine > Strait... | reverse complement strand
TGACTGGGAATTTGGTAGCCGTACAGTAAACCAATTTTACGAGCGTTTAAAGTGGCTCACCCGTGAAGGATCTTCTTCAACTATATACGGACTTAATGGAGAGCTCTTCCGAGGTATTACTCACGAAATTGATGTCGACACACCGACAGGCACGTTTAGCGCTGTAGAAGCTGTTAGCTGGTCAGGTGGTACAGGGCAAATGCTTGCTATCAACTCTACTACTGCAGCCACTAAAATGTGGATACAGCTGCTGACAGGCGTTGCTCCTACTGATGGCCAAACTATTACAGGAGGCACATCCTCTGCTACTGTAGATGTAGATACGACAGTTACTGAAAGAACGGTCAGCACTCCTTTTGTAGGGGTTTCTACTGGCTCTGCTATTATTGGGGCATTTGGTTTAGGCATTGGCGCAGATGACCTTACCGCATCTGATTTAGTATTCGACTTAACAAATACGTCTATCACACCGCCTAACAATGTTGTTTTCACTGTATCAGGTATTGTTTCCGGTGAGGATAGAGTTCTTGTAGGCCCTGAAGATGGTAGCGGCGGGTTAGACACAGACCAATTAAGTACTAGCGGCACTCTTACAGGGGCGGCAGTAACAACACTTACTGTTAGCACCACGATTCCAGCTGACACGCCTAGCTCAGGAACCATACGTGTTCTTCGCGATAGCGGGGTGTACTCACGTATTGAGTATTCAGCATATAGCGGCTCTAACTTTACAATCACTTCCACAGATTTTAGTTCAGACAATGTAACGTCTGGTAATAATGTGTTTGTTTCTTACATTGATGCTTTAGCGTCTGGCACAAGTGAAAGCTTTACGACTGTCTACAGCTCAGACCGTACTTTATTTATCCGCGTTAGAGACGGAGGAGGCACACCAATTAAAACTTTTGAAACTACTGGTACTTTAGGCGTTGGTGGGGGTAGCACGACAGCAATTAGAACTAGCGACGTCTAAGGAGCAATATGGCTGCGACAATTACATCCACTAGTGATAGAATTACCATAAGCGGTAACTATAAAGCATTTACAGCGGATTCTGGCAACACAACAACTGTAATTCAATATAACAGCGGCGATGCTCCTGCAAGCGGTGACGCAGGTCGTTTTCTTATGTGGAAGAATGGTGCCGACACGGGTGACTGGGAGATCAGGTTTATTGAAAGTGCGACATCCACTACTGTAACAGTTACTGATGGCGGGTTTAGTTCTGCTCCCTCAAGCGGGGATAGTTTTGTAATATCTACTAACCTAGAGGATTGCAACAGCGCTCTAGCAAACTCTGTTATGCGAGAGCAGGGCTCAAGCTACCACATGCGGCAACGAGACTTTGAACTAACTTCTGATGCGTTCTTAGCAGATGTAAACTCATCTTTACTTACTGAATCAACCCAAACAGGATCAGGTTTTATACCAACATACCCCATTGCAAACGGTTGCGCCTTGCAGTTTGGGCGGCTTGTCGGTGGCGAGGCAAACAACTCGACAGAAACAATCGGGGGTTGTCAGATTACGTTTGAAGTTGCCAATGATACGCTGATGTTTACCACTCAAAACTCTACAAATTCCAACGGACCTATATTAAATTTTTATGGTTGCCTCATAGAATCATATGACAACGGTAATAGCCCATTTATTAGAAGTCCCGGCCCAATGCGTTTGATAGGCAGTATCTGCGACGGTGCAATGGGTGGGCGACTGTATAATAGCGCTTCTGAGCTGGTTTCAACGAGGTTTAGTGGAAATTTAAGCGGCGGCATCGCGTGGTCCCTTGGCGGTGTTTTTACGCGACCCCTTGATGATGCTTTCTTTTTTCAAGGTAACACAGCAGTTAAAGCTTTCGGTGCTTTTAATGGTGCATTTACAAACGTAACTTTTGCTGACTCTCTTACAAATATTATTGATGCCGGTAGCGCCCAATCTGGCTTAACATTTACGTTTACAGATTGTACAACATTTGTAGATGGTAAAATTTCAGCAAATAGCGGTAATTACACACAAGCAAAATCGATCAACTATACGGTTTCAGACTCAAGTGGTACAGGCTTAACAGGTGTTAAGGTGGCAGTATATGACACGGACGGAGATATTCAAACAGGCATACAAACTAGCTCTAGCGGCACTGTATCTCAAATTGAAGCTGTATTTTTTGACAAAGCACACGGCGCTGCTGCGGTCACGAAGTCACCCTTTGACATTCGTTTGCGCGGTTACGGCTTTGAATATCAAGATTTTCAGAGTTCAGTAAGCGAGCCTATCAAGCAGGAATACCGATTACCGGCAAATGCGGTTACTACATTGAGTGAAGCTGCTGCCGCCGCGCTTACATTTATTACAATAGACTTTGCAGGTAAAACTGTGACTGTAGAGCGCGAAAGAACGCTATCTCAAATATACGACTATTGCCAATCTCAATTAGCGTTAGACGCTAATATGGATGAAGTAGAGTTTTTAACTTCTCAAGACGGTGCAACATTTGTGTTCGCGGATGATTGGGATTTAGTTTTAGATGCAAGTGGCAAGGTAGGGACTGCCAGCGGAAAAACGTTAGTGTTTGGTGGAACTGGTGTTTTACAGATGGTGGATAGCAGAAACACGATTGACAACCTTACAGTCAATGGTGATTTAGATATTAATGAAGCTGCTACCTTGACGGGCTGCAATGTAACGGGTGATGCAACAATAAACACAGGGGGCAACGATACACTTACATTTGACGGTGTTACAATATCTGGTGACACAACCAATGACGGAAGCAATACGCTTACTATTAGCGCAACTAATTCAAACCTAACAACTTCTGAGCCCGGCACTGCGGCGGGTGAAGTGGATATCCAAAACATAGTAAACCTGACTGTAACAGTGCAGGACAGTAGTGGCTCTGCAATCCAAGACGCAAGAGTATATATTAAAGATTCTGGTGGAACTCAGCTGATAAACGCGCTTACAAATTCGTCTGGAGTTGTAACAAGTACATACAATTACACAGGGGATGAAGTTATTTCTGGCGTTGCGCGCAGAGGGACAACCACCCCACTTTATAAGACAGGACAAATTGCGGGGACAATTACCAGCAGCGGGTTTTCGGCTACATTAATTTTAGTGAGTGATGAATAATGTCAGTTGACTACACAGCAACAATAGATGGAAAAGACTACGGGTTCGATTTTGAAGATACTCGGATAGATATTGATGCTACGTTAGACACTCTTGAAGTCGAAGACTTATACGAAGCAATTAAAGACGCTCAAGGATCAGAGCAAGGTATGGCATACAATACTATAGCAAACGGCGAAGGCTTAGCGACACTTTCTGCGGGTATCCAAACATTTTTAACAGTCACTCTCTTAAGTACCTGGGAAATTAACACTTTGAAGTCTAGCGGTAAGTTTGAAGTACGGGGCGGTAACTTAATTAGACAAGATGGAAGCGATCCGTTCAGAGACAACTCAAGCATTACTTATATTGCTTTCTTATCCCAAGCAGGTGTTCTTGCTACACCAACAGGAGGAGGATCGTCTGTCTGGTCTGAAGCAGAAAAAGACCAAGTACTAGAGGACGCAGAGGCTGCAAAACTTAATTCAGACCTAGCATTTATTGCAGGAGCTTAATAATGACATACTACGAGACATGTGACGCAGCAGAGTTTGCACGAGGAGCCTCCTTAAAGGCCATCCTAGACGGCTGGACTGCACGCTGTATGGCAGAGCATGTAAAGCGGGCTACTAACGATCCAAGGAGCCTCAGAGAGATCGCAGAGATCATTATGGATGAGTACAATATTCCAACTATAGAGGCTACTAATGGATAAATATGTTTTTAAATTAGGAAATAAGTTTAAGGTAAAACTGCCTGAGAACACAGGCATGGAAAAAGAGTTCAACACCAAGGGTGAGGCTATCGGCTTTGCTCAAAATTATTTTAAAGAATTAAGACAAGGAGACTAACGTGGGTAACACACCAATTCACAACGCTAACACACTCACCTTCGCTGCAGGTGTATCAGCAGCTCTAGACACTAAGAGCGGAACTATTATGTCCTTTGAGACACCTTCAGGCGGTGCTAATAATGCAACACTGACGTTTCAAGTGTCACATGATGGTTCAAATTACACAGCCTTAGATTATTACGACGGATCAGCTCCAGCAGCTGTCTCTGTAGGCGGCTTAAGCACTTCAGCCCCAGAAGCTGTTAGTTTAGATGCAGCTACGTGGCGTTACCTCGCCAGTTGGCAATATATTAAGCTTGTTAACTCAGGCGAGACTTCAGATTGGGTAGTAATCACAAGACCAGTGGATTAATATATGTTTTTTTACCATGCAGATGATGTTGCAAGCTTTGACCCGCTAAACGATATCTCAGGGCTCCAGTTTTGGCTTGATCCTAGCGATAGCAGCACAACTACGACTAGCTCATCTGAGATCACAGCGATTACCGATAAGACCACTAACAACTACGATGGCACTAATGGTGAGGTTCCGATCCTAGGCTGGCGTAAGGTTAAGAATAAGACTCCTATTGAATACACAGGGCATGGCTGGATGGCCTTTGGTGCTGACAACACAGGCGTTGCTACTGAACTAGGCAAGACTGATACGTTCACCTTCTGTTTGACATTTGCTGCAGACGACACGACTACAGTACAGCAGTTATGGTCAAGTTCTAAAGGATCTGCTGATAGATTTGGGATTACAATCCAAAGTGGCCGTATCCGCGCAGCTATCTTTAACGGCTCCAGTTGGGCTAACGTTGAGGCACTCCTCGGCGACACCGACATGCACACCTTAGTTATCACAGGCAACTCAGGCACGGTCACAGGCTACTTAGACGGCGTATCTATGGATGTTACGCCTTCAGCTAATACTTTAGTATGGCAAGGCACTACTACGCTAGGATCACGCGGCGGTAACCAGAACGAGTTCTTCGGCTTGATTGGCGAGGCACTAGTGTACGATACAGTTTTAAGCGCAGACGATAGAGCAACTGTAGAAAGCTACTTAAGCGGCCGCTGGGTGGGCACAGAAACCCAGATAGCTAAACATGCAGCTCTACGTCCTAACTGGCCTCTACGTAACACTGATAGCACGAACAACACGCAGAACAACAGAATTAAGATGAAGTCTGCGGGTGAGCATGACCTTGTAGGTATTCGCTTGGTTTACCCAAATACCAATATTGATAACGGTGAGAAAACCTCCTCACAGAATGCTATCACAGTCTCCTGTGCCCACGAAACACTTGATAACACTATCACCGCAGCCACTTTTGCAGGCTCTGCTACGAAGACAATCAGCTGGGGCGAGTACGCGATTACGGACTTAATACCCGTAACCATACCCAAAAATACCTATTTCTACATCCGAACCCACATTTCATGGACTGGCGACCTAACAAGCTCAGAGTTTGCTAATGACGCAACAGGAGATCTGCTTGAGGTGGGCACAGGCTTATCAGATAAATCAGCAAGCGGCACTATCACACATGGCAGCGACGGTGACGCATACGTTCCTTGCATGATCCTCTCTATTGGTTCTAACGGTGAAGTTATTGAGTCTTACGAGCTTACTGGTGACTCTAACGTATGGGGCTCTAAAGATGGGACTGTCACTCCAACAGGTGTTACAGGTGAAAGAGGCATGGAAAGCTTGTTCTGGACATGCGGAATCCCGACATCTAAATCAGCTCGTAACGGAGCTACTGCAGCCGCTAATACTACAGGGCGTACATTACGTGACTCACTGCTGAAATATACTTCAGGTCTTGTAGCTATGTTTGGTACTAATGACTTCCGAGGTGGCGGTGCAGCTTCGACAGCAATCACGAATATGGAAACAATCATTTCCAACGCAGATACAAACTTCTATGCACTAACAATTCCGCCTGATGAGTCAAGCGGCTTTGGTACTGGGGAAAGCTCAGCAGATGCTGACTTTGACGATGAACGTGCAACCTTTAACGCTGCCATCCGAGCAGGCTTAACAGGGCAAAACGGCTACTTCGATGTAGGAGGATTGCTTGAGACAGCTACAGACAGCAACATTTGGGCAGACACAGACAATGCTGACGCTGATGGCTACCACATTAGCTCTGTTGGTTATGAGTACCTTGAACGACAGCTGTACTCTTCTATCAATTCAACACTCGGTACAGGCACTGTTATTACTGGCTTTAATGATTCTAATTTGGAAGGCGTGTTAACCTGGATTGACTTCAGTGAAACAGGTTCCCTGACACTCTCAGGAGATACTATTACTACTGCAGCTGACCAGTCTTCAAACAGCAATGACGTTAATGGCCAAAACTCACCTGAGACTGGCGGTGTGCTTAATAGTTTAAATGCCGCTGATCTGGTTTCGTCTGATAGCGACTACTTTGACTGGACAGGCAACACAATTCGGGACGCTCTGTCAGTAGATGAAGAGTTTACAGTATTTATCTCGTTTAAACGTGATTTAGGCTCCACAGCGTATCAATTCCTGCTATACAGCCTAATAAGCGTAAGTGACCGGATGGCTATAGCTATGAGCGGCACTACAGTTGATAACTCAATCTGGGTTACACACTATAACGGAGGCTTTATCAGCCGCTCTGCTACAATGCCTGATGACGGCAACCCGCACTTGGTAACAATGCGTTTCTCACAGCAAGATGCTCCAGTAGTAGATGGCTGGTTTGACGGGGACACTATGACTGCTACTAACACTGCGGTTGTTTCTGGAGGAGGTACTAACTTAGGGGGCCGAACGAATGGAGCAAACACTCTGGATGGTAATATTGGCGAATTTGCTCTAGTAAGTAACGCAATGCTTCGTAGGGATATCTACACACTAAACGACCTCTTAAAAACTAAATGGGGGGTATAGTGACTGACAACAAAGTAACTGAAAAGATAGCTATCCAAGGAACGGAAATAGCTCACTTAAATAAGCAGCTAAATGACGTTGAAACGAAAGTTGAAGATGTTGTAAAGAATCAAGTGCATACTAATAACGAGCTTAAGCATATGGGGAAAGGGCTTACTGACCTTGTATCTCTCCTTAAAGAAGAATCACGAGAACGTGACTCAGATATTGCTGAGATAAAAGAGAATCACCAGAGTCTTGTAGAGCGTGTTTCTTCGTTAGAGCGCTTTCGGGCGTGGAGCATTGGGCTAGGCACGGCTATAGGAGCATTTTTAACTATACTGATTAAACACTTATTGAAATAGTCTTATGGAGCTCTTATTCATATCTTGGTTCACATTTACCTTCTGGATGCTCCGAGGAGTGACTGAAGGAGACGACGTAAAGACGTTTTTCCCTAAAATTCTTGCCTTTTTAACAGGTAAATACCTTTTTTCTTTATATGCTGCACTTTTTCTCTTGACATTTAAAGATTTTTCTGGTATAATAGAACTATCAGCGTTTTTAGGCACTATGACTTTAGTTTGGGCGTTATCAGTAGCCCGTAAAGCAGAATTTACCTTATTACATACACAATCACGGAAAGCTTACTGGTTTAAACAAGCACTAAACAGAAGCATTCACTTCCTGATCCCGTTTGGAGCCCTTATATGGTTCTTCTCCCCTGACAACATGTGGTTGGCCACTATAGTAAGCCTCTTAGGTGCTACATCATATGCGTGGACCCAATCACTCCTTAACCCTTTTTACCATGAGCGCTTTTTCGGCGCAGAAGCACTGCACCAGATCTTAACAGGCTTCTTTATGTCTTGCGCAGTGGTGGCGGTAACTTTATTATGAGCAAAAAACCAACAGATAAACAAATGGCCTTTATTCAGGCTCTATTTGACACAAAGAAAAACCCAACTGGCGACCCTATGGTAGCTAAAAAACTAGCAGGCTACGATAAGAAGGCTCCAGTTAAATCAATACTCGATGCAGTACAACCATACCTGATCGAATATGCAGGCGCTGAAATGGCCGCTTTAATGGCCAAGAGCGTTAAATCAATAAGCGATACTCTAGATAAGCCAAATCGCTTAGGAGCAGCAAATGCTCTTTCGGCAGCACGTGAAGTGTTTGACCGAGTAGGCTTAACCAAGAAAGAAAAACTTAACATTGAAGTGGAGGCTCCTAATTTCTTAATTGAGCTTCCCGCAAAGAAAAACGAAGGAGAACTATAATGGCCGAGATTCGGACAAGAGGACAACAAAAGCGCGTAGGCGGACTAGGCGGCTTTGAACTAACAGCATCAGGTGCAGTACCTGGCGGCATTCAAGCAGTAGAACTCAACCACGCTTCAGTGGTTGTTGCAGCTACTATTGCAGATGCCACAGCTCATGAAGGTTTGCTCGTAGTTAAAAACACAAGTGCTTCTGGTACAGCAGCACACACGCTCACACTCACAGGAGGCACTTTCGACGGTACTAACACTGTCGCTACTTTAAATGCTCCTAACGAAGCACTGGTTGTTTACATTGATAGCGCTGGTAATGGCACTATTGTTGAGAACGTCGGTTCTGTAGCACTTTCTTAAGATAGTGAAGCATATACAATTACCACAGAATAGGGTTGCTTGCGTCGATGAGGCGCACTTTGAAGAGCTTAATAAGTTCAACTGGTGCGCCCAACCTGCGAAAAATGGGTTTTATGTAATACGAAACGCGCTTAAAGCAGACAGAGACTCAGGCAGCCCTTCCACTATACGCCTAAGCCGTGAAGTCGCTAGGTTAGTGCACGGGGCGGAAGCTTTAGAAGGGTTCTTTGTAGACCACATAAACCACGACGGCCTAGATAACACTTCTGACAACTTACGTTTAGTTACAAATAGGCAAAACTCACATAATCAGCTGCGAGCATCCAACAATACAAGTGGATATAAGGGAGTTTCGTGGCACAAGCGGGACCAGAAATGGGCAGCGTCTATCCGAGTTGAGGGCACGCTAAAGTATTTAGGCAATTTTACTGACCGAGATAAAGCAGCTGTGGCATATAACACCGCCGCAAAACAGTACTTTGGAGAGCATGCTTATCTCAATAACGTTTAGAGGTAACCATGTTCAAGCACCAAAACGGCAAAGATAAGCCAGTCTTCCCTTATCAAAATATCCAAACACTAAAAGAATATCACAGGTTAGGCTGCTTTATGCTAGCTCTTCCTGTAGAAAAATGGGGGAGAACTATCCCCTTTGGCTACCGCCAACACCCTGACGATCCGGAGTGGCTAATTCCCAATGCGGATGAGTATGAAGTAATGGTAAAAGCTCGTGCAATCACCACCCACATCGTAGGTAAAAAAGAAGGCTACGGAGATCATGTAGTAGCTGACTGGGTAAATGAACAACTAGGCCGCAAGGCTGTCAGCCATTCTGCTATTAGGCAGATTTATCGGTGCCGTCCACCGCTTCCTGAGTGTTTACTACCACTAGAGGAAAAGATGGAACTGTTATGCCCAGTATAGATGATAAAGATTTAAATAAATACATTGAGAAGGCAAGGAAAGACGTAGAGCGGGAACGCAATCGTCTTAAAGAGCGTAAGAGACGTGGAATAGACGTTGCGAAGGAATCCGAAGCTCTTAACGAAGAGCGTGCTAAGCTTAAGAAAGCGACATCGGTTAAGAAAGCTAAGGAATCTAAGACAGCTCCTAAAGTTGTAGAGACTGATGATTTCATTACACCTTCTACTGACCACGAAGAGCAGTTAGCTGAAGTTAAAGCTAAGCACGATACGGTTAAGCCCAACCCCGGCCCTCAGACAGACTTCTTACAGTCAGGCGAACGCGAAGTGCTCTACGGAGGAGCAGCAGGTGGTGGTAAATCATTTGCAATCGTGTTAGATCCGTTAAGGTACTGCGGTAATAAGAATCATAGAGCAATCCTGTTTCGTAGAACGAACGACCAGCTCCGTGAGATTATTCAGAATACGAAGGAATTATATCCTAAGGCATACCCAGGCGCTAAATGGAGTGAACAGAAGTCAACATGGACTTTTCCTAGCGGTGCCACTATCTGGTTAACCTATCTTGACCGAGACGATGACGTACTGCGTTACCAAGGACAAGCGTTTAACTGGATCGGCTTCGATGAGATGACGCAGTGGCCTACAGCTTACCCTTGGAACTATATGCGCTCACGTTTA
>Ga0181380_1001530_pt1 | contig 10106 bp, 21 predicted proteins | sample 3SPOviralmetaG_FD_130116 | JGI IMG/M metagenome (GOLD analysis project Ga0181380, IMG submission 130116) | Marine viral communities from the oligotrophic San Pedro Time Series (SPOT) site, San Pedro Channel, CA, USA - 3 SPOT_SRF_2009-08-19 | ecosystem: Environmental > Aquatic > Marine > Strait... | reverse complement strand
AGTGCTAACAAACACGTGTGTAATTTCATTGCTGTGATATCTTCATATCGTCTAACATCTCCTTGAGCGAGTGCGTAAACTGATTGATACCAACCCCATTTCTTTGCAAATCCTCTGGTAAGGTTATTTGATTCTCCGCTACTTCCAAATAATTCATCATAAGTCTCGACAAGTCGATCCCTAAATGGTAAAAAAAAAGCATAGAACCGAAAACTGCGTCTAGTGGTGTTAACTCCATTGCTTCGTGATAATTGTCTCCAGTGTATTCCTTTATCTGATAAAATTTACCTATTCGTTTGTCAATAGGTCTGTACAATACTGCCATTGCTTTGTGCATACTCTTCCAGTCGCCTAGCGAGTTATCTAGATCTATATACTCTCCGAAGGTCATATCGTCTAACTTAGGTATGAACCCAAATTCAGTGTCCCCTATCGTAAATGAATGGACTAGTTCTGGCTGAGTGTTTAATATGCTGATTAAATGTTCTACTACTTTGTTTACGTCTGTCATTTTTAGTTTCAGTGCAGACTTGTACGGAACATTACAAAAGATCTCCAACATCTTAAAAGAAATAAACTGCGATCTAAGATCTCCATCTTCATTGTCGTCTACAAGTTTTAAATAACGTTTGTATTGACTTAAAGTTATTTCTGATAGGTTAGAGGGTACTTCTATTTCTATTTGCATTTTAAATGGCTTTATATTACATATAACAAACTACGAAGGACAATTATACAAGCCAAAGAAAAAGGGTAACATCTCTGCTACCCCTTAACAATTAATACAAACCTAAATCTAAAATAAAACTATATCAACGTGTAGGTCTACCACGTTTGCGTTTGAAATCTTGTGCTAATTCTTTCTCGAACTCTCGGTATTTTGTTTGTTCGTATTCCTCATCTTGCTTGATCGCCTGTTTACACATCCTATACAATGAAGGCAGATCTTCCATTAACGCACGTGCATCATATTCTATCATAGCATTCTCTTCTGGTTCATAACCTATGCTTTCCATATGTACTACTCCTCTAGTGCTGTGCAACGATATTGTTTTTAATATAAATATTTCTTTCATCTCTTTTTTTATTGTGTCAACTTTGTCAAATTTGTTTTACCTGTATCGTACTCTGCTTTCATATCCTGTAACTGATCTAGGATCTTATGAGCGTTACCTTTTACTCCGAAGTATTCTTTAACGTGTTTTAATCTCCAGTGTCTATTTGGTGCTAGACCTTTTGTCCATAGACTTACATCCCTTATACTCACTACTAGGTTATACCATCCTCTAGTTGCGATCTTGTCGTTTATTTGGATTGCGTAGTTACAATCTCTTTCATATCCTGTTTCTTGCTTCATCTTATGTTTTCTATTGTGCTAACTACTTTGTAGTAGCGGTTTTGATAATACTTATACATTGCGGTGTCTGTTGCACCCATTTTCTCTATCTGAGACATAATACCTAATAGGTTTTTTTTCTCGTCTCTTAGATCGTCTGCTTGTGTTCTCATACGGCTTTGCTTATTTGATAAATACGATAAGGAATCACTCGTGAAGAATTGCAGTCACTACAGCATTCAAAATGCGATGACGCTAGTGGCTCTGGGTTATGTCCCCACCCTGTAAAGGTGCTGTTACATAAAATACATTTTTTCTGTTCCATATTTATTTGCGTTTGTAAGGTGCGTTTTGATAATGTTCCTTTAACACCTGTATACGATCTTTGAGCGTTGCACCTTTGATTTTACCGCACAAGGGTATACATTCGTGTGTTACTTGCACACCTGCAGGAAGTGTTTTGTTGTTGATTTGCAACGGCTGTTGCAGTGTTTCTGTTATACGACCAGAATATCCGTGATGTTCACGATCTGGCTCTGTCATACGGATATGACCTACATACTTACCATTGATCCAATAATCTTTGTGGTAACCGAAAATTTCAAATACTGACATTGTAAATTGTTTTTGTTTAGATTATAAACTTAAGGATAATATTTTAATTTTACAAATGTGTAAACTAGTTTGTTCTAAAAAAATACCAACCCTCGTGATAATATTCACTGCCGTCATACGTTGAGAAGTGGTGTCCATACCCATCGGCATCTATACAATTCTTTGCAGTTTTTTCCCAGTTGATCTCGATCCACCAATACTTGTCTAAGTCAGTACCACCTAAGTAACAGTCCTGTACAATTTCTTTGATCTCTTCTTGTGCAATGTCGTCGATCTCGTCCTCGTGTATAATACGATACTCTTCTCCCTCTAGTTCTTGATAAACATCGTTACTGATACTCATCTCGTACAATAGATCGTGCATTTGTGATTTGTCTGGGTTGAGGTCTAACTCATCTTGGATGAACGACCATAATTCTTTTACTTCGCTAATAGTTTCCATAATTGTTAATTGTTATTTGTATACCCTAAACTTAGCAATAATATTTTAATTATTTACAAGTTTGTAAAATTTTAACATTTAACGGATTGCATACTTTCCGTAATTAGGTCTAGACAATTTATTAATAACACTATAGCGTAGGGCGTCACAGGCGTGATTGTATTTGTCTATAGGTTTGTTTGTCAGATCCCCATTCTTATCCTCTATGTATTTGTAGTTACGCATCTCCTTTATAACATTACTACTCGTTTCTAGGACGTGCAGTTTATATCTACGCAACATATCTATTCCTTGATTAATTGCACCTTTACTAGTAGACTTAACGTTCCACCCCATACGATGGATCTCCTCTATACTTTTTGGTTCTGCACTATCTGCGTATACCTCATCACGTCTGTCAAGTCCTAACTTACTAAACTCGTGACCTATATCTTGATTAGTCATACCTGTTCTGTAAATAAGTTCTTTAACGTAGATATTATCTCCTTCCATATACGTGGCTACCATTGCAGTAGGATCGTTACTAAAGCCAAAATCTAGTCCGTAACTGATTAGTTTTGCTCTACTTGGTATACTGGGTACTGTACTAAAGGTAAATACGAGAGATCTACTCTGACCACGTTCCCCTAGACCATATACTCTCCAATAGTTTTCATCTGTATCTTTAAGACGTTCTATTTCTTTTACGATCTGTTGAGGTAAAAACGGATTGTCTTTGTACGTGGTTTGGTAAAACGAGCAGTCGTCTCTTACTAGTACTTTGTCGTATATCCAATGAAACTCATCTGACGGATTGTAGTCTATTACTATTTGTTCTGTTGTTCTGAACACTAGCTGTTGCCAATCTTCGTAGTTTAATTCGTTGGCTTCGTTTACAAATAGCAGATCACGTTTCCTACCTCGTATCTTTTGCGGTATGTCCAGAGATATAAACTCAACTGTATTACCTTCAAGATAATATTCGTTATTTGATTTGCTGTGCAGATCTTCTGTATACATATTATAGTCACGCAGGATCTGAAAAAAGTCACGCATAACTGTACCCCTAACAGCAGGAAATGATTTTCGGACAATAGTGATCATCTTACCTCTGTTCTGTTGACAATAGGCAAAAATGATCCACATCAGAATGTTATACGTCTTTCCAGATCGTGTACCACCCTGCTGTACTACTATCTTACTCCTGTCCTGTTGTAAGTGACGGAATACTTTGTTCGTGTGTATTATTTTCAAGTTGCTCTGCTGTGTCTATTATTCGTACTTCGAACAATTGCTGTCCTTCTGCTCCTGTTATTTCTTGGCGTTCTACGTATCCTCGTTTCTTGCCCTTAGTCTTTAGGTAAAACAATAACTCTGCGGTCTTACCTTCTCTAATAGCGTTCAACAATTTCATTTCTGCCAGATCTAGATTACGTTCCTCAATATCTCTACATTGATTTGCGAAGTCTGGATCTTGCTTTGTCCAGTTGTAATACGTCTGACGAGATATGCCAGACGCTTCACAACTAATACTGATGTTGCCCAACGACAACTTGAAGTTTTCCAAGAACTTTTCTTTACTTTTCATATTACTGATTGAATAAATTTGCATTTTGTGATTTCCATTGCTCCATAACCTTGTTGTTTTTGTGGATCACATTGTCTGGATCGTACCCAGTGTCACCGATTTTTTTGTCCGCCCAGTCGTCAAGCGTTTGCTCGAACATATCACGATAGTAGTCGTCGTTAGGATTACCTAAGTCAACCTCGTCGTTGATCTTGCTACCCTCCTCCTTGAAGAATTTGAGCGTACGTCCCATCTTTTTGCCACGACGTGTGTGTGTGTCGAGAGCGTAGTCTGGAACGTCTGGACGATTGTCAGAGAACAATGCCCATACCTTAGCGTGATCCAAGTGACGTGATTTTGGAGAACGGCATAACTCAATGATTGCGTGAATGATTGGCAACGTACCATCGCTGACATTTTTGTCTGCAATGATTAGCCAGTTTTGATACAACGCCTGTATACGTTGAGGCAAGTCTGGGTTAGCCATACCGATATCTTCGCTGACCATAATAAATATACGTTTCCAAAGATATTTGGAGTAACCAGAGGCATACAACTCGATGCCAAAGAATAAAGCGTCACGCTCGTAGCCACGACGGACAGATTTTTGTAGTGCGGAACTACACTCGAAAAAGTCATAATTTTTACGAGTCAAAATTTGATAAGACATAATTATTGTTTTTTGTTATACATACAAAACTAACATAAGTTTATGAATTATACAAATTTGTAAAGTTAATTTTTATACAACTCCCTATAATATTTGAAATCTAGTCTGTTGCCTATATCGATGTTACCTTTGTTGCTGTACTTAGGTTTTATTTCTGGGTACTTTTCCATTATGTAATCTAAGCACTTTTCACTCTCTGCTAGTCTATCAAACATTTGCAGTCCACCATCAAACTTACCCATAGGACAATCTATATACATTTCATACGAGGTGTATACGTTTGTTGCTCCCTTAACTGCTAAATGCAAGAACATCTGTAACTCATCCATAGAAAAAATCTTTTCGTCAAGGACTAGATGCTCTGCTCTAACAAAGTACGATGCTGAGAAAGGTGTGAATCTAGGTTTATATCCTTTCTTATCTGAATGCAGGTACTCCATTGCTTTACACGTTCCTATAGCATCTGCACCATTCTTAAACTCTTCTGTAATATTTAACAGGTACTGATCTACGTGAGGTGCTATATCCTTTTTGCGTACGCCACCCTTTTGCATCATTTGTTTGTCGTCAACTTTCCAAACTATATCATAATTGTGTTTACGTGCATACTCCCCTATGAAGTTTAACTGAGCAATCAATCCATTAGGTCTGCCCTGCTTTGCTCCTACAACGATTTGATCGCCTACTACTTGTTCGTAATACATTTCCTCGTCTTGATCACAGAAAACTCTTACGTCTGCGTTTTTAAGATCCTTTAAGAAATGCCAAGCACGTTTTTCAAGTATGTACGGACGTTTGTATGTGGGTACTGCTACTAGGATCTTCATACTAGAATGGGAATGATACGGTTCTCTCTCCTTCTCTCAACTTACTCTTACCTGCTGTAGGTTTTTTGATCTTGATTACATTACCAAAGGTCTTACGTAGTTTTAACGTAGTCATTAACATATCTTCTTTAGTACGATCTAGATTACAACCGCCCTCAGCTGAGAAATTACCCTGTGTTACAAACGAGTACCTATGATCTATATACATATACCTATTTTTGTAAACGTTTAAACAACTCATATAATGATCCTCGCCCTCTGGATAACTGACATCGTATTGTAGTCCGTGTCCTTTTAAATATCCAGTATAACTAGCGTTTAGATATCCAGTGAATCCTACTGGCTTATGACTAACGTAGTGTAAGGGATCTCTAAGGTTTGCAAAGCCAAACATCTTTGCTCCTATGTCCTGTGCTATATCTCCTGCCCTTTGTATAATGTCGTTTACTTCGTCTGGATCTTGTACTAGGTATTCCTCGCCACTCTCTATCCAGTTTTTTCTAATACTAACTATATCGTCGTCTATCATAAATACATTTTCAAACGCATCTAAGATAAATTGTCTACTAGCAGTAATACCTCTTACGTAGTCTGGCTCTCCTATAACAGTACACTCTGGATTGTTATCCTTGTACGCTTCTACTTCTCTAGCAGGTACTACTAAGATTAGATTATCTATTAGTTTTTTAGTCAGTACGTTAGTTGCTCTCCCTTTACTAGGACATACTATTGCTATTACCTGTCTTTCCATAACTTCTGAAATTGTTTGACAGTTATTACACTAGTTTCTTTAATACGTTCAGTTTTGTAGTCACGTGCTTTCTTTAGTTTTAGTACGTTTCTTAGCCAGTTCTGATCCATTTCATTATCACAGAAGATCATAACAGCAGTGTACCCCTCACTAAACTTAGGTACGATAGGCAACTCTGCATTAGTGTCGTCTACTTTATAAAACTCTTCTTCAAACTCTTCCATAAAGAACCCTAACTGCTTTTCTTCCATACCCATTTGCAATAGGAACTCCTTTTCAAATTGATTAGCTAACACGTCTACGTCCCAATCTCCAAAAGAATTATTATCCTTAATGATAAACTGCGACTTTTGATCGTTTGACCAACCCTTTGCTACTACAACTGGTACTTCCTTCATACCAATCTGCTTACACGCCTTTAGACGCATATTACCACCCAGTACCATATTGTTCTCATCTACAACTATTGGTCTGGTCTCGAGCATTTCTGGAAAATCCTTAATACTCTTTACTAATTTACTGAACCTCGACGACTTTATCATACGAGGGTTTAGTGGGTTACTTTGTAACTCCGCTACATTTCTGGTTTCTGTTTTCATATTCTATATTCAAATGATACAATGTCGTATACTTCCTCTATTACGTCTTTAGGAATATCCCCTAAACGTTGTTTTATATACTCTCTTTTTTGTGAGGTTTGTCCCCAACTTCCTTGTGCTAGTACGTCTGTTACTAGTTCATTAAATTTTGGATTAAATTTTTTATACATTTCAAAGTTTCTTAATCCGTGTATAACTGTTGCGTGGTGCATTTCCTTTCCTTGACTCTGAAATACTCTAGTGATCTGCGAGTAATTTAACCTACAGATTTTGTGATATATATACATTAACAAAGATCTTGCTTCTACATATTCACGTTTTCGAGTGTTTTTAAATGGATCTACTCCAGTTACTGAACGTACCTTATTGGCTATACGCATTTCTAATACTGTCATAAAATATCTCTAATTATATAATTATCTAACTGCTCTGCTACTTCTGTAGTTGACCAGTCCTTACCTTCAAAGTATTCCTTGTAACGATCTATAGCAAACTTTACTTTTTCTTCTCCTTTTAGATAAAATTCTTCACTACATTCGAACACACCTATATCTAAACTACCCTTGTCTAATACAAGAAACTTAAAGTCAAAATAGTTTTTATTGAACAACTGGCAATACAGGTATGCTTGTACATCATATCCGTAACGTAATGCACTATACTTAAATGCACGAATGTCCGTTGTCGTTTTGATATCGCAAATACTATTACTTGAAAGTATATCTGCTTTACCTCTAAACGGAAATCCAAATACATTATTGATCGCAGGAACTTCAAACTCTGTGTTTTGCAATAGACTTACTGCTATATCGTTTCTTAACAACGCGTCTGCTAGTCGCTCTGCATCCTCACGTTCCTTTTTAGTATATACAGTACCAAACTCTGCTTTTGCTTCCTTGTACTTTTTTGTGTTTTTACTCTGTACATCTACAAAATGAAATTGCTCGAACTTTTCTGGTTCTAGGACTAAGGTGTGTAACAACCTACCATCACGTATACCTTGAGTATCTAAACTATCTCCGTACTTAGTTACATAGTAGTATTTTTTAGGACTCTCTAACAATAGTTTCAATGCACTACTTGATAGTGCTAACTTAGATAATTCTCCATAGTAAAAGGAATCTTCATACATATTGTCTAACAACAGTTGTTTGTCGTACATACTGCCGTCTAATAGTTTTATTTTCATATTTACAATTTAATTAATGATAAGTATATGATCATTAACAAGATCAATATATAAGACAGGAATAGTATTACATACGTGCTTTCCTTTTTTTCGTATCTGCGGTCATATGGTTTTTTAAATTTTCTCATAAGAAATATTTATTAAGTACCTGTATCCACCAAGACTGTTGCTGATATTTTAAATACTCTGAAGGTGTTAAACATTCTATTCTTCCGTTTACTGATCTACAATAAACTCCTGTCGGTAATTTTTTCCACTTTGTTTTCATAATTGTTTTATATATGCTTTGCTGTATTTTAACTCTTTTATTTGCCATTTGTCGATTTCCTTTTTAGGATATAACCACCACGTTGCTTGATCGTTTTCCAGATCTTCTGATACTGGTTGTACGAACATATAGTGTGATACGTCTTTGTCTTTATTATGTGCATCGAAATTTACACGTAACTCTGTTTGATATGACCAGATCCCCTTAACGTCTATTTGTAGAGTATTTAACATTATATCATAACTGGCTATTGGTTTACCTCCTAGCATTTGATCTGCGTCGTATTTTAAACCTTTACTCCAGAAATGATATTGGACGATCATCTCACATTTACAACCTAATTGATCTACTTGCAAGTTTCCTCGCTTGTACTTAGGGTGTAATTCATTCATATATGCGTTAGTAATATCACGTAGACCTCCTACGTATAACGCCTGTTCGTTTATCAGTGGCGGATAATGTATTGTACCTGCTTTCATAACATTGATGCTTCAAAACAAGTAGCACTGCAAGGTTCTCCCTCACGTTCAGTATCTCCTCCACATTCTGGACATTCGTACGAGTCATTCCATCCACGATACTCGTGTTCCATATGGACTAACCAATCATCATAATTCATACTTTGCTAATTTAAGTTGTTCTTGTAATTTTTCTATTTGCTCTTCTGCACTTCTTGCTCTTAGGATAGCACGATTACGTTCATCCCTAGCATCACTGCAGTATTTATTATAACCATAACGTTCCATAGTAACCTTGTTAGTATAAAAGACAATATTCATAAATGCCTTTACTACTTCCTGCAGTTCCTCGTTGTTTGGTTTTGCTTCAGACCATTTTTTTAACATAGACGTTACTAGTAGTACATCATTGTTATATTCTAGATCTAACGCACAATTGATATACTTATTCATTAGAATACAATTTGTTTAATGTTTTAGTATACAATTCCAATAATGCTGATGACTCTGCTATTTTTTGAGTGTAGTACTCAACGTTCCACTTTTGATCATTAATTAATTTTAATAGTTGCTCTTCGTTCATTTGTATAAATTTTAATAGTGAGTAGTAAACTTAGTGAATTATTTTGATTTATCAACAGTTTATTAGCAGAAATTTTATGTACTATCTGTTTTATGTACGTACGATGCGAGATCTTCTGTTAATAAGTATACTTCCTTTTTCTTTTTTCTACTATCCCACATTGTAGTTCTAGGACAATATTTCTCTACAGATTTTAATGCTTCTATTCCATCTAACCAAAAAAAATACGTCCCCTGTGGATCACTAACGAAATAGATCTTAACTACATCGTCTGGTAATTCCATTAAACGATTATACTTTTCTACTTCTAGCATTTTAGTCTCATAATACTTTTTACGAAACTTCATTTCTATAACGCACTTACGTCCTTTAGGCGTATAACCCTCTGCGTCATAATAACTATAACTTTCTCCAGTGTGTTTTAGATCCCAACCATCAAATGAATTGAGCAATAATATAACTGCCTTTTCTAATTTATGTACATTACTAAGACTCATATATTTTATTCAGATCATCTACCCATTTTTGCAGATCCTTAGGACTACAACTACACGGCACTTTATACTTGTGCTTAAAATATTTAGAGTGCAATTCAGCGATCATTTTAATTTCTTGACGTGAAACTCTTGTCGTGTTTTTTGATCTAAATTGATACCAGTCTTTCTTATCTAGTTCTTCCATCTTTTTATTTCTATTTTATTCCATTCTTCTCTACGTTTGTCACAACCGCAGTCTGGATAAATTTTTTTCCAGATCCAACGTATACCTGTATACTTAGTAAAATAATAAACTATGTCTCCTAATTTCATACCTCTTGCTTTT
>Ga0181380_1001526_pt1 | contig 10132 bp, 15 predicted proteins | sample 3SPOviralmetaG_FD_130116 | JGI IMG/M metagenome (GOLD analysis project Ga0181380, IMG submission 130116) | Marine viral communities from the oligotrophic San Pedro Time Series (SPOT) site, San Pedro Channel, CA, USA - 3 SPOT_SRF_2009-08-19 | ecosystem: Environmental > Aquatic > Marine > Strait... | reverse complement strand
TTTGTTAGTCTGCGTTCTATTGCATACTGTATAAATTGTTCAGAGTTAAGTGCATTATTATCTGTAGTTATACCATATTGTAAAGTTCTTTCTCCACTGTATGGCATATTTATCCAGTTACCATACTTGCTGTCGTCTTTACGATTACCAATCTTAGGTTGCTTGGGATATATCTCACATACACCTTGACCAAAGAATGCAGAGAATGACTTTAGTTTGTCAATAACAAGGCGTGCAGCAATTGGCTCTGAAAAGAATAGGTAAACGTGTGCACCGCCTGATTTAGAACGGCACACAACGAATGGTAGATTATGGTGGGAAATTGATTTGTTAAGTTCTTCAATGGTATTTGTATCTTGGTATACATCTATATCTAAAGCACCCCAGTGAACTGTGTTGTCTTCTCGTATTGGAGTGCAGCCAATAAGTCTTTTACCAGATAGATGGTCTTCCCATATTTCTGTTGTAAGCTCTGACTTAACTAAAAACGATTTGGAATCTTGTTTGCCGTCACGTTCTCTAACTTTACCAGTTAGTTGTGTCTGACCGAAGACACTTGTGTTTGCTTTGAATAGGTCGGAAAATTGAGTGGCTAGATGTGTAAGTGGTATCATGGAAAAAAACCCCAGGGGCTAGGAGCCCCCAGGGAACATATTTATTAACTACATTAGTTGATCCTAGAAAGGAGCCTCCGTAGAAACGGAAGATACAAGTCTAGGAGTTTCCTCAGTCTGGAGCAGAGGAGTATCTGCAGCAGAAGAGTAAGTTTCAGAAGCTTTAATAAGCAACGACTCATCTTTCTCAAGATCCAGAGCAACAGGGTTGCTGAACGAGAAATTATAGTAGTCATCGCCGTTTTTACTAGTTTCCAACACTGTACTAATTTCCCAACTTTGGGCGTAGAGTGGTGGTACGATTGTGGAGAGTTCGCCATCATATCTAAATCGGTTAATATCTGCGGTTAGTTTACGAGATACACGAAGTTGTGAAGAAGTAAACGGTATGATCGCTTCTTCCCAATTGCCGTCAACCTCCATCATAACGAACCAGTAAGTAGTGAAACGTAACTCGTTTTCTCCGAGCCACTCGTCGTATTGACGTTCTCTACCTTTCTCGTAGTCCTTATGACTTACAATAGTTAAAGGGTGTGTAGCTACATAGCCACCACCTTTGTTACGTGGAATCCATTCAGTGTAAACCGAAGATGTATACGTAGGTATAATCTTGGTTGGTGATGGTATTACGCTCTTTGACTTAGCAAAGAACAGATTACCAGCTTCAGCCCCTGGTACATATTCTTCTTTTTGTTTCTTTAGTTGGGGGCTGAGATCCTGTAGGATTCTCACAAAAGGTAAGGATGAACCTGAGTCTAGGTTCTCCATACCTTGTCCTGATACTTTTGATATATCGAATGCCATGATTCTTATTTCTTGTTTCTTAGTTAACCTTTGCACGTTTGCCTTGGTAGATACCAAATGCGTTTTTGGGCAAAGTCTCTGCCAGCTCTGGATTATCCAGTGCATCACGACAGAAAGACTTGAGTGTCATGTTATGAATACCAACTCTTACATTAGCTTCAATGTCATGCTTATCTTTTAGAGTTGAAATTATTTCTTGTGCTAGTGCATCATCTCCACGACCCAAACTTACACTAATCTCATTCTTGATGATTGAGTCATTGTTTGTTTCACGCAACCATTGAAAGGCTACATTTGGATCTTTGATTTTAGCATCTACAAATTCTTTGATTTCAATCTTACGACCACTAGCCAGTTTGAGTGAGTCAATGCCAGCTTGTTCCATAAGAGTAGGTAAGTGTTCTTCTGCAATAGTCTTACGACTTTGTTTTAGATTAGACAGCTGAATCTCTGCTTCTACGATTTCAGTGTCAACTCTTTCGAGTTCGGTTGCGAGGTCTGTAATCTCGCTCATTTGAATATTTCTTTTGTCTTTGATGTCATCAGACTTCTCAGTCCAATCAGCAACATTGATAATATTTTCTGGTTGTTCTTCTGCCATAATTATTTTGATTTGTATGTTGAACAGAGATCTGCACAGTGTGCGTACCCTGCTATGTCAATCCAATTATCTCTTTTGTTTTTAAATGCAGTCCGAGATAACTTGAGGGCGATCATCATTGCACCTACCTCACTGGAAGTCAAGTCTGTATTTAGTTTATTCTCAAGAAGTGCTGACCATATGGTTGCTATTCTTTTAAAATCATCCTGAGGGTGACCATAGTCTGATTGTCTGTCGCCATCAACAAGTCGTGCGGCTTCTACTAGTATTGAGTTTTTCATTAGAAGTTTGGTTCTATTGTTACTTTACGTTTGTCAAGGTCTGTTTGGACCTCACTAAAATCATCTTCACTGATTGCTTTCTGTACCTGATCAACAGTGGTAGCTGTAACTTCGTAAGTTTCTGTTACTGTGAATGTTGTTAACACCAGGTACCTCCTAGATCTATGTCTGCTATTACTGGGACTTTGAGTGGGATTGCTTGTTCCATAATTTCTTTCAACTTATTACTCTCTTGTTCATCTGAAACCATAGCATTGATTTCATCGTGTACAGGAAGTCGTAAGTCCATACCAGCTTTGTAAGCATGCACCATTGCAACTTTTGCTTGGTCTGCTGCGGAGCCTTGTATCAAACGGTTCAAAGCTTTGGAGCAAAATGCTCGGAAAAGTTGACCGTCTGGGTATTTGGATTTTGCATAACCATAGGTCTTGACTGGTGTGTTGTTAAAGTCATTAGTCCAAAAGTCAAAGCGTGCACGACGACCCAATATAGTTTTGATGTAACCTTTGGTACTTGCTCTGTTCATAACATTGTCAAACAATATCTTTAGGAACGGAGCTTCTTTATTAAATTTTCGCATTGTAGTTTTGCAAAACTCATCCGAGATGCCCAGTGTTTTTGCCATCTTTGACATGCCCATCCCATACGAAATCCCAAGGCAAAGCATTTTGCAGGTGTCGTAAGGTAAGCCAGTCGTTTTCTCAAAGAATGTATATAGTTTTTCACCACGTGTAAATGCATCTAATGCTTGTTCTGCTCCTGGCAGCGGTTTACCAAATTGTCCAAGTAACGCATAGTGCACTTGGAGTCTTGGTTCCTGACTTGAATAATCTGCTTTACACCAGAGGGAATCTTGTTCAGCAATATAGAGTTGTCTGATTGCTTTTCCAATGTCGCTACGTTTGGGGACTTGTTGCATATTAGGATTAGACGATGAAAGTCGTCCAGACCTAGTACCACCTTCGTCAGACGCTGTCTGTCTAAAGTCTGCGTGGATTCTACCATTATGATTTTGATTGAGTATGATGTCTTCGATAAACACTTTACGAAGACGATTGATTGATCGTGCCTCTTGTATCTTTTTTACTTGAGGGTGTTCACAATGCATAAGAAAGTCCTTAGCAACTGAGTAATTACCTTTCTCGGTTCTCGGCACTACAAGACCCAAGCTTTCACAGTATTTACCCAGTTGCTGGGGAGACCAAATATCTAAATTTCTAAATTCATTCAACAACGCACTCTCTTTTATCTTGAGGTTATTGTTCAGTTGTTCTGCAGCGTCCAGGTTAACAGGGACGCCCATCCGTGACATGTATACTAGTACAGGTATAAGTTCACATTCTAGTTCCCAGACTGTCCAGAGTCCTTGTTCTCTGAGGATTGGGATTTGGTGTTGGTAGGCATCATATGTAAGTCTTGCATCAGCCTCAGCATACTTGCCGACGTGTCTGGCAGGGAGCTTCCACATATCGCTCTTAGCATTGATTCCGTAGGTATCTGCGGCGTTTTGTAATCCATCTTCTTTTTTTCCTTTCTTTAAGTATTTCTTTGCAATTGAGTCTAGTGAGTAAGAAAACTTTTCTTCATCAATCAGTGCTTCGGCAACCTGTATGTCTCGGACTGGACAGGAGACAGAAAGAGAAAGGGTCTCCAGCCAGCCGAGATCATACGTGGCGTTAGCCATTATGATTTCATCTGCCTTGTTTATTGCATACTTAACATATGAAAGAATAGTTTGCTTATCTAGGTTGTCACCACCGAAGTGGTCAAACGGTAAATATAATTGATGATGCTTATCTGCGATAGCAACACCAACCACTTTACCATCTCTTCTCTTGTAACCAGGACCAGACTTCTTGATGTTTGGATCGTGAGTTTCAAGGTCAATAGAGATGACACTGTCAAGCTCAGGCAACACGGCAGGCGGTCGCCATTTTGACTGTGGTTCAAAGAGTGGAATTTGCATCGTTCATTTCTTCATTCTTTCTTATTACTTTGTTCATCTTTAACCAAGGTTTCTTTGCACATTCTGCGTCTATTTCTTCTTGAGTCTTTTTTCTGATTAGTCCTTTTGCAATAGCTTTTTGGGCTATGAGTTTATATTCGTAATAGGGATCTTGTTTATAGAGTTCAGGTGCCTTAGCATCAATCATCTTAAACATTCGTTTTATTGATTCGTTGCTTGTTTCGTACATAGATAATGATTTTGTAAATTGGCTGGGTTGCCCCAGGTTATCTGGATAGATGATGCGAACATTACTGCATCAGTTGTTGGGCATCGATGTCCAGACCACACAATTTGTTCACTGCAGTGTGGCGTCGCAGAGTTTCGGAGGCGTCCTTTGTGGTTAGACCAGCTCGGAGGCGACGTGAAAAGTGTTGAGAAATTTTGTAAAACCATCTTTGTTGAGTGTATACTTGTCTGTCTTGATTGGTTGTATACCACCTTCACCTAAACTATCTTCATCATATACATTAGCAATCATTGTATTTGATTTGGGGTATGCACATAAAGATAGAACATAGGTAGGCATTGAGTCAATAACTTTATTAGTTTTTATTTGCCAGGCATATTGTTCCGCACGAAGCTTAACAGTTTGGAACTTGCTTTCAATAATGAAAACCTGATTCGGCGTGATGATGAGGAGATCAGGGACTCCATTCCCTGTAGTAGTTTCGATGCGTTGCATAACAACTTTTCCTTTATAGTATTCATAGAATTGTTTAGTGATGTATTGATTAAATTGTTTCTCGGTAGTCATATACAGATAGTTTCTCCAACTCTTGGAGAATGTCATTTTCTGTAACACGGTAGCCAGTCTTTTTACAAGTGTCAAGCTGTTCCGAGAAGAGTTTGTAGAAGTACGAGCCTTCTGTTGTGGCAAGGAAGATGGTGTTGGTAAGCATAGCGTGGATGACTTTTGCATACCCTTGGTCGTCTGTTTTGCCTTCCGCCAAGTCCATGATGAGCTTGGATGAGTCTTTGCTTTCAAACTGTCTATAATAGGCAGTAATAAGCTCCTCAGCGTCAATGTCCAACTTAATATTGAAAAGAATCTCGTCAGCAATGTCAGCATTATCTAGTATAATGTCCTCCGTAGTTTTTTTTACTTGCATATCTCCCCAATCTTCCCAATAGGATTGATAGGGTGACTTAGCTTTGAATGTCTTTGGTGCATATCTTGGTTTAGATACATTGTCCAGATACTCAGTAAAGTCGTACTGCTTGAGGTCAGGTATGATTGCATACTGTGCGTTCATATACTCTACTTCTACTTCTTGCATATCAGCTGTAAGTTCTACATCATCTTTGAATGGTGACTCAGCACCGTCAATAGCAACAGAGAAATCATCTAGCTCGTGACACTGATTGTCTAGACACCAACGAAAGTGGATGTCAATATCATCAGGCTTGTCAAGGTTACCAATAGTAAAGTGAAAGCCTTCTCGGTTTGTCTCGTCGGCTTCGTCCGTACCAGATTGGAATGCAGATGTACTACAGTGATGGTGTACAGTACCAAACATAATGTCTGGATACTGTGCACGCTGTGCTTGGAAGTTAATGTGGTCTGGATCAGACTTGACAGTCATACCACTGGTAATCTGAGGCGGTACCCAGAATGACCAAGGTTGTTTCTTCTTCTCGTCATAGTACAAGAACAACATAGTCTCTGACTTTAGCACATCATAGCTGTGCTTCATGAATGCAAGGATCTCTTGCCACATAGTGAGAGGGATCTTCTTACCGTGCCATTCAGGCGTAAGGTCTTGAACGACAGGCAATTCAATTGGTTTATAGGTTGTGAACAGCTTGTTCTTAACCTCCTCGTGAAGTTTGCTTTCGGATATAACATAGTATTTTTTCTTAGGCATAGGTTGGTACGGTTATGTCAGCGAGGTCGCCGAGCGTGATTGTTTCTATTTTACTGAATGTTGTTTGATACTCAACAGGATACCAATCTCCTCGTTCTTGTTCGTCGATTAGATACGGTGCCCACATATGAATCATCAGATTGCCAAGGGACGCACTCACTTGATTTGCAATAGCGAGTTGTGGAGTTGCTTCGAGTGCATCACCCTGACAGCTGATTGGTGAACCTTCGTTCGATGTGGTAATCTCAGGATACCGCAAGAACGGATTCATCATAGGATACTGTTGTCCAAGTTCAGGTAGAAAGATGTACGCCTGACTTGTTGAGTACTCGTTAGCACAAACCAGAACAGGCTTGTTGAGATCAATAGCAGTGTTGATAAGGTCTCTGCGTGCTGGATGATTGTCTGCATTGCAGATCAGAATGTCAGCTTGGTTGAACCAGTATGCGTATTCTGTTTCCAGCATCTCTTTGTCAAAGTATTGTTGAACTACATTGCACTCATTCTTACGGAAAGTGTAAGTCTTTGCTAGTGCTAGTGCTTTGTTCATGCCGACATGGTTGTTACGGAACAACTGACGGTCGAGGTTTCTTTTCTCAAGAACATCTCCGTCGATCAGTGTGACCTCAAGGTCAAAACTGTTTTTAAGTGCAGGTAGCATGTATGATGTAACACCACCAGCACCGATAATTAATGCTTTTAGTTTTGGTTTAGCCATTGCGTTTTAGATATCTGTGAAGTTGTTGACCAGTTACTTTAGCTGGTTTGTGTTGTGTTTCTTTGAAGTGCTTAATGTAGCGAAGTATTGCACCACGCTTACGACCAACACCAGTGTCGGATGGATAGGCACGAGCTAGTATCTTGTGTAAGATACGTATGTCGTCATCAGCAAGACCGTGATTGATCTCGTGTTCATCAGCGATTCGCTTGTTCTCATTGTCAAGCTCATTGGAGATGTTATGCATATGATGTGGTGCTATCATACGGTCTGGGTTGTCATTAGCATAAGCGAATGCATAACGCAAAGCTGTAGCACCGTTTTCTTTTTCAATTAGTTTGTTGTAGACTGTAGACATGATGCGAAATCTATAAGGTTGGAGTTAGTAATATCTTGGAAGAAACGATTAGATGGTTTGTATTCTTCAATGTAGTCAGTCATTGCAGATGTAGGTACAGTAACAAAGTCGTTGTCGTTTTTGTACCACAAGCCGTGTGCGGTGACTAGTTCTTCGTAAAACAAGTCACGGTTACATTTTGATTCAAACAAGACTTTCATTAGGTTGGTGACTGCTGTCTGCAAGTAACCAATAGGTTTAGAGTCACGTACCAGTTCTGGGTCTCTGAAGTCTTGACCACCGCATAGTCTGCCGTCATCATAGATGTTAGGTAGATTGAAGGTGACAATGTTTCTTGATGCTTTGTGTATGCCAAAGAAGTAAGCTGTTGTTGGTCCGCCATCGGATTGATATAGCTTAGCAGTCTTAGAACCAAGATAGCGACAAGGGAACCTCATCATCAACCACATAGAGTAGTCAGTGTTGTTGTACATTGGTATGTCAGCTGGCTCAATAGCACCTGCAGGTACAGGTCCTTCTTCTCGTTCACTCTCAGTTGGTATGTACAGCCTCCACATATTGTTGTCATTGTCATAAGGTCTGAAACAGGCACCAGGTAACGGAAAGCCGTCAGCTAGATTAACAAATGCATAACAGGTTTCTGGATTAACACCAGAGTTGTGTGCATAATAACATTGATACTCCTTGTTTAGAACAGGGATTGATACAGGTATGTTGGACATACGGAGAGTATCGTCACGCATACAGGCAGTAATAGCTGAGTCTGCGTCGGCAATGACAGATTCTCTCGTTTCTCGCTTGATGAATTTGCCGTCAGGTCCGAGAATGATTTCCTGACGAAGCGGTAGTGTTGTTGACATAATAATAAAAGAGGACCGATGGCACAATACCTAGATTCTTAGAGATCTGCATAAGGTTGTCATATGTACCATCGGTTGCATTGTTAAGCTTTACTTGATGCTTGTCGCTCAAGTGTGATTGATGAGTAGTCAGCTACATATACATCATTGCATAATGTTTGACCGTTAGAAACAGCAACACACCCCTCAGGAGCAGACAATGCACCTAAGATGGATGTGTCACGGAGAAGAGAACCAACTGTGAGGTTCTCATCGAAGGAACGACTAACTGAGTTAGACATTCCATATCTGATTGTTATTGTGTTGTTATCCATAAATTCAATTGACAAATCTCTTTGTGTTTAGTATAAGGGTTGATATTAATTTTGTATGAGTTGTCATATAGTGTTGTCATAAAAATGAGCTACTAGCCCACTTGTTGAGCTAGTAGCCTTTTCTTTACAGTGGTTCATCTCCGCCTTCTGTTACTCTTCAAAACTCTAAACGCAATACGGTTAAGTGTACATTTCATTACATCTAGAGCGAGTGGGATGAGCACCACTGATATCATCTTTGCTATTTTGTGCTTTTGCATACGGAAAACTAAACTTGAACAACGGTTTAGGTTTGGGCACGAGCACGGATAGAAAGAAAGTTACGAGGGAAAACATTACACCAGAGATAAAGGCAGTAGCCATACCACTGAATGTACCAATAAATAGAACAGGCAGACCGAATGTGAATAAGATGTCCAATAGGACTTGCATTCTTACCACATTCGATATGCCCATTGCTTTACACAATATAATAACATATGAAAGTGAGCAGATAAAACTGAGAAATAGTATATCCATTATGATAGCTTGTTGAGTAGTTGTGTGCGTTGATTGCGACGGCGTGCGACCTTGACAGCCCACATTGCATCTGACTCATCTCTACGAGTTGGGGTAGTCATAGCGAATAGCATCTCGATATCCTGTGGATTGTCGGATGTCCGAAGCTGACGAAGCACCAGCTTGCGATTGTAGTAGGCAGGCTCTGGTAGTGTGTTCTCGTATAGACCAGCAAGAACACCGACGGAACCGTATGGCTTGCCACGATTGCGACGGAATGTGTCACCGATACGAAGCGAGTTGTCTGGGTCACACTCTGGTTCTTGATTGAAAGACTCACGATACTCTTGAAGAGATACATACTGCTCGGTGTTGGATAACGGCTCGACAAAGTCAGCCTTGGAACCGAACTCCTCGTATGTATCGAACGGTACAGAGCGGATGTTTGTGGCGTTCTCTTCGTCATACAGATTGCGTAGACGGCGTGCGATACCAAGATAGTCACGACGAACCTTGAAGCTGAACTTGCGATTGTTAGCCTGACGAATGGCAGTGATGTACTGATTACGGATGTCAGCAAGGAACTCAGTCTGTTGTTGACGCATTGCCTGCATACACGACATATCGCCAGCGACTTGGTCATCGGCTGGGTTACAGTGATCGATAGTGTCTTGATGCTCGGCTACCCAGTCATCGACTAGTGTAGCAGGGTCCAACTTACGGTTGGGGACAGCCTTGCAGATAGCCTCGGCTTGACGGAACAATGCACGCCAAGCGGACTTGTATGCATCGGAATAACGCTCTGAATCGAGAGCTGTATGTACGAGAGATTTGATGTTGTTCATAATGTGTAAAGGACAGTTTAGTCACATATCCAGGTGGGTTAGAGTTAAGCTGTGAAGAAGTCAGTAGGTACAGCATAGACTGAATGATAGTGATCACCGTTGTCACGCTTGCCATCTTCTGTGGTTACGACAATGTCAATGACATCACCTGACTTGCCAAGAGGACGGTTGTCCCTGTGCCAGAAGGTGTGAGATTGTTTGTCTCGTGTGATAACTTTGGTGAGTGCGAGAGGCTGAGTAGGATCAGAGTTGTTAGGTATGTCTGAGCTAGCCTCGATAACAAGAACTGTAGCAGTTGATGTTGTGTTTGGTTGATTAAGTGTGATTGTATTCATAACGATTTATTTATCTCTTGTTGAAGTGAGT
>Ga0181380_1001523_pt1 | contig 10134 bp, 20 predicted proteins | sample 3SPOviralmetaG_FD_130116 | JGI IMG/M metagenome (GOLD analysis project Ga0181380, IMG submission 130116) | Marine viral communities from the oligotrophic San Pedro Time Series (SPOT) site, San Pedro Channel, CA, USA - 3 SPOT_SRF_2009-08-19 | ecosystem: Environmental > Aquatic > Marine > Strait... | reverse complement strand
GTCGGGCCGAGCTTCGGAGAACTGGAACTGTTCTCGATCGTGGACTGCCCCTCCTACGGGGAGACCCCCACCCATAGGAAAGTGTATTGGAGAGATTCGGAATGAATCTCAACAATCTTGCCCCGCATCCCATGCTCCCCTCGGATTTGTCGGAGCCGTGCTCAAGTCTTGGGCACGGATCACCCGACAACTCCGACATGAAGTACTCAGACACCCGCGACCCTGATGGGTTCGCCATCATGACAACCCTAGTCCTCATCCTCGCTGCGTTCGCTGCGCTAGCAGCCTGTGCCCCGAGCACCGCCTACGCCCCCGAGCCTGAGGAGGACCTGCTGATCCTCCGGGCTGACGAGTCGAACGATTCATTCCAGGACCCGACCGTGCTCCGGACCGACGCCGCCAGCTTCCAGATCGAGGGCACGATCTCTCACATGGACCTGGACTGCATTGTCGTCTACGGAGGTTCCCAGCTGGATCCTTTCGGCGAGCGCACGATCTACCTTCAGTGGGACTACGCTGCCGGTTGGGACATGGAAGTGTCCGCGTCCTACGAAGACCTGAACGGCGATGTCCACAACCTTTGGGGAGCCTACGACTCGCACGGGTCGGGCTACCTTGAGACTACGGTCCAGACCCCGCCCGACTGCGACACCCTCTGGCTCTCGATCGGCCAGCGCTCGCTGCACAACCCGCCCGACCAAACCCTTTACACCATTACCGTGGAGACCTTCTGATGAAGATTCGCAAGCCCACCGTCAACGACATTCCGCAGACCAGCTTCGCCGCTGAGATCTTCTTCATCTCCCTGGTGGTGACCCTCACCCCGTGGGTAGCCATCGTCGTCACGGAGATCCTCTGAGATTCACCGGGTTCCTGCACCGAGCAGGGACCCGGTGCTGTTTATAGGACCATGAAGATCATCATCACCCTGGCGACCACAGCCCTCGCTGACGCCCGCCATCGCCTGGCCTCGTCCTTCGAAACTCAGGGCTGAGAATCGAATTCCAGATCCCAAAGTCAACATTCGTTGGTGGGGCTCACGAGTATGCACAACCTTCTAACCAAGCACCGACCGGCCACCTGGGAGGCCCTCGGAGGGGACCCCGAGGTCAACGCCGCCGTCGAGGCCTGCGCCAGGGAGAACTCAGCCCGCTCCATTCTGCTCACCGGTCCGAGCGGCGTCGGGAAGACCACCATGGCGCGGCTCATCGCGGCCGAAAGGAACGTCCTCGCCGCTGACCTGGTGGAGGTCGACGCGGCCAGCCGGAGCGGGGTCGCTGATGTCCGCGCCCTGACCTCCGACCTGGTCCGGGTCCGGCCCATGGGCCTGGGCTCCTCCAGGTGCATCGTCGTTGACGAGTGCCACCGGCTCTCTCCCCAGGCCTGGGATGCGCTGCTCAAGACGATCGAGGACTGCCCCGCCTGGGTGACCTGGGTCTTCGCCACGACCGAGCCAGGGAAGGTGCCGCGAACCGTGAAGACCCGGTGCGCCACGTTCGAACTGGACCCGCTCTCCAGGGACCAGATGAAGCAGGTGCTGATGCGCGTCTGCAAGGCCGAGGGCTACCAGATCACGGGCAAGGTGGCCGGGGCCCTGATCGACCGCTCGGAGGGCTCGCCCCGCGCCATGCTCGCGTCGCTCGCGGCGCTGAACCCCACGGCCGAGGAGGAGCAGCAGCTTCGCTCGCTCGACTCGTGGCAGGCGAAGAGCCTCGACGCCATCGAACTGGTCAAGTCGATGTGCCAGGGCAAGAGCGCCAAGCTCTGCCTCAAGCAACTCCAGCAGATCGACCTCAAGTCCACGAGCCCCGAGGCGATCAGGCAGATCGCTCTCCGCTTCGCCTCGGCGCTCGCTCTGAAGGGGGACGCTCAAGCAGTCATCGTGCTCGAAGCGTTCCGCGAACCGTTCCCTCCGAGCGACTACCCGCTCGCCCACCTGATCCTGTCCATCACGGACGCAACCTCATGAAGTTCTCCAACGACTCCGTCGAACCCTCGCAGGGCTACTACTTCGTCAAGGGACCCTTCGTCCCTGAGACCACCGACGGGGGCCTGCACCTCCCCAAGATGACCGGCGCTGATGGCAAGCTCCTGCCGTCGTCGCACACCGACTCGGTGACGTGCGAGATCATCGCCGCTGGGTCGCTGCATGACGGCCAAGCTCCCGAGTGGGGGCCGGGCGACCGCGTGCTCCTGAGCATCCTCCCCGCTGGCATCGAGAACGAAGGAGTGGAGGTCGCCTTCATCCGTCACGGCAACGTGCTCGGGAGGATCTCGTGATCACCGACGAGACGACCGTCGACGACGTGGCCGCCGTGTTCGGGGAGACCGCCGTCTACCCAAGCGAGTACGCGGGCGTGTACCTCCGCACCGGCCTGCTCTCCGAGGTCGGCGAGATGGCGAACGTGATCAAGAAGGTGGTGCGCGGTGACGCGAGCATCGATGAGTACCGGCCGCGCATCTACGACGAGTTCGGCGACGTGGTCTGGTACGCGGTCATGCTCTCCGAGGAGAAGGGCGCACCGCTGCACATGACGCTCGGCGAACTCGTCGAGGCGGTCACCTTCGACGACAGCGAGCACGAGGCCTTCGGCCGCGCGCCGTACCTCGCTGCCGCGACCCAGGTCCTGGCGCGTGACCTGCTCACGCCGACCGTGTCCGCGCTGCGCGCCGTTGCGGAGTTCAGCGTGGTCCTAGGCACGGTGTTCGGCGAGGAGGGCAACGCTCTCTCCCTGGCGGCCCAGTCGGTGGCCGAGAAGCTCCGCTCGCGAGCCGAGCGCGGCGTGATCCAGGGCGACGGCGACCACCGCTGACCTGGAATTCGAGACGCAGAAGCCCGTCTGGTGACCCCGCCAGGCGGGCTTCTTCACGTTCTCGCGGATTCCTGTACAGAACCGTTGACGTGCCGGACGAAGTAGTGTTCACTGACCTCCGTCGTCGCGACGAACGCGGCGCGCCACTCGAACCCCTCACCCCTCCACTCCGATGACCAACAGCTTCACCACCACGATCCCCTCCGGCAGCACCATCTCCGTCTACCAGGCCTGGGACCTCGACCGCGACACCCGCTGGAAGTTGAGCCAACTCACCCGAGAGCAGAACGCCACCCGCCTACGGTCGCTCTTCGTCGCCAGCATGGCGAAGCAAGGTTACGTCGGATCGTTCCATCTTACCGAGGACGCATCGCTGGAGGACCTCTACCGTCTACTCCAGAACGACACCCACCCGGAGGGCTGGGTCGAGGCGCTCGACGCCCAGCGCCGTTGGGTCGAGAAGGTCCCCGCCTGCTCGCTGTCGGTCGGCGATGTTCTGGTCACCGACGACAGTTGGTTCATCGTCGCCCCGATCGGCTTCTTCCAGATCCGCTGATCCAACTCACCGCCAACCACTCACCCACTCAGACCCATGAAGTACTCCCGCCACCAAGACCACGCCTTCGCTGAGTTCAGCGGCGTGATGCTCTCCGTCAACGTCATCTCCCTTCGGGAGCTTGCCACCCGCTCGTCCGAGTTCCTCGGAGTCGACGATGTCGAGGTCGCCGAGATCTTCGACGTGAAGGCTGCGCTCGCCGAGCGCTACTTCGAGTGCGCGGAGTTCGCCGCGCTGTCCGACGAGGACGACCAGGCCGACGCCATCCAGGCGAAGATCGAGTCGCTCCTCGACCGCGACGACGTGCTCGCCGAGATCGTTGGCGAGCACGTCGCCTGACCCACCCGTTCCAAGCTACCCCTCACCCCTCCACACCGATGACCACCATCACCGAGTCCCTCATCGCCAGCGAGTTCGACCGTCTGCTCTCGCACTGCATCGCCCGTTGCTCGGCCGAGAGCAACCTGCACCTCGACCAGCCGCGCATGCGGCTCCTCGCTGCGACGCTGAAGATCAACCGATGCCTCACCACCACCGCCGGACGCGCGACGGTGTGGGGCGCTGGTGCCGGCCTGGTCGAGATCTCCTCGAAGCTCTTCTGCCACCCGTCCACGACGGTCGGCGAACTGCGCGAGACGATCCTGCACGAGCTTGCCCACATCGCGGCGGGCAAGGGCCACGGGCACGACCCGTACTGGAAGGCGCTCGCCAAGCACTTCGGCTCGACCGGCGAGGTCTACCACCAGATGACGGCGCTCGCCGACACGCGGAAGCCGAAGCGCGTCTTCGAGATCTCCTGCACGCAGTGCGGGCGCAGCGCCGGCGTCATGGCTCGCGTCAAGGCTCCGACCGCCTGGGCCAAGCGGCGGATCTCCACCTGCTGCCGGGCCGACCTCCAGGTGATCACGGTGCCCGTGGCTCCGGGCTGGGAGACCACCGACGTGGCCCAGGCCCAGGACTGAGCCCCCAGGATCCCCTCTGGCGACCCCGCCAGGGGGGATCTGACGGTTTCTGCGGAATCACGTACAGAACCGTTGACGTGGCTGACGATGGAGTGTCTACTTCACCCATCGCCGCGAAGCGCGGCGCGCTCCTCGAACCCCTCACCCACCCAGAACCATGTTCCAGACCATCACCACCAACTTCGTCGGCTCCCCCTCCCTGACCCTCACCGTCCCCACCTCGGTCACCATCCGCCGCAAGCGCAACGCCGACGGCACCAAGGACGTGGTGCTTCCGGACGGCTCCCTCTACTGCCGCCTCCGCCCCTCCACCAAGGCCGGAGTGAACTGGGAGCCCACTGACTTCCAGTACGAGCGCCCCGACGCCGACGCTGGTGAGGGAGCCCGCGAGGCCAGCATCAAGGACTGGATCACGACGGGCGAGCCCGCCTGGGAGATCGACTACCGAGCCCAGATGGACAGCCGGGACCGCGCCGCCCTGAAGGTCGCGATGCGCTACAGCTAACCGATCACCACCCCGGTCGCGCCGGGGCTCGCCACGCGGGTCGCGCCCGTCACCTCTCACCCTCACCACCCCCATGAAGAAGTACCTCCCCACCGAAGCCGCCACGCTCCGCCTGGCGAAGCTCGTCGACTCCGCGCCCGCCATGTTCGAGGGCGACACGCTGCCCATCGCCCAGGCTAGCTCGAAGGCTCTCCTCGGCGAGCACATGGCCCGCAAGATCAGCCTCGACGCAGATCGCCTCGGCGCTCCTCGGGTGGCCGACGCAGCGGACGACCTGTCCGCCTCCTTCGAGGCGCTGACCGACGACGAGGTGATCGAGCCGAGCACGCGAGCGGAGGCGCTGTACCACCGGAAGCAAGCGCTCGTCCACGACCTGCGCGCGCTGCTCGACGCCATCTCCGACGCGGAGCTTGCCATCGACTGGCACCGGGAGCCGAAGCTGTGACTGGCGTTCCCGCAGACAGCCTGCTGACGCTCCTGCTGCACGACGAGCGGGTGCGCCAGCACCAGGCCCAGATCGACAGCGCGCGCGACCAGGGCGCTCTCCTGGACGAGCAGTTCCGCGACCGCTCGGGCTCGGACCTGCCCGGCTACCACCTGACGCCTCGGGGCCAGCGCCTGGGCCAGGTCCCGGCCTGAGCCCCCAGGATCCCCCCTGGCGGCCCCACCAGGGGGGATCTGACGGATTCTGCGGAATCTCGTCCAGAACCGTTGACGTGGCTGCCGAAGTAGTGTTCAATCCCATCCATCGCCGCGAACGACGCGGCGAGCAAGCGAACCCCTCACCCACCTCACTCCGATGTCCAACACCCTCCCCACCTCCGACGCCTGGGCCATGCTCCTCGATTCTGACCTGCGCCAGCTCGCCGACGATATGGGCAGCCACGGTGACCACCTCGGCGTGGCGATGCTGCGCCTCGCCCAGGGTGAAACCCTCGCCGAGCTGGTCTCGGATATGCGCTCGTCTGGCGGCAGCGAGGCCCTCGCCCGCATCCGATGGGCCGAGTGGCGCGAACTTGCCGCGATGTCACAAGCACAGGCGCAGTGCGCTCTATTGAGCGACATCGACTGGCTCCGATCGCTGACCGTCGAGCGCCGCGACTAACGGATCATCGCCGCTCTGGTCCAACCCACCGCCGGGTCGCACCCGGCCTCGTGCCTCGGCGGGTCGCGCCCCGTCACCACCACCAACCTCAACCCCTCAACCAACTCACTCCGATGTCCACGACCAACACCTACAAGCACTCGCTCAACCGCATGAACATCCAGTCCGACGTGGCCCTCCGCGCCACGGTACTTCGCGGCACTCCGGTCGCCGCGATGAACGTGCTCTACGCCTTCGTCGCAGAAGCCGAGCACGGCAAGCCGCTCGACGCCGAAGCGCAGCGCGTGCTCGACATCTGCGGGCGCAACCTGGGCGAGAAGTACTCCGACCGGATCGAGCGCATCGCGGAGTCGAACGACCCGGTCGCGATCAACGTGATGCTCGCGATCACCGTCGCGCACGCGCAGCTTCGCACCACCGTGCAGCCGAGCGTTCTGCGTCGGCAGGCTCGCGTGCTGAACCGGCTCGCGCTCGCCGCGCTCGACGACCAGGTGACCGGTGGCTCGATGTCCGTCGCCGCCTTCGACTGCCAAGCCGACGCGGCCGTCGTCGCGCGCATCCTCAGCACCGTGGTCGACGGGCCGGACCCGGTGGTCGCTGGTTCGACGGTGACCTGGTCCTGCCCGGCGGACCTGGACGCGGCCACGCTCCGCGCTGACCTGGACGAGTACGTGGGTCCCCTGTCCAGCGGCTGGGCCGACGAGATCCTGAAGTCCGCCAGCCTGGCCTGAGAGCCCGCCTTCCGCACGCTCCGCGACGCTACCGAGTTCGCCGTGGTCGAGGCCAGCGGCGTCAAGGACTGGCACTGGGGCTGCGGCTACTCCGACGGAACCCTCGACGAGGAGATCTTCTGATGCACCCCCTTCGCGACACCCTCACCAAGATCATGGACCACGCGCTCGACGCCTGCGACGCGCTCGCTCGCAACGAGGACTGGTGGTCCGCTGGCTCCAGCCTGGACCAGGCCCGCGAGCTTGCGCTCACCACGCGGCTCAGGGAGCCCTCTGCTGCGCTGTGGCGCATCGTCGAGGCCCGCGACCTGTGCGCGGCGCTCGCGCGCCTCCAGCCGCACGACAGCCGCTCTCAGACCAAGGAGATCTCGGACCTCCTGTGCGAGGCCCTGGGCTACCCACGGGACGCCGTGGAGGAGACGCTGTGAACGACGCCGCCCTGTTCTGCTACGAGGAAGTCGAGCGCGAGCGCTGGACCCTCGACGCCTACTACTCGAACCGCTCCGAGCCGGTGGAGCTTGCCTTCGCCTGGGTCGACGACGGGGACATCGTGATCGAGCCCGGCGCGCGTGCCGGAGGCCGCGTGGTCTGGACCGGGTCGGTCCGCCTCCCGAACGCAGCGCGCGACCTGCTCCGCGCCTCCAAGTCCGAGCGCAAGCTCGCGATGAAGTTCGCCATGGCCGCCGCCGTCCAGGGGGTCCGCTGATGGCTCCCTGGAAGCGCGAGGTCATGACCTACCTCCACCTCATCGGCCTGGTCCTCGCCTTCGCCTGCATCTGCTACGCGCTCGCCTACGCCTGCGTCGCAGTCGAGCGCCTCGTGCCCGGCTTCACTCCTCGCTCCCCGTTCTGATGAAACCCAAAGACGACCGACCTCTCGGCGACGACTCGTTCGACTGGAACGACGGCATCGAAGGCTACCTCCGCGACGAGGACACGCTGACCGACGCCGACTACGGCGCGACCGCTCGCCCGAGCGAGACGGTGCCCGTGCCACTCGATGGCGCGATGCCCTCCGCGCTCGGACCTGACCGCCGCACCCCCGAACTTCGATCGCGTGACGTGGGCGCCCACCGGCTTCGCATCGACCGCGCCCGACGCCTCGGCTACCTCACGACCGAGGAAGCCCTCGACCGACCCTCCGACCTCGACGCCACCTGGCGCACCAACTCATGAAGACCCCCAACACCTCCCCGTCCATCTCTCCGACCGCACCGCTCCTCGCCTTCGCTCTTGGCGTCGCGGTCACCGCGCTCGCCGTGAAGCTCACGTCGCCGTCGACCGTCCACGCGCCGGACGTCGACGAGTGCTGCGAAGAACCGAGCGAGTGCGAGCCCGAGTTCGACGCGGAGTGCTGCTCGGACGACGACTCGAACGCGAGCCTCGACCTCGACCTCGACGCGCTCTTCGAGGCGCTCGCCTACGTGGAGTCGCGCGGCTACGCCGGCGCGTTCAACTCGAAGGAGAACGCGGCCGGCCTCCTCCAGATCCGACCGATCATGGTGCGCGACGTGAACCGCATCGTCGGCTACGAGCGGTGGTCGCTCGACGATCGGTGGTCGGGGGCAAGCTCCCGCGAGATGCTCGCCACCTACCTCGGGCACTACGGCGCCGACTCGTACGAGCAGGCTGCGCGCCGGTGGAACGGAGGTCCCGACGGGGACCGGGAGCCCACGACCGAGCGCTACTGGCACCGGGTCCGCCAGCACCTGGCCCTGTGATCCAGGCCCAGGTACCGCCCCTGGCAGCACCGCCAGGGGCGGTTCCTGCGGTTTCCACGGAATCTCGTACAGAACCGTTGACGCCCCGGCCGATGGAGTGTCTACTTCACCCATCGCCGCGAACGACGCGGCCCGCCCCCGAGACCTCTCACCCCTCCGATCCCATGTCGAACTCCTCCAACTGCACCGGCTCGAACTGCCCCTCCCCCGCCACCTGCGACGGTGACTGCTGGCTCGAAGACGCCGTCACCTGGGACGACCTCCCGCAGGCCGAGGGCTCCCTCGCCAACGGCGAGCGCTACCTCACCGACGCGAACCTCACCGCCGAGATCATCGAGGTCGCGGCCAAGCAACTGCGCGGCGCCGCCGCTCAGGAGACCTTCGTCGCCAAGCTCGGCGAGTTCGGTCACCTGCCGCTCGTTCGCCGCGAGGGTGACACCTTCATCGTCTCCAACTCCTGCGAGCGCTGCGGCGGCTCGGGCTACATCCAGGCCTTCGCGCACAACGCTGGCGGCGAGTGCTTCTCCTGCTTCGGCTCGAACACCAAGAACGCCACGGTGAGCTACTCGCTCAAGGGCTACGCCCAGGCGATCGCGAAGCCGATCCGCAAGCGCATCAAGGACATCCTCGACCTGCGCGCCAAGCGCGACGCGGCCACCGCCTACCGCGCGGCCAACGCCGAGGTCGCCGCGTGGCTCGACGCCAACATGGGGCGCTCCTCCTTCGCCGCGTCGCTCGACACCGCGCTCACCAAGAACGGTGGCCTGACCGAGAAGCAGGAGCAGGCGGTCCGCACCGCCATCGCGCGCGAGCAGCAGCAGGCCGAGGAGAAGGCCAACGCCGCTCCGGTCGCCACCGGCAACGGCGTCGAGGTCACCGGCACCCTGGTCTCCACCAAGGTCCGCAACACCGCGTACGGCGCCAAGCGCTCCATCATCGTGAAGGCCGCCAACGGCTCCCGCGTGTGGACCAACTGCCCCACCTCGATCGAGGACCAGATCGCCGACGCCGACCTGACCTGGGACGACGCCATCGGCTGCGAGGTCTCCTTCACCGCCAACGTCGAGGCCGCCGACGACGACAAGTCCTTCGGCTTCGCCAAGCGCCCCCGCAAGGCGACCATCACCCTCCCGACCTCGGAGCCCGCCGAGGGCATCACCGTGGTCTCCGCCGACGGGGTCGCCCCCGCCCGCGTCGCCGCCCTCCTGAGGACCGAGCCCGGCCAGCCGGTCGAGGCCGCCAAGCTCGCCGCCGCGATCACCGCCATGGTGGTCGAGGACAGCAGCCGCGCGGGCAACGTCAGCACCGCGTCGATCCTCGCGGCCGATGAGGACTACGTGCTCGCCCGTGCCCGCAGCACCAACCTCAAGGAGGACCACGAGGCCCTCCGCACCACCCTCCAGGACCTGGGCACCGCCACGGTCCGCCTCCCCCTCGCCTGACCCCTTCGAACCCCTGACCCACCCGAGACCCATGCCGAACTACGACGACACCGCCTACCTGCTGGAGCAGGTGACCGAGGACCGCGAGGTCATCGCCGACCTCAAGGCCCTCAAGGCCAAAGACCCCCACACCTTCAGGTCCATCGACGGTGCAATGACGCTCGTCTGCGCCGAGTACGACTTGGTGTATTCCATCCACCGCCTGCAAGCCAAGGGCATCTTCCTGGACCGATGAAGAACTGGGTACTGATCCTCCACCGCAACGGGACCATCAAGGCCTGGAGAGACTACGACCAGACC
>Ga0181380_1001521_pt1 | contig 10150 bp, 13 predicted proteins | sample 3SPOviralmetaG_FD_130116 | JGI IMG/M metagenome (GOLD analysis project Ga0181380, IMG submission 130116) | Marine viral communities from the oligotrophic San Pedro Time Series (SPOT) site, San Pedro Channel, CA, USA - 3 SPOT_SRF_2009-08-19 | ecosystem: Environmental > Aquatic > Marine > Strait... | reverse complement strand
GATCAAATCGTATCTATTGTTAAAGGTGAAAAAACCGATCTTGATGTTGTTAGAGATGAGTTTACCGCTCAAATTACGGCAATCAATGAAGAAAATGAAGCAAAAATTGTCGAATTTAAAAATCAAATCGAAGCTCTTTCCGAAGAAAAAGCAAGCTTAGAAGCAAAGATTAACGATTTAAACGTTGACACCGATAGCTTTACTGATAAAATCGTTTCATTAGAAAACGAAAACAAAGAATTAGCTCAGAAATTAGCAGAGTTTCAAGCAAAAGATGAATCTAAAGAAGAATCATCCGATGTTGAGCCATCTGAGCAACCAAACACGCCCGCCGAAGTTTCTGGTTGGGATAAAGTAGCGCAAGAAATCATATAAATTTTTAAAAACGATAAAAAATGGCACACGCAATTACTACATCGTTGACGTATTCAAAAGAGGATGCTCAGCGATATTTCTTTTCTCCATTGTTCATCAAAGATCCAGAACTTGAAAGTTTTGATACTTTGTTTGATGTACAAGGATCTTTTAAGCTTGATAAATTTTCAAGCCTTGAAAAAATTACTAAAGCAGAAGCTACCGGGTTTAGCGGTTCAACCGGAGCAACTTACACTCAGCGATCTATTGCAGTAAGCCGAGTTGAAGCGGAAGTTTCACAAGCCGGAGGTACTTTTTACAACACCGTTAAAGGCGAATTGCTCCGCAGAGGTCTTAATAAAGACGACATTACCGGAACGGTTTTACAAGACATCGTAGCGGAATTGTTCCTTCGTGGAATGAAGCGCGACATGAAGCGTCAATTATGGTTAGGTAATAGCTCGCTTTCAGCTAAGCCAGATTATGACATTTATGATGGCATCTTTGAAAACTACACTAATCTACCAGCCGGACAACAGTTGAGCATTGCGGCAAGTGGTGGAGATGTTAACGTAATGACGGGAGCGGCCCTAAATGCTGGCGCGGCATCTGACATTTTCGAAGCTCTTTACGAAGCAGCTCCGGCCGAGTTGATTGAAATGCAAGGTGAAGCCGTAATTGAGGTTTCTGGTTCAATTGCTGACAATTGGATTACTGAGAATGAAACAAAAGCCACAGATATGGCGCACGGTTTCCTTCTTGATGGTCTTGGAAACTCTTTGAAGTGGAGAGGCGTTGCGGTAAGAGTACACCGAGATTGGGATACTCATATTGCTGCGGATTCTGCGGATCTTGGAATTACCAACCCACACAGAGCGGTTATGCACGTACCGAAAAACGTATGTGTTGGAACTGATATTAACCAAGTTGGTTCTTTTGATATGTGGTATAACAAAGACGAGAAAGAAAATCGTTTTAGAGGTGAGTACGTAATTGGTACAAACTACAAGAATGACGAATTGGCCGTTACCGCAATAACTGCCTAATTAATAATCATTAAGGGGGGTTTCGGCCTCCCTTTTTAAAATTTTAAAGAAATGGCAATAGCAGCAGATTTAACGCAAGGTTGTAACGATTCGTTCAGATCGGGTAATCAAGAATTTTATATTCAAGAAGCTTGTAATGTAACGGCGGCTACGGCATCCGGTAGTGATCACTCGTTTACATCAATTACCACGTCTGGAGATTGGTTTAAATTTGAAGGACACAGAAATACTATGGATTGGAACGCTGAAGGCGGCGACAATGGTAGTTTTACCGTTACTGCAAACATTACGTTTGAAGGTAACGAAAAGGACAAAATCAAAAAGATACAAGATGTAATTAACGCTCGCAAAGTTTGCGTTATTGCCGTATCTAATGAGAGCGCCGGAACTAATCCAAGAGCATTTTTACTCGGCTATGACAACTTAGTAGGCAATCAAGCTTATTTAGAAGTTAAAGCGGCCGGTAAAATTGAAGCAAGCGCATTCGAAGGTGTCAACGATTTAACTTTGACATTTACCGGGACACAATTAGAATATCCACGTGAAGTGGTTGCCGATATTAGTTACAATTCGGGAACTGTAACACTTGGTTCGTAAAAATTAAGAGCAGAGGTGTTAAAGCCTCTGCTTTATTTATTTAATTGGTATGGCAAAAAAGGTTAAAAAACAATATTTAGGCGACATTTATAGGTGTAATATCACAAAGGCAAAGTTTCCTTTGACCGATAGCCTTACCAAAGAACAATTAGAACTTATAAACGCAAACTCTCCAATACTGCTCGAAGATGTCAAACCGAAGAAAAAGACAAATACAAAACCAGCAGCCACAACCGAAGGAGAGTAGGCCGTTTCAATTTACGGCTAAAGAAACTCAACCGAGTACACAACTTGAAGCCACTTTTGAAAAAGAAGGTGAGATTTTATCTTACACTTACCAAGATTGGCATTTAAAATTTAAAGGCAGCGATAACCTTTACCCGCAAACGTTGGCTTGGGCGTATAGAAACGCGCCAACACACCGAGCAATTATTGAGTCCATTGTTGCAATGGCCAAAGGCAATGGATTGAGTTTCACCAAAGATGGTGAGCCGGCGCAATTGTTCGAATTAAGTGAGGAATCGCAAAGGTTTATTTCCAACCCATCGGGCCAAGCGATGTACGACCTTAACGATCTCTACGAAGATTTATTACGGCAATGGAAAATTTACGGCGAAAATTGGGTTTATTACAAATCCTCGACTGTAATGGGCCAAAGAGGTTGGTGCGTTAAATACATAGATGCCGCCAAGCCAAGACTTTTACGCAAAGAGCCAAAAGCGATTATTACACCATTTTGGCGCGACATTAAAAACAACAACGGAAACGCATATTTAAAGCCGGGCGTAAATTCTAAAATTTACCCTATTTGGGACATGACCGGATCAATTCCGTTAGATGAAGAATTTATTACGTATAAAAAGCGCCGCGAGCCAGAATATGATATTTATGGCGTGCCAGATTATGTGGCTTGTTTAAAAGCTTGCGTAATTGAGTATATGTGTGACACGTATAATCAAAACCGCTTAGAAAACGGATTTTTTGCCGATATTTTTGTAACTTACTTCGGATCGCCGCCCGAAGGAATGGAAGCCTCTGAATGGCTTGAATACGAGTATAAAAAGTTGAAAGGCGCGCATAACGCCGGGAAACCAAGAATCTTACACGCATTCGATAGGGATACCGCGCCGCAAGTTGATGTTATTAATGACGGTAAAGACGGCGAATTTTTAGACGCTAAGAAAGACGCGTTTGACTCAATTGTAAGAGCGCATAGATTTTTTCCGAAATTGGCTGGATTAAGCGTTTCGGGTGAATTAGGCGGCAATCAAGAGTTAATGAATATGCACCGCATCGTTATGGGAATGGTTGTAATTCCAAACGTACAAAACCCGGTATTGGAGCAAATGAACAAAATACTTGAATCTTTGGATATGGAGTTTCGAGTTTACGTTGATAATGTTTCGCCAATTGGTTTGGATGATCGCATTGATCCCGAAAAAGAGCTTACTCAAAATGAAAAGAGGGCCATTTTAAATATGCCAGAGCTTGACGAAGATGAATTAGATGAAGATGATCGTATTGGTCACTTGACTAATATGCAAATTGATTACAAGCTGAAAAACAAAAAGACCGATGGCAATAACTAATTTAATAACGGCGGCGGAAGTAGTATCAAAAGGCGTTAAAAAAACAAGTTACGACACTACTAAAATCACGCAAAACATACCATTTTCACAAGAACGGTGGATTCGCCCGTTTTTAGGAGATGATTTTTACGATGAACTAATTGCGGCAAGCGGAAGTTTCAACACGGAACAAACCGATTTGATGGATAATTACATTAAGCCGGCATTGTCTTATTTTGTTTTATATGATACTTTTTGGGAGAATCAAATAAAAGAAATGAACGCGGGCAACGTTTTGGCCGAAACTGAGTTTACATCGCAGCCATCTACGCGAATGCTTGAAATAAAGCGAAACGATTTAAAAGAAAAGGCAAACATTTGGCTTAATCACGCTCAAAAATTTATTGAAGATACAATAGACGCGGATTCGTCAAAATTTACTAATTATAGCGCCGGTTTAAGTGATGACGCGCAAAGGTCTGGTTCTAATGTTTACATCCCCGATTAATGGCAATACGCGGCATAGATACGGTAATAACCGAATTTGAAACGGTCAAAAGTTTATTTAACGGCAGCGTTAACGATTTTGTTTTTGGCGAAATCAGCGAGATCAATACAAATAATTTAGATTACCCGTGTCTTTTTTTGGATAGAGGCACAACAACAAGCGAAACAATTCAAGCCTATAATAACGGAATGCCGCGAAAGAAGCGTTACGAAGTTGGTATTATTTTGTTTGATACTTATGAAGAAGGCGAGCAGTCCACTACTGATTTATCGGCAAAGTTTGAAGAAATGGAGCTTGTGCTTCATCAATATTTAAGCAAAGTTTATAGACGTGGCGAAAGCAATGTTTCTAATTTAATTCTTGATCCCGAATCAATTGCTCAAGATTACGCGCAAACGCAACACGGCGATCAATTGGTAAGCGTTGGCACAACCGTAACTTTGATTTTAGATATTACGGGATGCGATACCGGTGACGTGATAGATGAGCCATCTAATTTAAGCGCAACGGTTGACGGCGTTGATATTAATTTAGCTTGGACAGACAACTCAGACAACGAGGTTGGATTTAGAGTTTATAAAGCAAGCGCGCCAACCGGGCCATTTACTTTATTGGCGGAAGTAGCAACAACAACACACACCGATCTTGCACCAACTCAAGACGCGGCGCATTTTTACCACGTTACAAGTTACAACGCAACGGCCGAAAGTTTACCATCAACATTGGCATGGGCGACCGTATCAAGTGGAGGCGTTGAGCCGTTGGATATTACGCTAAACACCGATTTGATGGTGTCGGATGCAGCCACAGACCAAGTGATTAACGTGCATGATACCAATGGCGACGATGTCGGAAGCAAGGTTGATAATAATTTTGTTATTCCTAACAGTAGCGTGCGCGTTGAGTATGCCAACGGCACTTTAATCGAAGATGTTTCGGTAAAAGCTGGAGGTTCGGCCACATCACAAGTACCGAATGCCATTACGGTCGATCTTACTTTGAACACCGATTTAATGGTAGAGGATGCAACGACCAATCAAACCATTAACGTACACAATAGCGCTGGTGCTAATGTAGGTTCTAAATCTGGTTCAGATTATGTAATTGGCGATAGTACGGTAACGGTAGAATATGTAAACGGTACGCTTATCGAAACCGTTTCGGTAAATGCTGAAGGCGTTGCAACGTCACAAGTGCCAAATCCAAATGAAGTTGATATTACATTGAACTCAGCTTTAATGATTTCTTCGGCAACAACTAACCAAACAATTAACGTTCATAATTCTTCCGGCGTTGATGTTGGCAGCAAAATTGGAAGCGATTTTATTATTCCAGATTCAACCGTTCGAGTTGAATACCTTAACGGCACGCTTATTGAAAATGTTTCTGTTGCGGCAGATGGATCAGCCACGTCACAAGTGGCAAACCCAATTGATGTAGACGTTACTTTAAATTCCGATTTAATTGTTACCGGTGCGACTACTGACCAAATTATAAACGTTCACAACACGGCGGGCGCTGATGTTGGATCAAATGTTGGCGGTACTTATGTAATTCCCGATAGCACCGTAACCGTGCAATATGTTAATGGAACGCTTATTGAAAGCGTTACCGTTGCTGCTGATGGCTCGGCGACATCTCAAGTACCTAATCCAAACGAAGTAGATATTACTTTGAACGCAACGCTAATGGTTAGCGGGGCAACCACTAATCAAACCATTTCCGTGCATGATAGCGCTGGCGCGGATGTTGGATCTCAAAGCGGTAGTGATTTTGTTGTTGCTGATGGCTCTGTTCGTGTTGAATACGTGAACGGAACTTTGATTGAAAATGTGGCGGTAACTGCTGAAGGTAGCGCGACTTCGCAAGTACCTAATCCGATTGATGTTGACGTTACCCTTAACTCTGACTTAATGGTAAGCGCGGCAACAACCGATCAAGTTATAAATGTACATGATACCGCCGGCGCTGATGTTGGAAGTATAGTTGGCTCGGATTACGTTATAGGGGATGCAACGGCAGTTTTAAAAGACACGGCTGGAACAACTTTATCAAGTACGTCAATTGTGGCCCAAGCTTCGCAAGATATTACCGCACCAGATGGAAGCGCGGTGGTTAAATATCAAAACGGAGATCCGATTTCGACAACCGCCATAAAATCCAACGAAACCAAAGAAATACTCGTTCCCGATGTTATAGCAAAAACAACGCAACTCGTTTTTCAATACAAAGCGGGATATGATGATTTCCCCGATGAAACAGACGTTGGAAGTAATGCCGCCGGTTCATACACAACTTTTACTTTAACCAACATGAGCGCGCTTGTGTTTAAAGTTAACGGTACAACACAAACCTACACCGGAACAACGTTCGATTCGGCGGTTGCTATTGCCAACGGTGATACGCTTTCAGTTGAAGGAACAATAACAGACGATACGCAAGTTGCAAAGGTTTTACTTGATGGAACTTACACGTGAGAAAAACAACGATATACACAAGGCAAGCAAGCGTCAGCGCATACAATTTTCAAAACGCTTTAGAGTTTGACGGCGTTAATGATTACCTTGATGGCGGTTCGTTTTCTGCCGTAAGCTCAGGCACAGAGTTTACCATTTCGCTGTGGATGAATCCTTTATACAATAGCGAAAACGGACAATTTTGGGTTTTTGAAAATTACAATGTGCGTGATTATTGGTTTTTTTACCCAAGTGCCACGTATTTCAGACTAAATGGTAGCGCGAATCAAAACATTTGGAATTATGGTTATAATTCGGCTGGACATACGGGCAGTTGGACTCATTATGTTTTAACGCGCGATAGCAGTAATGTTATTGAAATGTACGTGAACGGCACAAAACAAACTAAATCTACAAGCAACGCCAATTCAAATAATGTTCAATTTAGATACATTGGAAGGCGAAAAAATGGCACAAAACATTTCAAAGGCAAAATGGATGAATTTATAGTTGCCAACGGTTATTGTGCAACACAACAAAATGTGACTGATTTGTATAATAATGGTCTCGGTGTTGATTCATCTACCATTTTAACCAACCCCCGACATTATTGGCTATTTAACGAAACAACCGGGACAACGGCCGCAGATTCCGGCAGTCAAGGCAACGATTTAACGCTAAATAACTTTTCTGGCACTTATTGGGTAACGCATTAAAATGAATTATTACGGATACATAACAGACAACACCTACATCGTACTTAACACGGCGATTACTTGGACATTTGTTCGATACAACGAAGATGGATCAACCAATGAATATTTAGGTATTGAAAGCACAGAGTTAATAATTGACAATAAGGTTGTAATGTTTGATTCGCCTGACGCTTTTAATAATTGGAAATATGAATTTCAACCCGAAGAGGATCTTGAATTATGAACACGAACGAAACACAAGTAACAAGATCAATGGTAAAAGCTATGGTTAAAGATATTTTAAACAAAGCGGCGCTTTACACAATTTTTGCAACTGCTGGCATTATTATTTCTGGCGCGGTTTGGGTTGGTAACATTCAAACAAAAGTTAGCGATTTAGAAGAATACGAAAACAACAAAGACGAAATCAGAGGCCAACAACTTTTAATCAACGCAAAGCTTGATTTTATTATTGACAAAATTGAAGACATAGAGCAAGGTTTAAAAGAAAACACTCAAGCCGATGCTCTATATCGAAAGGAAAGCCAAAAAAACATAATGGAATTGTATAAATCAAAAAAATGAAATTATCCGAAAATTTAACTTTAGCTGAAGCAACCAAAAGCAACACCGCCATCAAATACGGCATTGACAATTTACCAAAAGGGCAACATTTAGATAATTTAATAGACACCGCGCAAATGATTTTTCAACCAATACGCGATCATTTTAATGTTCCTATCAAAGTAACAAGCGGTTATCGCTCAGAATCTTTGAATCAAATTATTCGCGGATCAAAAACAAGTCAGCATTCAAAAGGCGAAGCTTTGGATTTAGATGCCGATGTTTTTGGAGTCATAACCAATCAAGAAATTTATGAGTTTGTACGTGACAATTTAGAATTTGATCAATTAATTCATGAGTTTGGCACAGAATCTAACCCGGCTTGGGTGCATATAAGTTACTCCGCCGATGGAAATAGAAAGCAAATCTTGCGCGCATATAAAAACGCTAAAAACCGAACTCAATACAAAATTTGGTCGTAAAATGTAAATGGAAAAGTACAATGAAATTTTTATTTGGGTTATGGGCGGAATTACCGCTTTTTTAGGCGCTATTGGAGCTTATTTAAAAAAGCGTTTAAAAGAATTAGATGCGTTAAGAAAAGAGTTAACAGACTTAAAAGTGGAGGCCGCAGTATTGCGCCGAGAAAAGGAAATAGCAAAAAGAGCGGCGCGAAACGTTATTGGCAGTCGTAACAAAAAAAAATACATTGAAGATGAAGAAGAATTGGAAAACTAATTTAATCGGCGTTATGCTTTTTGCATCTGGATTTTTTTACAAAATTGATTGTTTGTGGCTGCATTTAACCGGGCCATGCGATTCAAACGCATCTTACAAAATTGGCGGTTTGTTATTAGCGGGAGTAACGTTTATGTTAATGCCGGAGCAAATGATTGTTTCAAAGCTTTCAAAGTTGGCAGATAGTTTAATTGGCAAGTTTACCAAATGAAGCACTTTTTGTTTTTGTTAATAGCAACAACGCTTGTTTCGTGTAGTGTTGAAAAACGATTTCAAAAACGCATCGAACGCGCGGAGCGAAAAATTGAAAAACTAACTATTAAGTATCCTCAACTTTTGCGTTTAGACACTTTGCGCGATACCATTACGCTAACCATTGACAAAGTGCAACATGACACCGCATTTATTCCAAGCGAAGGGGATACGGTTTTTATAAACAAGGATCGGTTAAGAATTAGATATGTAACGCGTAACGATAGCGTCTTTATTCAAGGCGAATGCAAAGCCGACACCATTTACAAGACAATTGAAATACCTACCAAAAACATTGCAATTACGAAACAATCAAACCTTGAATACTTGACTCAAAAATTAGGCAAATGGATCAAGTGGTTAATTGCGCTTATATTTGTCGGTATGATTATTTGGTTTGTTCTTAAAAAAACACCATTAGGTCGTATAATTAATTTACTCAAATGACAAAATCGGAAAAGTCCGAAATAGTCAAGGCGGCGATTAGAGCAAATCCACAAGCGGCAAACCGTGCTTTAGCCAAACAATTAAATTATGAATACCCAGAATTATGGCCAACGATTGAAACGGCGCGCGATGCGGTTAGATATTGGAAAGGCAAGAAAGGCCAACGGAATTTAAGCGGCATAAGCGATAATTCTTTAGTGAATTACGAAATTAAAAGCAACGCGAAAATTTTGTTGTTTGATCTTGAAACCGCGCCAATGAAAGCGTACATCTGGAGTAAATGGGCAAACGGTGTGCATGATGATCAAATTATTACCGATTGGTTTGTTCTAACGTGGAGCGCTAAATGGTTGTTTGACGATAAAGTTTACCAAGCAAAAGTTACAAAGAAAGAAGCAAAGGCCCAAAACGATAAAAGAATTATAAAAAGCTTGTGGAATCTAATTGATGAAGCCGATATTATTATAGCTCACAATTTGAAAAAGTTTGATCGCAAAAAAGCCAATACGCGGTTTTTGTTGCACGGCTTGGGCTTGCCATCTCCGTATTTAATTATTGATACATTGTTGCACGCCCGGCGACAATTTGCAATAACGAGCAATAGGTTAGACTATATCGCGCACAATTTTCTCGGTCTTGAGGGCAAAATGGAAACACCTCGAGGTTTATGGTGGCGCGCGGTTGAAGGGGACACCGAAGCGATTAAAATAATGGCTGATTATTGCGATCAAGACGTTCGCGTGTTGGAAGATGTTTATTTGTACTTGCGGCCCTATATTCAACCCCATCCGAACGTTGGTTTATTTAATGAGCTTGATGAAGAAGCTTGCACGGCTTGCGGCGGTAAAGATTTAAATATGATCGGCGACTATCATACCAATGTAAATATTTACACGGCTTACCGTTGCGGCGATTGTGGCTCAAT
>Ga0181380_1001514_pt1 | contig 10189 bp, 4 predicted proteins | sample 3SPOviralmetaG_FD_130116 | JGI IMG/M metagenome (GOLD analysis project Ga0181380, IMG submission 130116) | Marine viral communities from the oligotrophic San Pedro Time Series (SPOT) site, San Pedro Channel, CA, USA - 3 SPOT_SRF_2009-08-19 | ecosystem: Environmental > Aquatic > Marine > Strait... | reverse complement strand
CCACTCTAGCTTTACTTGCTTCACCACTTGCCATCAAGGCTTTACCTTTGGAAAGAGCTAAAGATCTCATGTCTCTTATTTCATTTACCGTTAAAGGTTTTAACTCATCTTCTACACCACTTACCGTGGTGGAGGTCTGTTCTATTTTTCTCTGTCGATAAGTGTTTACCAACTCCATAGCATCTTTGTGTCGAGCTTTTTGATTGTTAAAAAGTACAGTTCGATTTCTTCTAGCCTCTTGAGTTTGACCTTTTCTAAATACATCGTTTAAATTTTCAGGAGGCTTAGATCTAATTCTTTCTAAAAGAGTTGTTAATTGTCCAGCATCTAATTCTTCTAATTCTCCAAACCCTAAATCTTTTCGGGCTACATCAACTTCGTTCAAAACTAAATTATCTGTTCGTCTTGGTTGGACACCTTTTGCTTTAATAGCTTCTATAACTTTATCAAATTCTGCAACACGGTTAGAAGTAGCTCCTGGAGTAACATCTTCTAAACCAAGTTCTATTCTTTTTCTACTTACAAAATTATTAAAAGGGCCTAAATCTTTTAGAAACTCTGCCCTAGCCTCTGGAGTATTTGGCAAAGCACCTTCCAAATAATTTATAAAATTTGGCGTATCGCTAGGATTACCTTGACTATTCACAAAAGATGTAATTTCTAGATTACCTATATCTCTATAAAGTCTTTTTTCTTCGTCTCTGGCTTTGTTTAATTGAGTTCCAGCTAAATCAAAGATAGAAGCACTTAACTCTCTGTTGCCTTTAGGATTTTCACCTTTTAGTCTAGATCGAGCCTCTAAAAGTCTGTCAGTGCTATTAGCTAATTTTTGTGTAAGATATTGATTAAATCGACCTTCTTGTATTTTAGCCGCGGCCTTTATTAGAGACGGATTACCTGTTCTTTTTAAACCAAATATAACATTTCGTATAGCTTGGTTAGCCAACTTATTTTTCTCTCTAGCTTGTTTAGCAAGGCCTTCTGTGGATTGAGCTATAGAATTTTCTATTGCCATCAAAGTAGTATTACCTGTTTTTTGAGCAGCTGTAAGATCTAAATCACCAACAAGGTTTACTACTTCTTTAGAGTTCAAAGCTTCTATCAAAGCGTCAACATCATCGCCTTGTGTTTCTAATATTTCTAAGACACGTCTTGCGCCGGATAATTGTCTGTTTTCTCCAAAGCCTCTAGCAGCTGATTGAAAGCCTTCTTTAAAATAATTTTTGTAACCACCTGCTTCTTTTATATTAGATCTTATTTCAGGAAGATATTTTAAAAGTTGTGTAAACCCCACTTGAGGTAGAATACCTCCTGCTATCTCAGAAACAAAACGAGTACCTGCTGCACCTGGATCAGCTGTCTCCGCTAAGTAAGCCCCTGAACCTGCTCCGGCTACACTTGTTAATTCTGCAGCTCCCATGGTCTTAGGTCTTTTACTAAATTCTGTTCCAATCTTACCTAAAAGTTGTTCAGAAGCTCTTGCAAAACGAGCCGTTTTAGGTCCTTTTCCTGTTTTTAAGGATTTAGCTATTATAGCATCACTAAACCCTTCGACACCTTGCGGAGATATTTTTTGAGGTTGAGGACCTTTAGAAAGTAATTTACCTAAATTGTCTAGGTAAGTCGAAGCACCCATGCTTATTGTTTTAGGGACCATAAAAGGCATCGGTAACCAAGCTAACCCGCCACCTACTGTTTTACCTGATTCGTAGGCCGCGGACTGTGAAGGTGTGACCGATTTTTCTTCTCCTAGAAGTAAATCAGAAAATTCATCGCCAACGCGAAAACCACCAAAGGCCCCGATAGCTCCTGTTATTACAGGAACACCGTATTTAACACCAATGGCTAAAGGATTGACAGGAGGTATAGCAGAGGTTAGAGCAGCTCCTGCTTTAAATCCTGCAAGAGTACCTGCAGCACTAGGTGCCATTTTTGTTAGTTCTCTTCCTAACCCTTCAAAAAACCCTGCGTCTTCTAAGTTAGTAAATTGGTCTAAGATATCTCTGTCGGTCATAGCTCGATCGGCGGGATCTAAATTTTTTGTCTCTGGAGAAAAATTAAACAGAGGCGCAGTACCGTCTTTTAATTGTTTGTAATTAAATATATTAGGAAAGTCTAATGACAATTCTTCTGCTACGTTCTCAGCTATAGCACTTTCAGCTTTATCCGCTCCATACGTTTTGGTAAGAAACTCTGTTTCTCCTTTTTCAAAAGAAAAAACAGGAACCGTGGTAAAGGTGCCTTCACCGGTGGGTATATCTATAACTTCGTTGGTTTCTTCTGCCATTAGTTATTTACCTTACGTTTTTTAAATATGTTTTTAAGAACTTTATTAGCGTCATTACCACCAGATTTAGCAAAGGCTCGGTCATACCCGTTAATTGCAATACTATAATTATCAATTAGACCGTCAATTAAATTTATAGTTTCTCTAGTTTTAGTTACTTGTTTATTACTGTAATCTCTTGGGTTTTCTAAAATTACATTTAATCTATCTTTAGTTGCTTTCATAGTTTGCTTCATTTGTTTTAACTTACCCACAGCATTAGCATCCGTCATAGAACCTGAAGGTCTCATAATATCTTCACGAATTATTGCTACGGTGTCTTTATCAAGACGATCTTCTGAAATAGCCCCTCTTAAAAAGCCTTCTGTTTGAGAAGCTAAAGCTGAGAGCATTTTTCTTCCTGTAGAGGTTTCTGCGAAAACATCTCCTTGGCCAAAACCAAATTCTGATAATTGACCTGCGGCCCATCTCAAGCCCATTTTTAGGGTGGATTTAATTCCAGTTGCTTCTGATAAATCGGTGTCTTTATCTATTATCTTATTAAGAGCGGCTTCTCCCTTCTCATCAGAAACAGGAGAATACTTCTCTATTTCTTCTTTAGATAGTCCTAATTTATCTAAAGGGATATTCGGTATGCTCAAGCCTTTTTCTAATCGGCTCTTCAATACGTCCTGCATGTAAGGTGGTAAGGCTCTTTCAGTTGTAACACCTCTTACATCCGTTTCTGTTCTAATATACTCTTGTATAGTTTGCTCAAGAACATTGTCCGCACCACCGGCTGCATAGGCCTCGTATCTTTCAGGATCAGCCATGATGTTCATAACACGTCCTCTGACACCTGTACCAAAGATTTCTAACTGAGATTTGTGTTTTTTAAGCGCAAGTTCTTTGTCTTTTAATTGTTGATTAACGACATTGTTAGATCGAGTTATCTGGTTCATCTCACTCTTTATCTCGTTAGATTGTTTCCTGTACTCGACAAGTTTATTTAACTCTTTGTTTTTGAATTTTAAAACATCGTCTCTATTTTGAGCTATACTTTCAGCAGAAAACTTTTTAATTTCTGTTTCGGCAATCTTTACTTCGTTAAGTTCTCTTTCAATCAAAGCAATCTTTTGTTGATCTCTTTCACCAGCTGCTTTGTCTAACTCAAACTTACGCAGACCCTCAAGAGTTTGTCTAGCTTCAGTAACTTTATCTAAATCTAACTCGGCTATAGCTTGTTGGTTCTCGGCTCTTCTTTGCGCAACCAAATTGCTTTCTCTTACTTTGTCAAACTCTAGCCTTTTATTTTTTTGAGCTATGTTATTTTGATTAATTAACTTATCTGTATTGTTTTTTTCATTAGAAATTAATTGTTTTGTAGCATTGTCTTTATCTGTAATTTTTTCATTAGACTCAATATCTTTTATCTTTCTTTCCATAGATGCAATGTTGTTGATATCAGCTACATCTTTTCTACCGGTTATTTCAGTGTTAATAGCTTCCAAATTGTTTTCATGTTTCACACCTATTTGATTAAGTTCTTGCTCACCTATTAATTTTTGTAAAAGGTCTTTATAAATAGCTTCTGCCGCTCTAGATTCTAAATCTTGTTTACCTTTTAACTTTTGAAGATATGCTTCTAATTGTGTTTTTTGATTTGCTAAAGCGGTCTTATGAGCTCTTTCACTTATGCCCTCTTGTTTTTTAAAAGTAAGAGTTTTTAAGGTTCTTGCATTTTCTTGTGCTTCTTTTAAAGAGGTAACTCTTTCGGTACCAACTTGTTTAAGTCTAGCTGTCTCTAAACCAAGAGCTCCTTGTAACGCGGCTGTCTTTGCCGCTGTATCCGCTGCTGCTGCTTCTTTTCTTGAAGCCGCTGTTCTAGCAGAAATAGTTGGTAATAATTTTGTCTGTTGGGTAGCCATAGCCAATCGCTCGGCAGCACTCATACCTTCTTTTTCTCCTTGCATAGGGGCGGAAAAAGCCAAAGCAGTATTAGCTATGTCAAACAAAATATCTGATTGAAGCGCGTTTTTTCTGTCTTCGGCAGACTGTGTAGGCATAAACTTTTGAAAGGCCGGTAAAAGAGCTTCAGCAGTCTCTCCAACTTTTTGTTGATAGTCCGTCATGGGTGCAACTGTTTTAACGCCACCCGCTTGCATATACTGAACAGGACCGCCATTCATAAACACAGGAACTGGATCTTCATCACCTCGGCGGCGTACCTCGCCGCCTAAGTTAAAATTTACGGGTGGCTCGTTACCAACCCCCATATTCCCGTTAGCTGCCATTGTCATAATGCCTTGCCCCATGTCACCTTCGACAGGAGTGTTCATCTGCTCTTGGGCCATTGGTCCTATGCCTTGATCAACTAATGCTAGTTCAACTACTGGAGTAACCAAAGCCAAAACACTTTCTGGTGTTTTACCCGCGTCCTCTGGTCCAACTATGCTTGCTAAATCGGTTCGTCTCTCTTCTGCGCTTTTGTTATCGCCTGAGACACTGTTCATCATCTCTTCAAAACTGCCGGCTTGCTCTGGATCAGAGTATCCTGCGGCTGAAGCACCCTCCACCATACTGGCCACTGTATTAGGATCCATCATATTAGCACCCTCTTGAGCCATCATTTCTGGAGAAGGAGCTCCCATGGCAGGAGCTGTAGCCATAATGCCTTGCGCAGCTTCCGGCATCATCATCGGATCACCGCCCATGGCCATATAACCCATGTTATTTCTAACCCCTTCAGGTAAATTAGGTAAACCCATATTACCTTCTGGTATAGGCTTCAACCCTGCGGCTCCGCCGTTTCGGAACATTTGACGTCCCATTACACTTCTATTCATTATCCGAATAACCCCGCTTTAGCTGCACCCGCACCTGCTGACAATCCAGCAATACCTAAACCTAGATATTGTTGAAAAGGTGACACACTAGGTGAAGTAGATTGTGTTATAGTTTGTTGTGTCGTAGGCGTCTTACTGTATATGTCCGACAAAAACCCAAGTCTTTGATACGGCTCATACAGCTGTGATAAATCACTTTGTCGTTTAGCTTCTAATTCTGCTTGGTCTTGAGATTGAAGAAGTTGTCCTATCTTGTAAGCACCCTCTACATCACGCTGTCCTAGTCCTTGAACAGTTTCTCCTAAAGCTGCTTGCCTTAATCCTAACTGACCTTGCTCTCCGGCGAGTGCCGCTATGCCTTGTCCAAGTTGTGTTTGTCTTCCCAAACCTCTTTCTGCAGCCGCTTGAGCTTGCATAAAGTTTTGAGCTTGAGCCTGTGCTAACGCTGAAGCTCTGTTTCTGTCTATTTCAGAAGAGGCTATTTGGGACCGTGAGCCGCCGAACGCGCCTTGACCAACTGCACCCGCTCTAGTTCCTTGAAGTTGCATATCATAAGCTCTGTTTATCTCGTCAGAAACGGCTTGTTGATAAGGGTTCATATAATTACTTATCATATCACCTGTTACAGGACCCGCACCCGCTCTCAAAGCTGATTCAACTCCGCCCAGTGTTTGTCCTGCTGTACCAAGAGTTTGACCTCCGGTTGTGAGGTAAGGCATAAAAGCGCCTAGTCCAGCTTCCGCTTGTTTGGCCGCAGCTGTTTGAAGACCCGTGAGCCCCGCTACTTGTTGCGTTGGAACTGTTATACCTTGGTCCGCTAACTTTTTTGCAGATTCTAGTAGTCCAATTCTATAGGCTTCTATTTCAGGAGCTTCACCAACCTGCTGTATGACGGTTTCTGTTGCCATTATGCCATCGCCTTTCCACGTTGTTCTAAATTACGCATGACACCATACATATTACTTATACCCTTGTTCATGTCACCACCACCTAAACCTTTAACGGCGTCAGTAGTCATTACAAATTCTCCGGGCATAAGCATGGCTCTTACGCTATCCTTGTCTGGTATACCCTCATTAGGCATGATACCACCTACTCGTCTTGGAAATATCTCGCCACCCTCAGCTACATTCTGTGTAAAGAAAGGTGGATCAAAAGGATTTTTTGGAAGAACATACGGATTATATTCAAAGCCGTAACTTGTAGGGGATGTAGTAGCACCTGTAGAGCCTTGTACCGCTACGTCTCTTACATCATACTGATCAGGATTTTCTCTGTATACATCTAAGCCTGTTCTAGCTGCTTCTTGTTCTTCTTCTTCAGGAACATCAAACATACCTCCAGCTGCGCCAGCTGCCGTGGCTAGTGCTAGACTAGGCCCATATTTTGTTAAGAAACTTGGTCCAGCTTTATCAAAAGCGGCTCTAGCTAATACTTTGTCACCTGTAGCGTCCAATACTTTTTTGTACTCAAGATTTTTCATTTGAAGTATTTGAGCATCCGTATTGCCGCCTTGAGTTAAATAGTCCCCTGCTCTGCTACCATATCCTTTTAAAGTGTCATACATATTAGTAGAACCTGAACTTGTTCCAGTATTAATATTTGTAGGTACAAAAGCCTCATCTGCTGAAAAAGGAGGTTGCGCAGCAAATTGGTTTTGTACACCGCCATCTACCCCTGTTAAGTTAGTATTAGCAGCGTACCCTCCATCTGCCGTATTAGGACCAAAAGTATACTTTTGTAAAGTACCCTCAGAAGGTATATTGGATCCCACTGGTCTTGCTCCAGCTCCCTCAAAAGTGCCTCTTGTTTTATTAACACCAAATCCTTCATTAGAAGCAAGTGTATCACTTCTTATAGTATCTCCAGATACAGTTGTTTCTTCACTAAATAAATCTCTAATACTAGGTTGTGTTGAGCTTGTTAACGGCTCAAAGCTGCCTTGCGTAAACGCCTCTCCTATATTACGCGTACCCATGCTAACATCCGCTTGAATGTTTTCCATAAAATTACCTTTGCCCCCTACACCCGCTGCAACAGCTCCTGTAGCTCCGCCCACTAAAGCAGACTTAAAGGCATCTTTTACACTACCGCCTTGAACCAAAGTGGTAATACCTGCACCAAGTGCACCGGACATAACAGTGCCTAATCCTGGGGCAAAGTAATTAAGTGCCATAGGTATTATAATAGGAGCAGCCTTCTTTAAGGCTTTACCAACACCTTTAGCAACTTTGCTTATTGATTTAAATATCTTTTTAAAGAAAAACTCTGGTAATCCTGTAGTTGGGTTTAAGCTATTTTTAACTTCACCCACAACATATCTTTCAGGATCTTCTACCCCTAGTTCTCTTAAATGATTAAATATACTTTCTTTTAATTCTGGGTTCTTCTCAATCAAGGCCCGTGGGACGATGAGCTCGCCTGTTTCAACGTGAGCTACTGTATCATCACCATAACGGCCAAAGTTAGCCATCTTCTTGCCAACATCCGAGAACTGCGCAATACCATTAGTACCAAACTGCTCTTGGAGCTCCTCGGTTTCTAGTTGCTCTATCTGCTCGTCCGTCATCACAAAATCTGCAATTCCGCCAGCTGGTATCTCTTCTGTTTTTAAATTTGCAGTCATGCCTAATACCCTACCATGAAAGTTTTACTTGTTCAATACTATATCTGTGCTAACGCACTTGTTGTCACTCTTGTCTTAGATAGTTCTTGTATACTTGCCACAACATGTAATCGGTTGGCTGTTGCAGCGGTTACTTTTAAAATTTCTGCACTTTCTAAAATTAAATCTCTTGTTAATAATTCTACTGTACCATTTGCACCTACCGCTTTTACTTTAAATAAACTAAAAACATCACTACCACTTGTAATGGTCACAGTTATTGTATCGGCATTACCAGAATCTTCTGACACTAGTATTGAACTAATAATAGAAGCATTGAAATCTGCTCCACTAGGTGCAGTGTATAAAACAGTGGCATCAGTCGTTGTTAAATCAACCTTCGCATTTGTTAGACCTTGTATATATTGAGGAATACTGGTTATTAACATTATCGTCTACCATCCTCTCGTATATCAACTCGTGGAGTACCTAACTTATATTTTGTACCCAGTGATGTAGAATCTATTCTCAAAGCAAAAGATCTACCTCGTAATCTATAGTCTAATTTTTCCGTAAACTGCTCAATAGGACTTGTTGCGGATCTTTGTGTAGTACCCTCTGTTGTCTCATTAAAGTTGGACCCTGGAAAGTTCTTGGCTTTCACTGTAAAGGATACATCTGGGTTAACACTAGTTGATCCATCAAAAGTTATATCTGGTATAACTCGTTTTAAGAAAACAAATTTATCTCCGTCACCTATATCTATAGGAGCTGATTCAATAAATGATGTCATAGCAGATCCATCATCATCATAGCCCACTTCTTGGTTATATAGATATTGTCCACCAGTTGCCATTGGTAATGTTCTTATACCTCTGTCAAGCCATGCTTGACGAGCTAGTGTTCCATAATACCAGACCTTTTCTTGATAATTATACGCAACATACGAATCTATTTCTGTAGTAGACTTAGTTGGATAGAACCATAATATTTCACTAAATTCTGAATTAACTCCTACATGAACCTTGTCTCGTTCTTCAAAGTTAAAATCTAAGAATACTTTATCTTTTACAGTACATGGCAACTGAACAGTTTGACCACCTGCATACACATAGAAAGTATCCACACCCATCCAGAACACAGCATCCTCAACAGCTATTGCAGAAAACGGACTCATGATTGTTATATTCTTAGATAGTTCTTGCAAACCAAATGTAAATGGAGGACCTATAAATTTCATGGCGTGTAATGTTTTATTAGTAAACACAAGTATCTGTTGCTTTGTTTCTACGGCTTGAACAAAGGTTGATCCACCACCAAGTCTTAAATCACCTGCTGTATTTGTAGCAGTCGGAAACCAATCAATAGGATTTTCTTGTGAGGAGAACCTAATAAGCAATGGATCTTGTACCCCACTACCTTTTTCCGTGGTGCGAGTAGCTCCAAACCCATCACAACCAAAAGCAATTACATGTCTGTCTTGGTCAGATACAAGTATCTGTTTAGCCACTTGTGGAACACTGGTCTTTGTACCACCGATCGTGCTTAACTCTACCGCTCTGTTTGCTAAACCATTTGTTTTATCCCAGTAGAACAAGCCACTATCTTTTGGATTTATAATTATATCTTCACCAAAATTATCGTGCGACCACAATCTAATCTGTGCACCAGAAACCGTGACACTCGCTGCATTACCCCATCCAACAAAATCATTGGCAGAATCTTCATTACCCACAGCCAATCTTACAAGTGTGTTGTCATCGTGAGCAACAGCATCCGTGCCACTATGTCCACGAGCTACGGTCATTGTATTGTCATCCGTGGTTGCCGATACAAGCATGAGTTCGTTATCAACTAAGATAACATCATTAGCTGTGTTCATATTTGTTTCATCATCCACATCAACGGCAGTCTCACTATTATCTAAGGCTTCGTTAAGTTGTGTTGCTAAAGCACCAGATGTTGTACCACTCCATTGTCCAGCACCCCAACCAGTTCCACCAACTGTAACGTCAAGACCTGTGTTTATTTGATATGTGCCAACAATACTACCACCACCATTACCAGTATCAGAACCATTTGCTGCAACAGAAGATGTAATTGTATAAGAGTTAGAACTTATTAAAGATACGATTTGAAACTCTGCATTTAATATTGTAGCTGTTATTGTACCACCTAGAGTGGCTGCACCAGAAAAGGTTACAAAGTCATTTACGTTTGCACCATGTGCCGGATCTATTACAGTTACTGTTGTTGATCCGTTGGTTGCAGAAAAAGTTACATCACCTGCACTTGTTGTGTTTCTTACAGGTGTAATATCATTAAAGGTTTGACCTTCTTCTATATAATATTTGAGGTGTGTACCAATACCCATGAAATCAGAACCGTCAAGAGCAACCCAATTATGTAAACGCCTTGCTGATCCTTGATAAGTATTAGGACTGTACTTTGCCCAACCACCAAACTTTTCTG
>Ga0181380_1001512_pt1 | contig 10197 bp, 9 predicted proteins | sample 3SPOviralmetaG_FD_130116 | JGI IMG/M metagenome (GOLD analysis project Ga0181380, IMG submission 130116) | Marine viral communities from the oligotrophic San Pedro Time Series (SPOT) site, San Pedro Channel, CA, USA - 3 SPOT_SRF_2009-08-19 | ecosystem: Environmental > Aquatic > Marine > Strait... | reverse complement strand
TTTCCAAGTATTCAAATACGAGTATTGATGTTATTAATGATGTATTTAAAAGTGCTTCTATCGATTTAGAAGAAGATGGATTGGCAGGTGTATTAAGTGCTAAAAATAGAATGAGGGGAAATATATTGTTAATGTTTTTACTTGATCGTTTAAATTTTGCTTTAACAAATGAAGAAACACGAGGAAAATTAATAGAAACAACTGAATTATTACAAAAGTTTGCTAATGAAACTGTTATGGCTATAGTAACAACATTACAAGAAAATAAACAATTGTTAGAAGATACGATGGAAAATTTTAGACCAATAATCAGAGAATTCATTGTAACTATTGTAAGTGCTGTAATACAAGGATTGATGGTTGCTATTGCTGCTTCTGGACCTGTTGGTGCTCCAGCTAATTTATGGTTTCAAGGTTCTAAAGTGGTAAATGAAGTAGCACCTAAATTAGGTCAATTCGCTGAAAATGTAAGTAATATTATTGATAAATATGATAAAATGTTAGCAAGTTTAAGTGAAAAAGGAGAAGGACCATTACAACGATTTAAAGAAATAAAAGAAAAGATTACTGGATTTACGGATATGATTTCGTCCGTTCAACAAGATGCTGCATTAATAAATGCTATGGGTAAAAATGTATAAAATAAAAATAATAGTTATATTTTTATTTTATTGATTTATAATATTTATTGTTTATTACATTTAATTATTTTTAAAATCCTAGATTTTTAAACATACTAAAACTCATATTTTTTTTAGTTGTTTTATCAGAGAGTTCATCCGTTCTTTTTACGTTAAAGGGAATCATTTCACTTAATTTTCCCATATAAATATACTTATTTGCTACATCTACAACATTATTATTTTGTTTTTTACTTGATTTTTCATATCGTTTGTCTACATTTGTTTTTAGTTTGGCAAATACATCATCGTCATCGTCTACGTCATCTAGTTTTTCCATATCTTCCTTCTCCATTTTTTCTTGCTCTTCTTGCCTTTTTTTCTCTTCTTCTGCCTTTTCCTTTTTCTCTTTGAGTAACTTTTTCCTATCGATATACATATTTTTACACCTACAATTCTTTACATATTTTCTACACATGGTCTCTAAGTATTCATAACTTAATGACTTGTCTGCCCAATATTCAAATCCTTCTTTATATTTATTATAACGCATAAATGCTACTCCATCTGGAGTATAATCAGAGATATATACTGTTTCAGATGGATTGCCACTAATATCTTCTATCTCATCAATATTGTATTTATCTTCATACTTTTCATCTAGTTCTGATTCGTATCCTTCATCATCCGATTCTTTACTATTTGTATTTGGATCATATATTAATGTTCCAACAATAAGAGTTGATAATAATAATCCACAAGCTACTATATTGACCGCCATTGTAAATCGTATAGTATTAACAATTATAGGAATATTATAAACCCAACCAACAAAACCAATAGTAAATGGAAGCACCGTATTTAAATAAAACTGTTCATGATGGTGTGTATAATATTCAACAGTAAAATCTTTATAGAATTTAATCGTTTCAGTCATTTTAGAATTCATTTGCTTTTAATAAAAAAAAAGTTATTTTATATTTAAATCAATTTAATATATTAATTAGATACCATTTCAAGTCTCAACTCCATTAAATCAGTTATTTCTTGTGGTAAATAGGGAACTTTATATTTTATATAAGAAGGATTGGATGGATGTAAACATATCAAATACATATCTCTTATTGTTTTTCCATAATTTTTTTCCAATAAATATTTGTATGTATTTAATTGTAACGTATAATGCCAAAAGTTAGAATCAGGTAAATGATTTATACATTCAGTAGTAGAACATTGCCATGGATTGTGTTTTTTTATTTCTTTTGACCGTTTCCAATCGCATATATCAAGCGTTCCATCTGGATTTTCATATATCATATCTATTGAACCTGCTAATTTCAATTCTTTATCATAGACCATCCATTCCGTTCTGTATGGTTTTAAATTAGGATTCGAGTTATGAAATTTCATAAAATAAGCAAATTCAATAGAATTGTTTTCAACATTATTATTATTGTAGAAACATTCTATATCGAAATGCATTTTAGTTCCGGCTGTAGATGCTTCCACTCTATTTTTTTCCCATATATCTTTTATTTCTTCCTTTGTTTTTCCATAATATTTGTTATTGGGCCATTTGTGTGAATTCATCATTTTATCAATAATTTTATCACTATCAAAATGTTGAAAATGACTATGGTTCCAAGTGGTTACCGATGTAAAACTACTATCCCCATCAATTGTATAAATATGGGGACCTTCATCAAACGTAATATAGTTATCCCTTTCGTGAGGGTATTTTTTAGTTAAATATTCTAGATTCATTGTTTCCATTTTATGATAATTGATAATAATTAATAATTATTATCAAATAGTATAAATTTAATTCAATTTACTTAATACTTCTTTCATTTGTGATTTTAGAGTTTCTACATCCTTTTTAAGTGATATGTTTTCTGTTTCCAAAGTGGTAACGTTAGTATTTAATTCTTTAATAGATTCAATTAATAACGAAACTAAATTTCCATAATTGACAGATAAATAATTATGTTGACCACCTCCTTCATTCACTACTTCTGGAACGACTTGCTCGACTTCTTGAGCAATTAATCCAATATGTTTTTTGGTTTCATTGTTTACATCATTTCTATTATATCGTACGCCTCTTAATTTACTTATAGTTGTTAATGGATGTTGTATTGTTTCAATATTAAACTTAAGACGCTGGTCAGAATAATTGGCTACTTCACCGGGAAAAAGTGTTAATGTATTGGAATTACCAATGGTTATTTCATGGTCACAATTATCAAATATACTTTTACTTTTATTTGTTAATGCTTTAATATCACCTTCTATTTCTATTGTTCCACTAATATCCATGGTGTATACATTACCATTGAATTCTTCTGTTCCTATGGCAAATCGTATATTATTACTAACATCCGTATTGTATCCAAACGCTGTAGAATAAGATACTCCACTTGTATCTATATTTGTTCCAAATATATAATTGGAAGAACCATCTCTAAGCGTATTATTAAATCCGGATACAAAGTTATGCTGGTGTTTGTTTGGAGAAGTAATTATTTCAGTATCAATAACATTATTAAATTCACCAAATATGATTGACTTATTTATATTTGTTTGATGATCTATTCCTTGTATAAAACAATTATTACCAAGATTTATATTATTTGAACCAATATTAAATGTGTAGCTTCCTCTATTATTATTATTATCACCAAAAACATTTGTTTTGTTACCAACAAAACGATTACCATCACCAAAAACAACGGTATTTTGTGATATATCTTCCTTGATATTATTGCTGCCAGAAATTACATAAGGAATAGTATTACTGCAAATATCTAATGCTGCTGCTACTGTAAAGACATTAATGCCAACACCATTTTCGACACTAATAATACCATTTGTAGGAGTAGTAACATTGTCTCCTAAAAAAAGAATAGAATTATTAACATATGTATTATCATTTCCAAAAATAGAATTACCAATAACAGAAAAACTATTTCTAAATATATTTGTTGTTACATTAGCTCCAATTAAGGTATTTGTAGGCTGAAAAATACCAGCCGTAGTATTTTCTAATTGAAGCGGAGTAAAATTACCAGCAGCACCAGAATCGGCATCCGTTTTTAGTAAAATTTCAGATGGAACGGTTACACCATTTTGTTTAATATATAATTTTGTTCCATCAAAAATAAGTGTACCATCATTCAAACTATTAAAGTCAGTTGAATCTGCTACAATTGAAGTGGAGTTTCCTAATATTAAAAAATCACTTACTCTAGCTGCTCCAGAAATATCTAAAGAAACACGTTCATTACCAAAAATAGCACGTTTCGTCGTTTGAGCAGGATCATGGTTAATTAATACAGCAGAGTGTCCAGATGTTCTTGTTAAAATAGACATAGGTATATTTGTATTTTGTGAAACATCCATCGTATTTGTAAATACGGTTCCTTCATATGTAGGTCGATAGTTTTCATTATTAACAACAAAAGCCATACCTGCTTCTGCTCTTTCTCCAGTTATGTCATCATATCGTTCATAATAAGTAATACCTGTTGCGTCTGTTCCATCTCGTTCTTCATTTAAACATATACCAGGTAAGGTTTCTTTAACAATTTCATTATTAAAAACATTCGTTGTATTTTTTCCAAAAGACAATCTACAAGACGGTGTATATGTTCCTAATCCAACAAGTAAATCACTAGCATATGCAGAAATAGTAGTGAATTCTACGACATCTTCATCAGCATCTGTTAAACTAAATACATTACTTTGATTAAAGGATACAGATTCATCTGACCGATACTGCCCCTCTGAACCATGTTTAGACATATTTTGAATGGAAGTCATTATTATATATATATAAATAATATTTAATAATAATAATCTTTATGAGAATTATTTTCTCATTATAATTTTACTATACAAAGCATTGAAATCGTAAAATTTATGTAAAAAAATTTATATTTAGATAAATTAAAAATGGTTTATAATATCGAATTATCATTAAAGTTAAAACAACAATCTAATATAACATCAACTATTAATAGTATTATAGAAGATTCATATAAATATTCATGTAATAATCATTATGTAAATTATGAATATATTTATAAGAAACGAGTTGTAATTAGAAATAGTTGTGTTATTAGTTTAACTTTTGATGATAACGATAGAGATATAAGTAAATTTATAAGAAAAATAAAGAAAAATAGAACCATAAATATAGAATGTGTTTCCTATGAAGATACTATGATTGATTTATTGTATGCTTCCAAACAATATTTAAATATTATGGAAAAGTCTCAAATGAAAGAATATTTGGAAAAAAAGAAAAATGGTCTATTAGACACTACTTCTATAATTATGAATGAAATATATAAAAAAGCTTAAATTGATTCATAATTTAAACCTTGCCAGAAAAACAAACAATATGAATACAATTACAACAACAAATCAATACACCGATATGATTAATATTGAATCAATTGATTTAATGCAATTAAATGATTTATTTGGTTATGTCATTGCTTATACGGCATATTATTTATGTGTGTCATTGATGCTACATTCTGTTTATATGGATATAAAACAAGGTATTTTTAGTAGAAGGCCTACTCTTGCTTATTATTATGAGGATCGGGATTATATATGTCGTTTTGTTAGTAAATTTATTGCTTCTTTATTTTAAAAATATGTACTTGATATAATTATTTTTTATTTTTTTTTACCTTTGTTTTTCTTTGTTTTATTATTATTTTGTTTTTTTGCCTTTTTTGTAGTGTTTTTCCTTATTTTTTGTTTTTTGTTTTTCTGTTTCTTTTCTTTATCTATCATCATTTTAAGTTTATCTTTTAATGAAATATCTTTGTTTTGCATAATTTTAGTAAACATATCATTAATGTTTTTATTTGTTAATTTATATTCATGTAAATCACCATTATTTTTTAATAAAATATTTGCTTTGTTTCCATCATAATCAAAGGCATATTGTTTATTTAATACTACTTTACCATTAACTGTTTTCATTAATTTACCTGTTTGAAGTGTATATTCAGTATTCATTATATATAAATAATATTTATATAAAAAAATTATTTATATACATTATAATGGAAGGAAAAAAGGTATTAAATAAAATAAAAAAACTTAAACCAACGAATGAAAATACAAAAATAAAAGATAAAAAAGATAAGGTTTATGATGCTATAAAAGAAAAACATCAAAAAATATATACTTTAAAAATTGATAAAAAAAATTAACCAATAACGTTATTTATAAAATATAAATATATAACCGTTATTATATTATGTCTTATAATAACGATTTTATCAACATCTTAGATAAATTAACTGCTCATTATAGAGTAAAAGGAGAATTTATGAAGTCTCGTGCTTATGAAAAAGCCAGAGATTCTTTAATTTTATACGATAAAGATATTACATCATTATCACAATTAAAACCTATACCTAATGTTGGTAAATCAACTATTAGTAAGTTGAAAGAATGGGTTGAAACTGGTAAAGTTGCAACATTGGAAAAAGCATTAAATGATCCCACGATTATGTTTTCGAATGTGTATGGAATTGGTCCTAAAAAAGCCAATGAATTAGTAGAAAAGCATAAACTTACTACTATTGAACAATTACGATCAAATCAAAATGATTTATTAAATGATGTTCAGAAAAAAGGATTAAAGTATTATGAGGATATCTTAAAACGAATTCCAAGAGACGAAATTAAGGTTTATGAGAAAAAGATGAATGCTATATTTCAAACCGTAAAGGGTAAAAATAGTACATTAAATATTGTTGGTTCATACAGAAGAGGTAAACAAGATTCAGGTGATATTGATGTTATTATTTGTGATGATAAGGATGATAACACGGTATTTAAAACGTTTCTGGATAAAATGATTAAAGAAAAGATATTAATTGAAGTTTTATCTAGAGGAGATATTAAGAGTTTAGGTGTTTCAAAACTACCTAACAAACCAGCAAGAAGGATTGATTTTATGTTTACTCCTCGTAAGGAAAATGCTTTTGCTATATTATATTTTACTGGAAGTAAGGAATTCAATACTGCCATGAGATCTCAAGCACTTAATATGGGTTATAGTTTAAATGAACATGGGTTATACAAGATGGTGAATAAAAAAAAAGGTGCTAAATTGACTCAATTATTTAAAACAGAAAAAGATATATTTGACTTCTTAAATATTCAATATACTGAACCTCAAGACAGAAAAACAGCAAATTCAATGATATTAAAAACTAAAAAAAATAAAACCTTAAAAAAAGAAAAAAAGTTAACTCCACAAAATAAAACCTTAAAAAAAGAAAAAAGTAAAAAAAAAGTAAGTAAAAAAATCACCACCATTTCTAATATAAAGTATTTTAAGGAAAAAGGTGGTGATTATTTAAAAACATTAACAGAGAAAAAGTTGTCAGATATGATTGTTATGGCAAATAAAAATTATTATTGTAATGATAACCCATTAATGACGGATGGTCAATATGATTTATTAAAGGAATATGTGGAAGAAACATATCCTAATAATAAGGTTGTCAAGGAAGGACATTCTTCTTGTGACGTAGCAGTAGACAAGAAAAAGGTTGCTCTACCATATGAGATGTGGTCCATGGATAAAATTAAAACGGAAAAACAAATTAATAATAAATTAAAAAAATATAAGGGTCCTTATGTGGTAAGCACAAAAATGGATGGTATTTCAGTGTTGTATTATTCTGAAGACGAGTTTAAATCAAATCCTCAATTGTATACAAGAGGAAATGGTAAAAAAGGACAAGATATTACACATTTACTACCTTATTTAAAATTACCATTGTTGCAGGATGTTACAATTCGAGGTGAATTAATTATTAAAAAGCAAACATTTCAAAACAAATATTCAAATGACTTTTCCAATCCAAGAAATTTTGTATCTGGAATAGCAAATAGTAAAAAATTATCAAAAAAACTAAAAAATATGGCAAGTGATCTTGAATTTATTGCTTATGAAGTAATTAAACCAGTAATGAAGCCATCAAATCAAATGAATTATCTAGTAGAACATTGGGGTAAAAATAAAACCGTTAAGTTTGATGTAGTAAATCAGTTGAATAAAGAAGTTTTGTCTGATTATTTAATGAATTGGAGAGAATCATATGCTTATGAAATAGATGGTATAATAGTTACACAAGACGGGTTATACCCTCGTGAATCAAAAAATCCTGAACACGCCTTTGCGTTTAAAATGGTATTATCTGACCAAATAGTTGAAGCTATTGTTGTAGATGTTTTATGGAGTCCAAGTAAAGATGGTTATTTAAAACCAAGGGTAAAATTACAACCAGTAAAAATAGGTGGTGCTACTATAGAATATGCTACAGCTCATAATGCCGCTTTTGTAAAAAACAATGGGTTGGGTGTAGGTTCCGTTGTTCAATTGATTCGAAGTGGTGATGTTATACCTAAGGTTCATAAAATGATACATAAAACAGAACCAAAAATGCCTACTGAGTATGACTATATTTGGACATCTGGTAATGTTGATATAAAACTTTCCAGTAAAGATGCTGAGAATAATTCAATTGTTAAAACAAAAATAATTGAAGAATTCTTTAAAAAATTAGAAGTGGTTGGTTTGGGTTATAAAAATGTAGAAAAATTTTATGAAGCTGGTTATGATTCCATTGAAAAAATAGTAAAGTTAAAGGTAAAAGATATTGAATCGTTACCAGGTATGGGAAAAAAATCAGCAGAAAAAATTGTTAATAGTATAGAACAACAATTAAAAAATGTGGAATTACATGTTATAATGAATGCTAGTCATTGTTTTGGTAGAGGAATTGGAGAGAAAAAGTTAAAAGAATTATTACTTCATTATCCATTTGTGTTAAGTAGTAAGTCTGGTGATGATGTTAAAATAGAAAAAATTAGTAAGTTGAAGGGTTTCAATAAAAAGACAGCAAATATGATTGTTCCTTATATTGATGATTTTAAGAATTTTGCTAATAGATTAGGGGTGTTGTATAAAGTATATGATTTTAGTTTGTATAAGAAAAAATCTCATCCATTACAATCCAAGAAATTGGTAGTAACTGGTACTAGAGACAAAGAATTTATGAAAAAAATGAAAGATTTGGGTGTATCTTTTCGTTCTTCTGTGACAAAACAAACGGATTATGTTATTGTAAAATCAAAACAAGAACAGACCGGTAAAGTAGAACAAGCAAAAAAATTAGGTATAACTATTATAACTATAGATGAATTTACAAAAAAATATTTATAAAAAATAACTGGTGTTACTAGTTATTTTTTATACTATTTCAGATGGATTATAACTTGTATTGGATTTAATTGTTATTCTATATGGAAAACAATGTTTTAATTCATTATCAAAATCTTCTATTTTACCATATAAAAAATAAGCCAAATAAGAACTATGTGATACAACCGCTATATTTTCTTCTTTTCTACTTAATATATAGTCTTTCATAAATTTTACTCTATCATCTAATTCTTCTATTGTTTCTTTATTTGTTTCATGCCATAGCCTATCCATTTCAGTTAAATATTTAAAATTAACGGTAGGATGATGTTGTAAAACCAATGCATTTTTATCTTTTCGATGATTAATATTTTCATACGAGGCTGGATATTCTTTTAATTCATCAAATGCTAGAAGTTTAACATTTGTATTTTTAAAGATGTTTTTTGCTGTTTCAATCGTTCTAGTTAAAGGAGATACCAATACTAATTCAATATTATTTTTTTCTATCCATTGTTGTCCTAGTATGGTTGATTCTTCTTGACCTTGAGATGTTAAGTTTGAATCGGTAAGCATCATATATGCTTTCTCTCCCACTTCATGAAATAAAACATTATGCTCAGCTGTTCCATGTCGTATACAAAATACATTTTTCATTTATAATAATATTGGATTTATGTTTAAACTAATTTTAGATTTGTTTATTATATAAAAAGGAGGTAGGTGTAATCATTTTTCATATTTATTTAATAAACTTTCCATACTAATTAATGTTTTTTTGTGTATCATTGTTTTAATTTTCGCTTTTATATCTACACTTTGACTATTTGTTCCATATATAATTTGATTGTATTGTAAATATAAATTTACTGGTAATTTAACAGTCAATGCGATTTGTATTAATTTTTGTTGTATCTTACAATATAGTTTTAAAGCGTGTTGTTTTGTAAATTCAACCCATTTATCTGTATTATTTAAATAAACATAAGTTAAACTACTGGTTGTAAATGAATATATCATTTCTTTGTAAGGGTCTATCATTTCTTCTACTAAATCACAATATCCTTTTGTATAACCGTTTTTAGTAATATGATCATAATGTTCTCTAGATAATATTAAGTTTTCAAGACATTTATCAAAACAATGAGGCGATTCAATATTATCAGTCAACCATTTTAATTTATCTCGTATTATTTTGTTTCTTGATTCCAATAGTTTTTCCATATGTTTTATGCGTTCTGATTGAACATATAATATATCTAATACTTTATTCATTTTTCTATTTAATGAAACAATACTAATTTCTTCTGTTTCTTTTTTTAATGGTGTTGG
>Ga0181380_1001509_pt1 | contig 10204 bp, 7 predicted proteins | sample 3SPOviralmetaG_FD_130116 | JGI IMG/M metagenome (GOLD analysis project Ga0181380, IMG submission 130116) | Marine viral communities from the oligotrophic San Pedro Time Series (SPOT) site, San Pedro Channel, CA, USA - 3 SPOT_SRF_2009-08-19 | ecosystem: Environmental > Aquatic > Marine > Strait... | reverse complement strand
AGTAGATAAAGAATCCGGTAAAGTATCAAGTAACTTTGCCGCGGCAATTGAATTTATGGCATTTCAGGTATTTAGATTAAGTAAAGCCGCTGAAAACATTATAGGCCCATTATCAACATTTTTTAAAATAGTAGTTTCTATAGCGTCATTTACTTTATTTGGTAAAGTTATCAGGGGCGCCGGCGCTACATTTACATTTTTAAAAGATTCCGTGATTGTAGCCGGAGCCGCTCTTACAGGTCTGTTTAAAACTTTACAAGTTGGATTTCATTATATTGCAAGATTATTTGGTAAACAAGTTGCTAATCCTAAAAACACTATATTTGAAGGATTGCGTAAAAGTGCAGGGTTTCTTAAGACTGAACTTAGTGGATTATTTACATTTTTAGGTAGCATAGGTGCTGGTGTAGCCGCTTTCCTTGGTATAGATAAATTAATTGCTGATTTTAAATCTCTAGGTGAAGAAGGCAGTAAAGCATCTGAAGATATGAAAGCCTTTAAAGAAGAATTAGAAGGGTTTAAAGATGACTTATCTGATGAACCATTAGGCACAAAAGTAAGTGTAGATATTCCTAAAACAGATTTACAAAAATTCACTGCAGAGTTAGATAAAATGAAACCTGCTACAGATACATTTGCAGAAGGATTACAAAAACTTAATAATATATTAGGTGAACCTCAAACAGTTAAAGAAATAAAAGATTATGAAAGTGCATTAAGTTCATTACGAGAAGCATTTGGTGTAAACGATGAATTTGATAAATTTAAAGAAAGTTTCGAAGATGTTGACAGTATTGAAGAATATAATAATAAATTAACAGCATTACAAGGATTACTTAATGCAGGAAAAATATCTGCTAAAGACTTTGCAGATGCAAAAGAAGAATTAGACGAAACATTAGGTGAAAACCAATCTTTAATAAATTTTATTGCTACTCTAAATCAAGCAACAGATACCCTAGCAGACGACTTAGCAACTTCCTTAATGGAAGGTAAAAATGCATTAGATAGTTTTAAAAACTTTTTTAGCACACTGGTAAAACAAATTATAGCAGAAGCAATTAAAATGTTATTCATTATACCAATATTACAAGCAGTGGGCTTCTCTGTAGGTCCAACAGGTGCTATTGCAGGTTTAAGTGGATCAGGATTATTAGGTAAATTAGGATTTAAACAAACAGGTATAGGTGGTGGTAACCTAATGCCTAACAGACCGGTGCTCGTGGGAGAATCAGGACCCGAGGTATTTTATCCTGCTAGTTCAGGAAGTTTACAAGCAAACGGTATGGCCACACAGGTTACATATAACATAAACGCCGTAGATGCACCAAGTTTCCAACAGTTAGTTGCACAAGATCCAGAGTTTATATATAGTGTAACTAGAGCAGGCGCAAGAAGATTACCAGGAGTAGCATAAAATGGCAGATTCAGATTCAAACGGATTACAAGACGTAATTAACAAAACAAGTTTTATAACTATAAACAAACGTAAGGGTGCTGGATTTACAGTAAGCCGTAGTGGGCATGTTAAAACAAGTGTGCAACAGGGTTCACTATATAGATTTACAGTGGGTGCACCACAAGGTTTAACATATTCTGCAAACAGGGACCTAGTAGAAGACTTAGACACATTGGATATAACACAAGAATCCAATGTGGATATAGGTGCAAATAATACAGGTATATCCTATATCACAGCCTATCAAGGAGACTTAGATGCCAGTAATCACTCTACAAAACACGAAATAGTTGCATTTAGTGGTAGCACATTATATATTCAGTCAGACAGTTACTCTGCAAGTGGTTTGTTGTTTAAGAAAGGTGATTTTATACAACCTTTAGGTAACACATCAACATATAGATATCCTTATCAGGTAACCAGTGATGTTCCTAATGCAAGTGCTTCTAATATATCTGTTCCTGTGCATAGACCTATATTATCACAAGACGGAGTAACAATACTAACAGGTGCAAAAGGCAACTACAGATACGGTAGTGATGTAAGATTCCATGTAATTTGTGCTAATATGCCTACGTATAGTGTAGTGCCACATGATCTTATAGAATTTACAGAAGATTTTGAACTTATAGAGAGAATTACATAATGGCAACAACTATTACCAGTGTTCAATCAGATGATATATCTCATGCTCTATTTATAGACCTACAAATAGGTGCTAATGTGCATTACTTTTCAAATGCATATAAACCTGTTACTATAGGTTCTAATACATATGATGAACTAGGTAGTTTCCTTCAAGTAGAGGACTTCTCTGACGATATAAGAACTACTGAAGGCGATGTTACTATAAGTTTAAGTGGCATACCCAGTAATGAAGATTATTTGTCATTGTTTTTAGCAGAAAAAATAAAAGGTGGTAATGTAACAATACAAAGAGGGTTTTACAACTTATCTAACGCAGAAATAGATGCTTCACAAGTGTTTACAAGATATAAAGGTGTTATTACAAACTTTTCCATACAGGACGATGCTAGTAGATTAGATAATCAGGAAACTGTAACAATTAGTGTAACCACAAGTAGTATAAACACAATTTTAAAGAACAAATTAACCGGACAAAGAACAAATCCAGAAGAGCGTAAGAGATTGTTTCCCGGAGACAAAGTATTTGACAAAGTTCCTGATTTATTCAACACAAGTTTTGACTTTGGTAGAGAATATAGAGCAGGAGGCGGCTACGGCGGAGGCGGCGGTGGCGGCGGAGGCGGCGGTGGCGGCGGGGGCAACCGTCGTATAAGAGATGCAAAGGAAAGATAATGGATTATACAATTAGAACACCATCATTTGCAGATTATGACAGAGTAATGGAGTTGCTTATTGAAATGGCAAACTACAATGAATTAACTGAACTGCATACGCCTAAATGGAGTGCTAAAAATGAAAAGGCAATTGCCAATTTAATTACAGAATGTGCTAGAACAGGTATTTTTTATGTAGGTGAAGTAGATGGTAAAATAGAAGCCATAATTATAGGCGCAATATTTCCAAATATTTGGTTACAAGATGTCAAATGGTTAAGGGAGATAGCATTCTGGGTATCCAACCGCGCCAAACACACCAAATTAGGACTCAGAATGGTGTTAAAGTATAAAGAAAGAGCATTGGAAATGGTAGAAGCAGGTTATATTGATAATTTTGTTATAACAAGTTTAGAAAAATTACCAGTAGAGTATGAAAAGTTTGGTTTTCATAAGATTGAAACTAATTATGCATGGAGTAAATAATGGCATCAGCAGTAGTTAAATTTGTTTTTGCAGGAATAAAAAGTTGGTTAGTCAATGCAGGTGTTGGTGCAACAGTTAGTGCCGTTATAGCAGGTGTTGTAACAGGTGGACTAGCAATAGGAACTGCTAGAGCATTTGGAAGTATGCTTAAACCGGATATTCCAGGGGTAGGACCCAATCAGGGCACCAGAATACAGTTAGCACCCGACACAGGTAACAAAATACAAGTATGTTATGGTAATGTTTTAACATCTGGACCTGTTTGTGATGCAAATATATCAAACGAAAACAAAAGAATGCACTTCTTTATTGTTTTGTCAGAAGAAACAGATACAGGAACCTTTACTATAGGTAGTCAGGGTATAAGATTTGGTGATAAGAAACTTATATTTGGATCAGGTGCAACAGCACATCAAATTACAGGTGTTTATGATGCAAATGGAACAACAGTAAACAACTGGAGCGGTAAAATCCGTGTTAGAGTGTATGCTGGTGGAACATCAAGTGGTAATCAAATATTCCCAGTGCCAGGAGGCGGTGTAACAGCAGTTGCGGCTACAACTATGATGCCACATTGGACAACAACTACAGATTATAAAGGCACAGACTTAGTATTTGCAATGGTAGAGTTAGATTATGATGCTGAAGAAGGTCTAACAAATATGGACGCAATGACATTTGACTTGCGTAACAGTTTAAGATCACCAGGTAACGTAATTCTAGATTACATGCAAAATACAAGGTATGGTGCAGGTATAAGCAGTGATTTAATTGACTCAGACAGTTTCATAGGTTCAGGAAACACTAGTGTAGGCGGATATGCTGACGAGAGTGTGAGTTTTACACAATATCCTAGCACAGGTTCATCAAGACCTAGATATGAAATAAATGGTGTGTTAAGCACATTTGATGATGTAAAAACAAACTTAGATAAACTTATGATGAGCTGTGGTAGTTTCTTATTGTTTGATGGTAAACAGGGAAAATACAAAGGATTACCTAACAAAATATATCCAGATCAAACAAACTGTTTTATTGCAAATGACGACAATATAATCAGTAAAATACAAATACAAAATACAGACTTATATCAAATGTATAATCAAATAGAAGTTGAATACTTTGATGAGGAAAGAAGAGATCAAAAGAATACGGTGTTTATAGAAATACCTAGTGCAGACAGAAACACTGGTGAACCTGATAACAAATTAAGTTACAGTATGGATATGGTAAACAACAAAGTCCAAACATCAACACTAGCAAATATTGATCTTAACCAAACACGTTTAGATACTGTTATACAGTTTACAGGTGATCACAGTTTCTTACAAGTGGATGTAGGTGATGTAATTAAAGTCACAAACAGCACATATGGATTTACAGATAAACTGTTCCGTGTGATGCGTATAAAAGAAAAAGAAAATGATGATTCTACTCTTAATTGTGATATTATAGGTTTAGAATATGCAGATACAGTATATGGAGAACTAGCAGTAACAACAGATGCTCCGTTTGCCAATATATCAATACCCACAATACCTATTATTGGACCTATTGTTATTCCAGGTGTTTTAAATGGTGATTATGCAAACTTAACACTGGATGGACCTACATTTGGTAATGTGTTAGTTAACCAACATATGAAAACATTTGGTCCAGGTGTTCAATTAGCAGATACTCCTGGTTCAGCAAATGTAAGTAGCGGAACAACATTCCAAGATATAGTAACAGAAAGTTATGATATAACAGACAGTGACCCAGGTGATTATGAATTCAAATCAATTGCAACATTAGGTGGTGCACCAACTACAGCATATGATGTAGGTTTTAGTCAAAATGTAGAAATTACATGGGCTAATGCAACAAGCACAGCAACTACAACATATGTTGGAGGCGGAGTAGAATTTACAAATATTCCTGCTACAAATAATCCACCACAATTATCAGGAGCAAGAAAAATAAACACTGACCCAGTTGCAAATGGACATCCTGCAGATATGAAACCACAAACAGCAAATATAACATTAGTAGGTTATACTGATATAACAGAAAGTTTACCTAATTTCCCAAGATCTTTTGGAGGAATGAATTATGAAATGCTTCGTGTTACAAAAGGAGAAAAGTAATGTATAGAACCTTTTATAATAATACTACAGGAAAAATATTAATATCTCGTAAAATGAGCCAGGTTATGGTAGATGCTAGATTATTAGAGCATACAGATCAAGGTGTTTTAAATGTTTATACAACTGATATAGATAATAAACGAGTAAATTTAGAAACATTAGAAATAGAAACAATTACACCTCCAAATACAACATTTGAATGGATGAAGCAACGAAGAAATATGAGATTATTAGAGTGCGATTGGACACAAGGTGTAGATTCTCCATTATCAGACACAAAAAAAGCAGAATGGCAGACATACAGACAAGCACTTAGAGACTTGCCTGAAACATACCCTAATCCTACAAGTAAAGACCAAATAATTTGGCCATCTCAACCGGAGTAAATTGTGTTAGCATCAAGAAGATTTAGTTTTCATAGACCTACTATAAGCAGTGGTAATGTATTAGATTATCAAGATCCTGTTACTATAGAAATAACTACCGCCTTAAACAATACTAATCAGGCTAATGTAATTACATATACAATTGACACTAATTTAACAACTGAACCTAAATTTTTTTATGAAATTACAGGAAATGTAAGTGCAACTGACTTTACTGATGCCACTCCTTTATATGGATCTGTTACTTTAGATGCAGATGGTAATGCTACAATAACTAAAGATGTTCAAGGTTTAGGGATTGCTAATGTGGATTTTGTTTTAAATTTAAGAACAGGACATCCACAAACACAAATTAGAGCAACAAGCAACACAATAGAATACATAGATGTTCCTACAATAAGTGCTACAGGTGGCACGGTTACAGCAAATGTAAACCAATTTTATAAATTACACGAATTTAATGCTAATGCTGATTTAGTAGTAAGTAATTTAGGTGATACTGCAAACTTTAGTTTACTAGCAGATGTGGAACACCTTATTGTAGGAGGTGGAGGTGGAGGTGGTAATGGCAAACATACTGAAGTAAATGGTGAAGCCGCAACTAATCCTCCTGGAGGAACTACAGCAAGATCATATGGTTTTGTTGGAGGCGGAGGCGCCGGTGCTAATGTTATAAGTGGAACGACAATAGTAACATTAAATAGTTATCCAGCCGTAATAGGGCAAGGTGGATTACCTAATTCTTTTTTTTATGGTCCTAACAGTGATATATTACAAGGTAGATTCTCTAGTAGTAGTTCAATGTTTGGAGCAACTGCTCCTGGAGGCGGTAACGGAGGAACGTATCCTGGTTATGATACTATGGAATATCAAAATCCTTACGATGCTCATAATACAGGTGGTGCCGCAACAGGAGTTTTAGGTAATGCTATTAATTCAATTGATTATGCTAATGTAAGCACAAGAAATACTTCTGTTGCCGTTAATAATGATGGAGGCTCCGGATTTGTAACTCAAACATCCATATATTATCAAGATTTTATTAGCCAAGGGCCTAGAACATGGCCTGGTGGTGCCGGAACAGGTGCTGGTGATTTAACAGATGGCGCCTTTTTCGGGCGAGGTGTCACTAGTAATATAACTGGTAGTAATGTTATGTATGGAACTGGAGCAACTGCAGGCGCTGGATGGACATTTACTGGTGTCTCCGGAGGAACAACAACGGCAGACGTGAATGAACCTAATGAACCTTCAGAAAACGGCGGTAGAGGTGCTGGTGTATGGACTGGATCAGGCTACACAGATGCAACTAGCGGCACACAAAATACAGGCAGTGGCGGAGGTGGAGGTGCTACCTCTATCACACTTAGTAGTTCAACTCAAAATGGTGCTCAAGGTGCTGATGGTGTAGTTTTAGTCCGTTACATAGAACACTTTAGAAAAGCAAATATTTTATAATTTTAGACGAATTAGATAAATACAACAGTAGACAAATTTTAATACAATACATTGTGTTAATCTAATCCTATAGGAGAACAATATGTCAGGCAGATTCCTTGATTTCAAATCATATCTTGGTGGCGCATCAAATGTTTTATTTTTAGAAGCATTTCCAAGAACACAAAAAACTTATGCATATAATTATGATGCAGATGTAAGTGGATATAACTTTACAGCAGATTATCAATCTGTTTTACTTTCAAATGTTACATATAATAATATAACAGGCGAACCAAATTTAACATCAACAGAAGTTACAGGTTATTTTACTAACACGGCAGACATTTCAGGCAGTATGATTGATGAAACATCGGCGGCTACTGGTATAGTTAATTTTACTATTCCTTCAAATAGGTATACAGGAAAGATTTTACCAAGCACAAGAGCAAATGTAGTATGCACAATAGTAAGTTTTCAATGGGACACTGACGACATACCAGTGCAAAAAGATTCACACAGATACTGTATATTAGAAAGATTTGACCCTCAAGTGGGTAAAGTCCCAGGAGATCCAGCAGACGAAGCCACATTTGTAGCATTAACATAGGAGACCTAAATGGCAAATGTAACCGCTAGTGCAAGTTTTAGTAATGTAACTGTAACTAATACACCTGCAAATATAATAGTAACTGATACTGATTCAGGTTCAAATGTAAATGTAACAGTATCTAATAGTTCAATATCAGTAACACCTGTAACTACTAATGTTTTAGTTTCTGCAGGAAGTATTCTTAGTAATGCTGTAATTAGAAATGCAATAAGTGTAACTGACACTGGAGGCGATGGTTCTCTAGGATATAACAGCACATCAGGTATTATAACATACGCAGGTCCCAGTCAAGCAGAGGTCCTAGCACATTTTTCAAATGTATCTCCTATAAACTTAGAAGCAAACGGACAAATATCTGTAGATGAAAGTGCAATATTCTCAGGTAAAACCACAGACGACCTAACACAAGGTTCAACAAATTTATACTTTAAACAAAGTGCAAACAATACTACAACAGGCACAATAACAGCAGGTGCCTTTGTAGGAGACGGTGCAGGGCTTAGTAATGTAAGCACACTAACAAATGCACAAGTCATAGCACATATAGCCTCGGTTCCTTTAACTGTAGGCGGTAATTTACAAGTAAATGGTAATTTAGACGTAGCAGGTAATTTAAATTATCAAAATGTAACTGATTTATATGTTACAGACCAAAAGATCACACTAAATGCTAATGCAACAACAGATGCTACTGTAGAGATTATAGCAAACAGGCCTCAATCTACAAGCACAATGATTAAATGGAACGAAACCACAGATAAGTGGACATTTACAAATGATGGTAGCACATACTATAATATACCTGCATCAACAACGGATTTAGCAGAAGGCACTAATTTATATTATACAACAGCAAGAGCCAATAGTGCTATAGACGATCATATAAGTGGTGGTTATGGTATAACATATAGTGGCGGTGTAATACAAACAACAAATACAGAAATACAAGCACAGGCTAATATTGCAATAGACGATAAATTACCTTCTTATTCTGGTAATTTAAATAGTGTAGCAAGAACAACACTTAAATATGCTAAAGAAACTATAGTAAAATCTAATTCTACTATTTCAGGATATTTTGGAAGTGGAAATACAGGTAATGTTGATCAAATAACATTTACATATGATTCAGACTTAGTTACAGGCGACTCTATAACATTAGAAAATACTACAAATACACCTTTAACATTCCTAAACGATAACACATATCAAGTTTATAAGGTAAATGCTACAACATATGATTTATATACAGCATATCCAGGAACACCTGTAACTAGTGGTTTAAACAGTGAAAATCCTACAGGATTGCGAGTAAGATACCAGAATCCAAACAACTTAATTTATGCTAATCTTTCTTTAGGAACAATACATGAAATAGAATTAGTATCTAATGTAACAGGTATTTTATTTGAGAACTTTACTACTGATTTTGTAGAAGGAGTATCAGGCACATTTATTTTAAAACAAGATAGTGTAGGATATAGATTATTAGATACAATCGGTAATAATAATTGGAATGGTTTAACAGGCCAAAGACCTAAATGGGAATTTGTAAATGATTTTAAAACATTAACTCCTAATGCTAACAGTATAGATTTATTAAATTTTGTATACGATGGTAATGTAATTATTGCTAGTATAGAAAATGTAGATCAATTAAACATCAATACAACTGCAAATATAGTAACTACAGGTAATATAAGTGCAGGTAATATTCAACTTGGCGGAAATATAACTTGTAATGAAGTTATTTCTTCAAAATTAAACGGAGACGGCTCTTTAATTACAGGTTTAACAACCAGTATTGTATCTGAAGGCACAAATCAATATTATACAGACGCAAGAAGCAGAGCGGCAGTAAGTGTTACATCAAACACGCCAAGTGGTAATGGTTCATTAAGTTATGACAATGGCACAGGTGTATTTACATATACACCAGCAGATGCAAGTGGTGGCGGTATCACAAATGCCCAAGCACAAGCCTTTATACAAAGTAGTGGCTTAACCATGACTGCTGATATATCAACAGGCAATAATTTAGACTTTACAGGAGCAACACCTGTTCTAACAATGTCTGAAACAGGTAAAATAAGAATAGGAAATATTAGCAATAGTAATAATCCTATACTGTCTTTCTTACCTGGCAATATGCACAAATATTCATTAACAGATGCGACTGCAGATAACTTTGGTGTTCTTTATCATGAAGGTGTAGAACATTATAGAGATGATGATGACGGTATAAAATTAGTGTATGCAAAAGGTAGAGGTTCAATAGCCTCGCCTGCAGGACCCAGTGATGGAGATAGAGTATTAGACGAATACTTTTTACATGCATGTGATAGTGGAACTAATGTATTCAAAGATCGAAGTAATTTTGGACAAGCAGGTAGATT
>Ga0181380_1001506_pt1 | contig 10215 bp, 15 predicted proteins | sample 3SPOviralmetaG_FD_130116 | JGI IMG/M metagenome (GOLD analysis project Ga0181380, IMG submission 130116) | Marine viral communities from the oligotrophic San Pedro Time Series (SPOT) site, San Pedro Channel, CA, USA - 3 SPOT_SRF_2009-08-19 | ecosystem: Environmental > Aquatic > Marine > Strait... | reverse complement strand
TACATGTGGATTAAAAAGAAACTAAGTTAAGAGGGAAACACAATGCAACATAATGAGTATGACGTAAAAGTCATTAAAGTAGTAGACGGCGACACAGTAGACGTAGACATCGATCTAGGTTTTGGTGTAACACTAACAGACGAGCGTGTAAGAATTATGGGCATTGATACGCCTGAGTCACGCACAAGAGACAAAGTAGAAGACTTGTTCGGCGAAGCGGCTAAAGCACGTTTGAAAGAACTTATGAAGCACGGCGGTAAACTTATTACTACCGAAGACCGCAAAGGCGAAGATATGAAAGGCAAGTTTGGACGTATCTTAGGAGATTTCAAAGTAGAATACAACGGCGAAATGAAAAAAGTTACAGAGATTATGGAAATAGAAGGACATTGTGTTCCTTACTTTGGCGGATCAAAAGACGACACACAGGCTGCACATATGGCAAACCGTGAACGTCTACTAACCGAAGGTGTAGTAAGTCGTGAAGACTATGATGCCGCAGTTGCTAAAATGGCAAAATAAAGGTTGACATTCAACTAAACTCCTGCTATATTACTTAGAGTAGAAACATTAGCAGGAGTTTTTTTATGACAATGTCACTAGTTGGTCCTTATATGACCACCACTCGTTACAATCGTAAACAGAAACAAAGCAAGAGTAAGAAGCTACAAAAAGCACAAGCTGAACACGAGCAGTGGCTTGTAAAGATGGGTGTAGGCAAGAGCAAAGCACAACACACCAACGAAATACCAGATTACAAAACACGTGACACAGTACCACTAGGCAACAAGATTGCAGGACATGGTCCAGCAAAGGAGTCTATGGTATATTCAGGCGAACGTCAGTTGCTTGGTATTGCAACAATGCATAAGAGTAATATGGTACCAGTATTCGCAGACAGAAAAGAAGATGCAAAAGACATCTCAAGTATGCGTAGATAACAAAACAATCATTGAGGTAGAACTATGAAACATTTTATTACAGCAGTAATGCTACTTTTCGTGACCGGTCCAGCATCGGCTCAAAACTTTGAATTGGAAAAACTATTTCCACAAGTGCAGTGTATGGCACTGAATGTATACTATGAAGCAAGAGGAAGCAACCTAGCAGACAAGGCAGCAGTAGCAGACGTAGTGCTGAATCGTGTAAATGATACACGTTATCCAGATACAGTTTGTGGTGTAGTCAAGCAAGGATTACAAGATGCTAACGGAAATATGCTACGTAACAAGTGTCAATTCAGTTGGTACTGTGACGGAAAACATGACAGGCCACAAGACGAAGATCGTTGGGTAGAAGCACAAAGTATTGCTTGGAATATGGTTGAAGAAAACAAATATCGCGGCATTACGGAAGGCTCTACGCATTATCACGCTACATATGTTAATCCACGTTGGGCTAAGACACTACAACTAGTCGGAAGAATAGGTGCGCATATATTCTATAGGTGGGAATAGGCTAAATACTACACGATGATTTTAGGTTTACTAGTTTTAATAACTGCACTATGTATTAGTGCCGTTGCAATATATTATTCGGTCAGCGGACTAGTGGCAATTTTTGCCGCCGCTGCCCTACCCATTGTTATTATGGGCGGTGCTTTAGAAATAGGCAAGTTAGTTACAGCAGTGTGGTTGCACAAGTATTGGCACAAAGCACGTTGGTGGCTAAAATACTATCTAGCTATTGCTGTGGTTGTATTGATGTTTATTACAAGCATGGGTATTTTTGGCTTTCTAAGTAAAGCACATATTGAACAAACTAGTGCAGCCAACGAAGGCATTGCACAAATTGAACGCATTGAACAAGAGCTTGTTCGCCAAGATGCAGTTATTGTTCGTGCAAGAGAACGTATTGTAGAAGCAGAAGCAAGTGTAGGTGCTGGTAATAATGCAGTACAAGATCAAATTGATAAAGAGCAAGGCAGAATTGATACAGCCTACGAACGTATACAGCCTGCTATTGATGAACAGAATACAATAATTCAAACACAATTACAAGCACTTGAAGATCAAGTGAATGTGTATGAAGAAGAACTGGTTAGTTTAGATGCTGATTTACAGCGTTTAAATGGTGTAGTAGAAAACTACAGAACTGAACTTGCTGATACAAGTGTAGCAAGTATTGAAGCACAAGTGCAGCCATACAACGATCAAATTGCACAACTAGATGCAGACTTAGAACGCATTAATACACAAGCAAATGAATACGAACAGCGTATAAGCGAAGTAAGTATTGACAATAGTGCAATTGAAGCATTACAACAACAAATTGCAGACGTAGAAAATGCAATTGTAGTTACAACTAATAAACTACAAAGCACCGAACGTGCTAAGATACAAGAAGGACAGGCTGTTATAGGTGTTACTAGCGACGGTTTGTTTGGCAGTAACACAAGAACTGCCCTTGCCAAATGGGTAGATGCACAGCAATCACGTATAAGCACATTACAAACACAAGCAGTAGAATTAAGAACACAAGCACAAGGCACCTTAGATGCCGAAAGAACACGACTAACAGATCTAGTAAAAGATCTGCGTGGCACACAGACCGACAACGTTTTACAACGTAAACAATCTTTGTTAAATGCAGTTGATAGTATTCGAAGTGGTGCTGTTGACGAAGCAAAATTAATGCGAGCAAATATACAAACAAAGATAGACACAGTTTTAGACATAGACATTCCTGCAAACAGAAAAGCAAGGCAAACTGCACAAGATGCAATTACTGCCTTAAGACAAGCAGATGATCCTCGTATCAACACAGCAAGACAAGCAATTAAAGACCTTAGAGCAAGTGCAGACGCACAAATTGCCGCAAGTAATACTCTTATCCAAAGATTACGTGATACTATCACTATAGGAAAAGATGCAGATGTCGAAGCTGTTATATATACACAGGAAAAAAAGATTGTAGAAGCAAATAATACTATTGACAGTTTAACTGAAGACAAGTATACTCTACAAGCAGAATACAGAAAATTAGAAGCAGAAGTAGGACCAATAAAATATCTTGCAGAATTTATATACGGAGAAACCGATCAAGATATATTAGAAGAAGCTGTTCGTTGGGTTATTATTACAATCATATTTGTATTTGATCCACTTGCAGTCTTATTGCTGATAGCTAGTCAGGCAACATTTGAAATGCGCCGCACTAGCAAGGAGAATAAAAATGACAATTCAGTCGATGATAATAAGCATGTTAAATATGCACACCACACTAGTTCAGATAAAACCGGAGATGGAGAAACCTTTATCAATAGAAACACAGAAGACACCGGAGAAGAATCCAACTCCACTACCGAGTTGCGTAACACAGCTGGAGCCGGACAACAAAGAGGAATGCCTGCCGAAGGGCTGGATAGAGAACAATTAAAACGTAGTAATTTTGTAGAAACACTCGAGGGCGATGACGACTACAAGGCAGCAAAGAAAGCATGGAAAACAGACAATCCAGATCAGAATATCAAGTACTATAAAGACAGGTATATAAAAGGTAAGGATGAAGATTTGCCATGGCATCAGGAGCCTTATGTTCAAAACAATGAACAAGACGAATCAAGCCTTTGGAGTAAACTACAAAAACGCAATGAGTGATATTACTTTAATAACTCCCCCCGATAGTATTAACAACGATGTTTATAGCATTATGTTAGTATATCCACAACAAGAAATTAGAGATGCAGTAAGCGATTTATTATCGCATACCAGCGCTCCTGTGAATATCTATTTGTATGATCACCAAGATGATTTAGAAATAGATTGGATGATCGACCATGTTAAAAAAGTTAACATGATAATTATCGATCTTGATTTTTGTACACCTGTAACAAAAAATATAGCAGGTTGGATTATTTCGCAACCTAACACTTTTTACTTGACAAATGACGGGATCACCCCGTATAATAAACTTAGTGCGAATCGTATATACGACTTGCAATATTTAGAACACTACATCAAACGAGGATTAGATGAAATTTAACAAAAAGAAACGTGACGAAGAACTTAGAGGATTGCATGTTGTAGTACACAACGGCGACTTTACAAAAGCCCTACGCAAATTTAAAAAGAAAGTAGCTGATGACGGACTACTACAAGAATTGCGTAAACGTGAGTACTATGAATCCAAAGGCACAAAGCGCCGCAAGGAAAAAGAAGCCGCTATTCGACGTTATAAAAGGCTACGTGCAAAAGCGCCAGAGTAGTGACAACACATCTTTATGCATTAGGATGTAGTTGGACTGAAGGCACTGACGATGAATTTCGTTTAGGCGGATGGGTAGGCAGATTAGCAGATAAACTAGGATGCGAATATACTAACCTTGGTGGACAAGGTGATAGTAATTGGTTACAGTATCTTAGTTTTTTAAAACAGCCAATTCATAAAGACAGCATAGCAGTATGGGGCCTAACAGCCTTTAGTCGACTAATCAATAGTAAGTTTCAAACTATAAGCAATGACAAGTTTGATTCAAACTTTATGCTAAAGTATTATAGTGACGAAGCAGTTCAGTATCAATCAATGGTAATGCTACATAGTTGGCAAACCTATTGTATGAACAACAACATAGACTGTTTGGCATTTGTTAGCTTTGATGATCTTAAACGTATTGACGGCACATATAATTTTGACAACAGCGAAAATGTTTATTCGTTGTTAAACAAAGATAAAATAATAACTGACACAACTATGCGCAGTTTCTTAGATGGTGACAGGAATCAGTGCGGAGAAGTAGACGAATCTTTAAGTTATGTACATAAAAAATATGGTAGACAAACTAATAAAGATCGTGTAAACTTAAAGTACTTTAGTAGAGATGGACACCCTAATGCCAACGGTTACGGTCTATGGGCTGATGAACTGTATAGGAGAATAAATGAGAATTGAAGAAGATATTAAACTTGACTACAAGGATGTACTAATACGTCCAAAGCGTAGTACCTTACAAAGTCGTAAGCAAGTTAGGCTTAATCGTAAGTTTCAGTTTAGAAATTATAAACCAGGTCATCCTGATCATGCAATCCATGAACATTATATTGGCATTCCTATTATGGCTGCTAATATGGATGGTGTTGGCACTATGCGTATGGCTGATAAGTTAGCAGAAGGCGAAATGTTTACCTGCCTAGTAAAAACCTACAGTGCAGAAGAACTTATTGTATACTTTAACGGCGAAGACTTAGACGGCAACGGTTTAGAACGTACAGAAAATGTTGCTATGAGTATAGGCACGGGCGACAGTGATTACAACAAACTTATTCAAGTTAAGAAAGAATGTGATTATAGGCTTAAATATGTATGCATGGACATTGCTAATGGTTACAGTGATCACTTTGCAGCACACGTTCGTAGAGTACGTGCTGAGTTTCCGGACTTAGTAATTATTGCTGGAAATGTTGTAACTAGAGAAATGACGGAGGAACTTATCCTTGCAGGAGCTGATATTGTTAAAGTGGGCATTGGTCCCGGGTCTGTTTGCACTACTAGGATTCAAACTGGTGTGGGATATCCGCAATTATCTGCGGTCATCGAATGCGCTGATGCAGCACACGGACTTGGTGGTCACATTATTGCTGACGGTGGGTGTACTTGCCCTGGAGATGTCGCTAAGGCCTTTGCAGCCGGCGCAGATTTTGTTATGCTTGGTGGCATGCTTGCTGGGCACAATGAAGGCGGTGGTGACGTAATTGAAAAGTATTACAAGACTGGCGAATGGGTCAAGGAAGAAACTACAGTAGATAAGATATTACGTACAACCTGGAAAGACGGGATTGAACGTAAGCAGTTTGTACAGTTCTACGGAATGAGTAGTGAAAGTGCAAACGACAAACATTTTGGTGGATTGAAAAACTATCGTTCATCAGAAGGACGCACAGTGTTAGTGCCTTATAGAGGAGAAGTAGCCAGAACGGTACAAGAGATCCTTGGAGGTGTGCGTAGTACATGTACCTATGCAGGTGCAATGAAACTAAAACAACTAGCAAAGTGTACAACATTTATTCGTTGCACACAAACACACAATCCGGTCTATGAAGGATCGACAATTGGTAAATAAACATGAGCGCCGAAAGGGCTCAATATAATTCTTGCTTTATAAGGAGAAACAAATGACAAGATTAACAACACTAAACCTACCTGAATTTCACAGAGCAACTATTGGCTTTGATAGAATGTTTAACCAACTCAACAAAGAGTTTGCAAACAGTAAATCACAAGGTTATCCACCATACAATGTAGTAGAAATCGACGAAGACGAGTATATGATCTCGTTGGCAGTTGCTGGCTTTGGTATGGACAATTTGGATATTACACTAGAAAAGAATGTCCTTACAATTGAAGGTACTACTCCTCCAGGAGGCGAAGACGTTAATTACCTACATAAAGGTATTGGCGGACGTAACTTCCGTAGAGAGTTTACTCTAGCAGAGCATATTGAAGTAGAACAAGCTGGACTTGAATTAGGTATGCTTAACATTCATTTGGTGCGCAATGTGCCAGAAGCACAGAAACCAAAGAAAATTTCTATCAAAAACTTTGATGCAATTGAAGGTTAACAGTCTAGGGGGGAGTAATATCCCCCCATTTTACTAGGAGAATAATATGAGTACTGATGTAGTATTAGATGAAAAAATCGAAATTAAAATTAAAGAGCCTAGTTTATATCATGTAATCTTTCTTAATGATGATAAGACACCAATGGACTTTGTAATTGCATTGTTAGTAAACATTTTTCATCATAATGAAAATACAGCAATGGAAATTACTAACAAAGTTCACGAAGAAGGCTCAGGTATAGTTGGAACGTATAACTACGAGATAGCAGAACAAAAAGCAATGGAAGCACAAAGCATTTGTAAAGAAAACAAATTTCCATTACGTATTAGAGTCGAAGAGGACAGATGAGCAAACTAAAAGAACTTACATGGGAAAACCATAGCAAAGCAGAAAGAACAGAACATGCCCGCAAGTTATTAAAGGGCATGACACCAGAAGAATACCATAGATATATTTACAATCAATATGTTATGTATGCGGTTCTTGAAAGCAAAGCACGAGATTATGGTGTATTAGCAGGCATTGAAGATGTGTGTCGAGCAGATGCTATTCGAGAAGACATGGAAGAAATTGAAACACTACATAGCATTGAACGCACTAACGATCTTCTTTGTCAAGTAGTTGCTGATTATACTGAATATGTGTTACATATGCGTGACAAAGATGAATTTTTAGCACACATTTACGTAAGACATTTTGGCGATATGTATGGCGGCCAAATGATTAAAAAGCGTAATCCCGGTAGTGGAAAAATGTACGAATTCAATGATGTTGAACAACTTAAAACTACTGTAAGAAAAATGCTTCATGATGACATGGCAGATGAAGCAAATATTTGTTTTCAATTTGCTATGCAATTATTTGAGGAGTTAGAGAGTGAGTGAAGTTTGGGAAACCTTAATTGAAATACAAGATAGACTAATTGATGCATTTGATGCTACAGGTACAGAAATACAAGAACCTGGTATGGATAGATTCAATCAGCCAGGCTGGCTCAACAGAGTATGGAGCAGTGACAGCTATCGCAGAGCACACATTGATGTAGTTGATGTACGTGACAGCAAAGGCTTGTGGATGATGCATTGTTGTGTATTTCCTAGACTAGACAATAACGGTCCTGTTTTTGGCTTAGATGTTATTGCTGGTAAAAATAAAATTACAGGGTTCTTTCACGACTACAGCAGAACCGTAGATGCTGATCATCCAATGATTGAAGCATTTGGTGACGAAGTAGGCAAACTTGAATGGCGCAAAGAACGTGAACTACCTGAGTGGGCTCAAGCAATTTTCTCACCACATATGGTAGCAGCAGGTAACGTGAGCAAACGTGAAGAACTTGATCAACTACTAGAACTTAGTTTAGATAGTGTTGATGCATATCTTACTGAAATTGGTAATCACAATCATATGGCAGATACAGATGAAGTTAAGACTGCACAAAATCGTTATGCCCATTACCAAAAACAAAATCCACATACTCCTAAAACAATGACCAGTTTAGGACTTGACGAAGAGGACGTAAGAGTATTCGTACAAGAATGTTTATTCCCTGATATTGAATAAATATATAAAACAGGAATATACAAATGCGTTACAGTGATTTTAAAAATATTACAGAAGCCAAAGTAGCTAAATTAAAGCACGGCTCAACTCGTGGACACATGGGAGAGTACTTGCTAGGCGGTGCAGTTGTTGCAAAAATGATTATTGGTGATGAACAAGTTACAGCTGAGCAAGTCAAAGCAGTATTAAGTAGAACTTCTAAAACTAAAGACCTAAGCCTAACATTTATGAGTGACGAAGGCGATAGCATTGCTTTTAAAAATATTATTAGTAATAAGAAAAATATTGCAGATGCAAAAGATATTGAAGCACTTACTAGCGTAATGTCAGACGAACTTGATGGTGCAGTAAGATTTGCAAACAGTGATGTCTATGCTAAAAAATGGAGTAAAATCTTTTACCAAAACGGAAAGCCAGATAGAATAGTTGTTAAAGCAGCAGGTGAAGAAGATCAAAAAGGTACAAAAGCAGACATCTTTTTAATTTACAAAAAAGAAGATGGCACAGAACGTACAATTAAAGGCTGGAGTCTAAAAACAGGAAGTAATCTTATTGGACAAGCATCGCCTAGAACATTTGAAAATATGCAAGTGTTCTTTAAAGAAATGGGCGTCACACTAAAGCCGATTGAGAACTACGAAGAAAATCCGGCAGAACATGTTGTTTCAATAATGAAGCAAGTTAGTGATGACTTGAACGCACTTACAGCAGGTGATGATCCTGCTAAAGAAACACAACTAATTACAAATATTGCTGGATTTATGGATGAGCATCTTACAAAGAAAGATCCAAGAGTTTATATTGTTAATTTAGGTAAAAACGATTACACTGCACAAACAATTAGAACTATGCGTAAAAATCTTGCTAATGTAAACTTAGAGACTAGTTTGAAATTAGGTGGAAGACCAACACTATATGTACACGAAATCGGCCAGCAAAGGAATTTTTTGTTTATGATTAGATATAGTTATGGTGCAGCAAAAGTTAGAGATGATGGATCAAAAAGAGCTGAAAGACATAAAATTATAGTCGAGACAGGTCCTCTGTTCAAACAACTTGCTACTATCTCAACAAAAGATGTTGAGCAAGGCACAGACCTCTAAAAACTTATTATACCAAAACCCCTACTTTTGCTAGGTTGTATCCTTGCGGCTCTAATGCTATATTATATGTATAGCAACACAAAGGAGAAACGCTATGACACAAGGAATGTTTATTTACGCTATCATATGTACAATCTTAGGTATTACTTTTATTGCACTAGGCGATGTTGTGCTTGGTGCTCTTATTGCACTATGCGGACCGCTTTGGTTAATCATACAAGCTAATGCAGGAGGCAAGTAATGGAACTTTTTATCCACGTAGCATTTTGTTTTTTTGTCGGAGTAGGCATTGGTGCAATCCTAATACAACTTAGTGCATTGTTTTGGATGTTCTGGGATATGTTTTTTAACAAGCGCAAGGATCTGCTAGATAAATAGTAATATGCGATACACATTCTTGATAATCTTTTTTATAATGACAAACTATGCACCAGCAGCAAGTGCCGATTTGGTGCATAGTTTTAAATCACCTTCGTTTAGTGGCAATGGGTATAGTGCTCATGTACTAAGTATGGAGCAATTACAGTTTAATAGACAAAAAGACATTGACGATGAAGCACAGCGTGAAGCTGATCGTTTAGAGCGTGAACTAGAAAACACAGTGCTAAACAAGTTTATACGTAACTTAGAATCACGTATCTACGCTACACTATCAAAACAAATGGTCGATAATATGTTTGCAGCATGTGGCGAAGAAGACCAGCCAGCGTGTTCAAATACTGGTACAACTGAAGTAGAAGGCTCTACTATTACATGGACCAAAGATGAAACTGATGGTAGTATTACACTTATTATTGATGGCGAAGATGGCTACACAGAAATAACTATTCCGGGCGCAGGAGACTTTAACTTTTGAAACATTTATTGTTAGTTACAACATTATTGCTTGCAGGATGCAGCGCAGGAAATATTCCAGCACAGCTACAAAGCCCTGCAAAGATACAAGATAATCCAATGGTTGAAGAACTTAACGAACTAAAGCCATTAAATG
>Ga0181380_1001505_pt1 | contig 10216 bp, 17 predicted proteins | sample 3SPOviralmetaG_FD_130116 | JGI IMG/M metagenome (GOLD analysis project Ga0181380, IMG submission 130116) | Marine viral communities from the oligotrophic San Pedro Time Series (SPOT) site, San Pedro Channel, CA, USA - 3 SPOT_SRF_2009-08-19 | ecosystem: Environmental > Aquatic > Marine > Strait... | reverse complement strand
CACATCACTTGGAACGTCCGTTGTGAATAGGTTATCAGACCTATTCGCATCGCAACGGCCAATCGTGATGTGCGTATGCCACGCAAACAGCTGTGATATGGTGTCGTTTTGTGCGTTGACAAGCCGTTCAGAAAGGTATGAAAGTGGGGGGGAACCAAAGGGGGGGCAAATGACAAGTGTAGTTAAGTTAACCGATAAACAGATGGCTTTGGTGGATACGCTTGTAGCAAAAGGTTGTAGCTTGCGTGAAGCCGCTGAAGAAGCTGGATATGCTAAGGGTGAAGCTGGAAGAGTGACAGCTAGCAAGACTGTTAGACTCCCGCATGTGCAAGCGTACATGATGCAATCGATAGGTGAGCAAATGGGATTGAGTGCTACTCTAGCCGCTAGCAAGATGCTGAACCTAGCCAGAGGTGCCAAGAGTGAGTACGTTCAGCTAGAAGCTAGCAAGGATATCTTGGACAGAGCTGGCTTCAAGGCACCAGATAAGCACATGCACCTACATGCTGGTAGTATAAAGGTGAGCATTGATCTTGGCTAGTGGTGGCAGGACGAATCGCTACGCGATGCTTTATTGGCGAGACAGGCTAAATGGTAGCCCGCCTGTCGCCTCGCATGGCTTTTGCTGTGGAGGACAAGTGTTAACAGAGGGGGGTGGCCCAAAAGTTGGCGGTTGTCACTGTCACGTAGTCCCTCACTCACATGATAGTTAGAAAAAGCACGATACAGCATTTGGTAGACAGCAGTGATTATCACAGTTGGTGGGGTGATAGAGAGTTAGAATTGTACGTTGCTCGTCCTATTAGTTTAGGGCAGTGTTTGGTAGAGGATGGTGTGTTAGCTACTTGGGGTTTTCCTAATGCGGATCAGGTGGAAAAATATTTAGCCACTAGAAGGTTTGATTCTGATTGGTTTGCTGGTGGTGGTGATACTGTTTGGTTAGTGGATTTTATTTGTTTGGGTGGTAAGGTTGAGATTGCCAGATCATTTAAGGGGCTTATTAGTTTGTTTAGTGGCTTGGGTTATCGTGATGCTTACTGGCTTCGTACAGAGACAGGCAAGTTAGGCTGGTTTAGTTTGAAGGGGAATTGATATGGGCAGTGGAAGCGAAAGTAGTTCTAGCGGTTCTGATACAATGGCTGGTGTAAGCGAGGCCATGAGTGGACAGCGTTATAACAGGAAGTCAACCACTGTTACTTACAAGCCTTCTTATAGCGCATCTGGTCGTGATCCTGACTTTGGTGCTTCCGCTTCCAAGCCTTCCCCTAAGATGGGCAGAAGTCCTGCGGCTTTCCAAGCAATGTTAGGTAGCACTGGACAAGGTGCGAAGGATGCGGCGGCGTTAGCTGGGCGTTCTGAGTTTGGCAGTAAGAGCAACTTTAATGCACTTGGCAAGATGGTGACTGAGGCTAGGGGTGAAACTAGCATGGTCATTCCAAGCATTACCACTGCTGGTGGTGCTGTTGTTAAGAAGAAGATGAACGAGGCTATGCTTCAGAAGGTTATTGCTGGTGGCAAGCCTGTGTTTAAGGATGGCAACATTGTTGGTGTTGATGAGGATGGCACATACACTGGCATGGCTAGTGCTAATCCTTACAAGAATGTACCCACCACTGAGCAGGAAACCAGAGATGACCCTATGCCTTCCGAGCCTAAAATAGAAGATGAGCCTGACGAGGTTGAGCCTGTTATTGCTGGCGTTGGTAGAAGCACCAAGGCTGGGCGTGGTACAGGCAGACGCGGTGTTGCGTTTGGATCGCGGCGTTCGCTGGTTAATCTTAGAAGCCTTGGCAAGCGGGGGCTTGGTTAATGAAAACACCAGCATGGACACGCCAAGCGGGTAAGAATCCTAGCGGTGGATTGAATCAAGCAGGACGTGACTCTTACAAGGGTGGCACACTTAAAGCCCCTGTTAAGTCAGGTGACAACCCACGCAGGGCATCTTTCCTGCATCGCATGGGCGGCATGAGGGGTCCTGAAAGGGACGAGAAGGGCAGACCAACCAGACTTCTTAAAAGCTTACAGGCTTGGGGTGCTGGCAGTAAAGCAGAAGCCAAGCGTATCGGCGCGGCTATATCACGCAGAAACAAAGCTAAAAAAGGAAAAGCATAATGACCAAACTTTTGCCTAAATCAGTTACTTTGGCTAGGAAAAGAAAAATACAAGAAATGATGGTTATTTTTGATGCTAGGCAAAGGTCAATAAAAGATGAGCAAAAACGCCTTGCCTTTGAAAGAAAAGTAAAAGATGAAGAGGTTAAAATTAATGAAGCTCGTAGGCTTAATGACCAAAAATTTAATCAAGCTTTAGAAAAAGCTGATGTAGCATTAAAAGTACAAGAGGGCAAAATAAAACAAAGCAAAAAGCGCAGTCTTATTGCAAAAGGAGAATAAAATGCCAAACGTAATGGGAAAAAAATTTGCATACAACACCGACGGTAAAAAGAAAGCTAAGAAGGCGGCGAAGTCATTACTGACCAAGCAACAGGCTTCTTTGCCAAAGGCACTCCAACAAAAAATTATTAAATCAAAGATGAAGCAATCATGAAGTACACATTTACAGATGGCACTCCCTATGAAGGACCGACTATTAAGATGCCTGATGGACGTATTCTTTCTGGCGCAACCTATATGCCAGACTCACGCCGACTAATACCTATGGAGAAAGAAGATGGCGGTCAACGAAGCAGGGAACTACACGAAGCCCAAAATGAGGAAAAGCCTGTTCAACCGAGTAAAGCGAGAAGCAAAGGGCGGGGCAAGCGGGCAGTGGTCAGCAAGAAAAGCACAAAGGCTAGCAATGTTGTATAAGAAAGCTGGTGGTGGATATACATCGTGAAAGCTCCGCAGAAATCATTACGCGCTTGGACTAAGCAAAAGTGGCGCACCAAGTCTGGTAAGCCTAGCACACAAGGCAGTAAGGCTACTGGTGAGCGTTACCTCCCAAGCAAAGCTATAGAAGCAATGAGTGACTCAGAGTATCAAAGCACCACAAGAGCGAAGCGGGCGGCGATACGAAAAGGTAAGCAATTCGCCAAGCAACCAAAGGATGTCGCAAAGAAAGCGGCACGATACAGATGAGTTTCATGCACACTATTAAGGCTGAAGAACGTGAAGTTCTAAGGCGTGTTGTTAAAAAAGTACATCTAGCATACCATCCTAAAGAGTTCTGCACTGACCTAGAGGCTGACAAGGTTATCGCAACCATCGGTCCTGAGATTGTAGAACGCATGATTAAGTTTGGTAAGGATCACAAGGTTGACCAGCTTTAAGTACAAGCCTGATGGCGAAGTCTTGAAAGCCTTTATGAAGGACGAATCGTTCTTTCGTGGCATACGCGGTCCTGTTGGATCGGGTAAATCTGTTGGCTGTTGCGTTGAAGTATTCCGCAGAGCTTTACAACAAGAGCGAAACAAGGATGGTGTACGCCGTAGTAGGTGGGCAATCATTCGTAATACTAATCCACAGCTAAGAACAACCACGATCAAGACATGGCTTGATTGGTTTCCCGAAGAAGATTGGGGAAAGTTCTTATGGTCTGTGCCTTACACTCATTGGATAAAACAAGCTGACTTAGAGCTTGAAGTAATCTTCCTAGCTCTTGACCGACCAGAAGATGTCAAGAAGCTTTTGTCCCTTGAGCTTACTGGCATCTGGATCAACGAGGCTAGGGAGATACCCAAATCAATTATTGATGCGTGTACTATGCGTGTTGGGCGTTTCCCTTCTATGCGTGATGGTGGTCCTACTTGGTCTGGTGTAATAGCTGATACTAACGCACCAGAAGAAGATCACTGGTGGCCTATTATGTCGGGTGAAGTTCCTATCCCTGACCATATACCTCAAGAGCAAGCCAAGATGCTGGTCAAGCCTGATAACTGGTCTTTCTATGTGCAACCAGAGGCTATGATAGAAAAGACAGACGATAATGGTGGCGTGTTAGAATATCTGCCAAATAAAAATGCTGAAAATAAAGAGAACATGCTTAAGACGTATTATTCTAATCTAATACGCGGTAAGACAAAAAGCTGGATTGATGTCTATGTAATGAATAGACTTGGTACAATCCAAGAAGGAAAGCCTGTATATCCTATGTTTGTTGCAGATACGCACATAGCTAAAGAAGAAATACCAGTTGCAGATGGTGTGCCTTTGTATGTGGGCATTGACTTTGGCCTTACTCCTGCGGCTGTCTTTGGTCAGAAGGTTAGAGGTAGATGGCTAATACAGTCAGAGATTGTGGCTATTGATATGGGCATTGTTAGGTTTGCTGAATTACTGCGCCAAGAAATAGCAACTAGGTTTGCTGTTCTAAATGATGTGCATATCTATGGTGATCCTGCTGGTGACTTCCGCGCACAAACCGATGAAAGCACACCTTTTCAAATACTTAGGGGTGCTGGCCTAAGAGCAAACCCAACTCATAGCAACTCTGTTGACCTTAGACTTGAAGCTGTATCAAGCAACCTAAACAAAATGGTAGAGGGCAAGCCAGCATTTATGATTGATCGGCGTTGCCCAACACTTATCAAGGGCTTTGAGGGTGGCTATGGATACAAGCGTATGCAAGTATCTGGTGAAAGGTTTGATGATAAGCCTGATAAGAATATGTATTCACACATCCATGATGCTCTACAGTACCTAATGTTGGGTGCTGGTGAGGGCAGACAGTTAATATCTGGTCAAAGACAATCCAAGGCTTTTAATGCCAAGGCAGAGTATGATGTCTTTGCTAGGAAGCCAAAGCAAACCAAACGGCATGGTTTGTGGGCTAGAATGTAATTTGTGAGTTGCAGACTGCAATAAATTGTGGTTAGCAATAGATAGTTATAAAGGAGATAGCCATGTGTGTAGGTCGTGCGCCTAAAACACCTCAAGTCGATCCTGCTATAAAGGCACAGCAAGAAGCTGATAAAGCCAAAGCCCTTGAAGAAAAGAAGGGTGCAAAGCAAGAGCGTCTTGAAGAAACCGTTCAAAGTATGCGTAAGGGGTCGGGGCGTAGATCTTTGATCCGCAGTTCGGGTGGTGGTGCTGGATTCTATAACAGGTTTAATCAATGATTACATATACAGACACATCATCCTTTGGTGGATCTGGCGGTGGCAACGATAAAGTTGCCGCTATGTATTTGAAAAAATACGAAAAAGCTAAATCTATGCGTGAAAACTTTGTACCACTCTTTGAGGAGTGTTACGAGTATGCGCTTCCACAGCGCGAGTCGTTCTACTATGAAACGATTGGTCAGCGCAGGGATGACAAGATCTTTGATGAAACTGCTGTTGTTGGTGTGCAGGAGTTTGCATCCCGCTTGCAACAGGGTCTTGTGCCTAACTTTGCACGTTGGGCAGACTTTACATCTGGCAGTGAAGTGCCACCTGACTCACGCGAAAGCGTTGATAACGACTTGGATGAAGTTACAGAGTATGTGTTTGAAGTAATACAGAACTCAAACTTTGGTCAGGAAGTGCATGAGTCATTCATGGATCTGGCTGTTGGTACTGGTGTATTGAGCGTTGCAGAAGGTGATGCAATCAATCCTGTAGTGTTCTCTGCTATACCGTTACCGCATGTTGTTCTTGATTCTGGACCTGATGACAAGATCGACCATGTGTATAGAGAAAGACAAGTTCGCGCATCTGATATTGCAATCATGTATCCAAAGGCGAAGATTAGTGACAAACTTACCAGCAAGATTAACAACTATCCTGATGAACGCATTAAGATACTTGAAATCGTTTGTAAGGATTACACAGTTAAAAACGAAGATGCCTACCTTTTCTATGCTATCGAATGTGATACCAAAGAAATTGTTAAAGAGGAGAAGTACCGAGGTGTTGGGTCAAATCCTTTTGTTTGCTTCCGTTGGTCAAAATGTAGCGGCGAAGTCTATGGGCGGGGTCCTCTCATCAATGCGCTTAGTGCTATTAAGACTACAAATCTTACGATTGAACTTATACTTGAAAACGCGCAAATGGCTATCTCAGGTATATACCAAATGGAAGATGACGGAGTAGTTAACCCAGATACGATTAACTTGGTTCCAGGAACGGTCATACCAAAAGCTACTGGATCACGCGGTCTTGAGCCTATTCGTGCGGCTGGTTCGTTTGATGTGGCTAACCTTGTTCTTTCAGACATGCGCTTGAATATTAAACGTGCGCTATACAATGATATGCTTGGCAATCCTGATCGTACTCCTGCTTCTGCTACAGAGGTTGCAGAGCGTATGTCAGATTTATCTCGGCGTATTGGTTCTGCCTTTGGCAGACTACAAGCAGAACTTGTTCAGCCTGTTCTTCAAAGGGTGGTGTACATTCTAAAGAAGCAGGGGCGAATTGATCTTCCGACTATTAATGGTCGTGAAGTAAAGGTACGTTCAGTATCACCTCTTGCACAGGCACAGGCCAATCAAGATATATCCTCCGTTGCTCGTTGGCTTGAGCTTGTGCAGGGCAGTTTTGGTCCAGAGGTAATGAACCTACTGATTAATTCAGAAGATACCGCCGCTTACTTAGCAAAGAAGTTTGGCGTCCCTGATACACTGATCCGCGACCTTGAGGAACGCAGACAAATGGTGGCTATGGCACAAGCGATGCAACAGCAACAAATGTCTCAACCTCAAGAGGAACAGATAATTGGTACGCAACAATAACGCATATCTAGGACTTGATGGTTATCAGCGCAAGAAAGAAGAAGATGTAAAGATTAGCTTGAACCTAGCTAGTCTGTTTAGCACTGATACTGGCGCAGAAGTCTTACGCTATCTAAGATCAATCACAATAGAACAAGTTCATGGTGCAGGGGTTTCCGATGCGGAACTGCGCCATATGGAAGGACAGCGATATATCGTTGGCCTCATTGAATCACGCATCCGTCACGCACATAGGGCAAAAAACGATGAATGAAGAAGCGCAAGTAGAAGCACCACAGGAAAGTGATGTTGTTACTGAGGGCGGCGATCCGTTATTGCAAACGGAATCCGAGCGTCCTGAGTGGTTGCCAGAAAAGTTTAAGACCGCAGAAGATCTGGCTACAGCATACTCATCACTTGAAGGCAAGCTAGGTCAAAAGGATGTAGAAGCTAGAGATGCTTGGATGAAAGAAATCCAAGAAGAAGCATTTGCTAATCGTCCAGCAGAGGTAGGTGACTATCAGTTGCCAGAAGGTTTTGATGAAACTCAGACAGAAGGCAATGAGTTGCTTAACTGGTGGGCTAATCAATCATATGAAAACGGCTACAGCCAAGAGGAGTTTCAAGAAGGCATACAAATGTATATGGATGCTTTGAACTCTGATGTTCCTGACTTTGAAGCTGAGACTGCAAGGCTAGGTGATAATGCCTCGGCAAGAACAGAAGCGGCTAGTTTGTTTGCTAACCAGTTCTTTCCAGAAGAACACATAACAGCGATAGAGCGTATGTGTGAAACTGCTGATGGCATCATGGCTCTTGAGCATATTATGGAGCAAGTTAAGCAGTCTGGTCCTGCTGGTAGCGGTGAAACAGCTATGCAAACTAACGAAGCTGAACTAAAAGCAATGATGTTAGACCCACGGTATCATGATCCTGCTAGGCGTGACGCACACTTTGTCAGCCAAGTAGAATCAGGTTTTAAGAAAATCTATGGCTAAGGATCTAATCCGAGTTGGTAGGCTCTCGTTGAGCAAAAGCCTACCCTATCACGCAGAAGCAATAGCAGATGACTTACGACTGCATGATCTAAGAGAGTGCTTGATATACGGCTTAAGGCCGCTAGAAGCTCTTACAGAGCCTTTGGCTATACACGGCGCAAAAACATACACAATAAAATTTGATGATGACCCTATCGCTATGTGCGGCTCTGTACCACTAGATCAATCTGGCGCAAGGATATGGATGCTTGGCACTAACAGCATTACTAATAACTTTAGGCCATTCCTTAGAGGGTGCGCTGATGCAATAGAACTACTGCACAGTGATTATGAGTACATAGAAAACTACGTTCCAGCTGATCATCATGAAACAATTATGTGGTTAAGCTGGTGCGGATTCACCTTTGATGATGTGACGTATGATATATGCGGTCATACTATGATGCGTTTTGTGCGTTGCAGAGAGAAACATAAAGATGTTATTGCTGAATTAACACGGCCTGTAATGCACTGAGCGACCCGCAAGGATACTCGCGTTGAGGATGCCACACAGATAACCGCAAAACTGTAACTCAACAACCTTAAAGAGAAGGACTGTAAAATGGCGAACTCAATAGATACCGCCTTTATCAAACAGTTTGAATCAGAGGTTCACATGGCTTATCAGCGCATGGGTTCTAAATTGCGGAACACAGTGCGTACAGTAAGTAATGTGAGTGGCTCAGTAGTTCGATTCCAAAAGATCGGCACTGGCTCTGCTTCAACTAAATCACGCAACGGTATGGTAACTCCGATGGAACTAGCCCATACCACAGTAGAAGCAACAATGGCTGACTTCTACGCCGCCGAGTACATCGACAAGCTAGATGAACTCAAGACAAACATTGATGAGCGTCAGGCTGTAGCTAAATCTGCCGCCGCCGCACTTGGTCGTAAGACTGATGAGATTTTGATTACAGCTATGGATGCTGGTGCAAACTCAACTCAGATCCACGACGCAAGTTCTGCTTTGGAAAAAGCTGATCTGCTGTCTTTGTTTGAGACATTTGGCTCTGCTAATATTCCAGAGGACGGTGGACGCTATCTTGCTATGCACCCAAAGGGTTATGCTGATTTGTTTAGCATTACAGAGTTTGCTTCTAGCGACTTTGTAGGTGAGCAGAATCTACCTTACGCTGGCGGCATGAGCATGAAAGAGTTCTTGGGCTTCAAGATCTTTTCAACATCAGCCGTAACTGCTGGTAAAAACATGGCATACCACACATCTTCTGTGGGTCTGGGTGTTGGTGCTGACGTTACTACTGAGTTGAATTACGTTCCAGAGCGTGTCTCACACCTTGGAACTTCCATGATGTCAATGGGTGCTGTTGTTATTGACGACAACGGTATCTATGAAGTCTTAGACAACAACTAATAGGAGATATTGAAATGGCTTTTAGTGCTACAGGATTATCTCGGTTAGCTGGTGCATCAAACCTTAACTTGTGGGCTTACACAACTACAGACGCTATTGCGGCTGTAAACTCTGCTGGTTATTTTAACGATGCGGCAAATATGCTAGCTATTAGAGATGTTATAATTGTGGCTGACACAAACACGCCTACAACAAGTTTTGTAAGTGTTTTGTCAAATACTGGCACAGTAGTAGATGTATCTGATGGTACAGCTATTGTTGAAACAGACTCAGACTAATTAGGGGGAGGGGGCGAAAGCCCCCTCACTTATCATGACAGTAAGCACAACCGCAGACTCGGCTATTGATATTTCCTCTAGGGCTTTGATCTTGATTGGGGCAAACCCAATTACATCATTTGACGAAGGCAGTACAGAAGCACTTGTTGCTGTAAATATGTATGAAGATGTGGCTAGGGCTTCATTGGTTAATACACGATGGCGATTCGCTACTAACCAAGCTGTTATGAACTTGCTTTCAGATGCACCTACTGGTCGTTACGATCAAGCGCATCAGTTGCCTAATGATACTTTGATGGTTCATTCTGTTACAATTAACGACAACCTTATTGATTATCAGATCTATGGTGACAAAATATTTAGCGATACAACAGCTAATGACTCTTTAATTGTTGATTACACATTTAGAGCAGAAGAAGAAAACTGGCCTTCATACTTTGTGATTGCAGTAGAGTATGCACTTGCCAACATCTTTGCCACATCTATTGCAAGAGACGCTAGCCTAGCACAGCTAATGCAAGCATCTGCAACGCAAGCTATGGCAAAGGCGCGTAGTCTTGATTCGCAACAGCAGACAACACGCAGTATCCCAACATCGAGGTTCATTACTGAAAGGCGAAGTTAATGGCTCGTATTCGCGTACCTATTAGCAACTTTCAGTTTGGAGAAGTTAGTCCGTCTTTGGTTTCAAGGACGGATACGCCTATCTATAACAACTCTGCAAAGAAGGTGGAGAACTTTTTCTTACGCAATGAAGGCGGGTTGCTTAAAAGATTTGGCACTGAAAAGCTGTATGAGTTTGATACGACTGTTGATGCGGCAGTTACACAACAGGTGCGTATTGTACCTTTTATATTTTCTGATGATGAGCGTTACATTGTAAGCCTAGAGAATCT
>Ga0181380_1001497_pt1 | contig 10246 bp, 8 predicted proteins | sample 3SPOviralmetaG_FD_130116 | JGI IMG/M metagenome (GOLD analysis project Ga0181380, IMG submission 130116) | Marine viral communities from the oligotrophic San Pedro Time Series (SPOT) site, San Pedro Channel, CA, USA - 3 SPOT_SRF_2009-08-19 | ecosystem: Environmental > Aquatic > Marine > Strait... | reverse complement strand
GTTGACCTTGTTCGTCATGCAGTTTCTTGGACACAAGTTCTTAAGCTCATGAGATTCACCGGTAAGACAATTGACCAGCTTTCAGCTGAAGTCATGTCCGAATGGATGAGCCGTACCGAGCAGGACCAAATCCAGTTCGCATTACGTCAAATCTGTCTTAATAACGCTGTTGGATCAAACTTCATATCTTCTTACGGAACCGGAGCAAATAACGCTCTTAAGTATGTTGACGGATTAAGTACCGACATCATTCAAGAAGCTAAGCAAGCACTTATTGCTAACGGCGCAGAGCCTATGAGCACTGGTGGAGACATCAACCAAGAAATTCCTGGTTACTTGTTCTTCGCACCAGACGCATGCTTACGTCCTCTCCGTTCTGACCCTGACTACTTAGAAGCTATTACTCAAGCGGACGCTAGAAGTGATAACAATAAGCTATATTCCGGTTCATACGCTAAGTGGGATAACAACATCATCGCGAATCATAACGTTCTTATCGACACCGCTCGTGGACGCCAAGGTTCTCCTTTGCTTCCTACCTTCTATGCATTCAATGCTATTGCTGACGCAACTGCTGCTGGAGCTATGGGTGGAACTGACGGTGACTATGCTGCTAACTTCCGTGGAGCTTTCATCCGCCTTCCAGGTGGTGGTGGAGATTCCTTAGGATCTAACGATAACGGAACCTATTACATCCTCGGAATAGATACCGACGGAACTAAAGCGTTGTACACTTACGATCAAGCTGATGTAGCTGCTGACTTCGGTTCAATCACCTTAACCCGTGATCCTAACGAAGCTGCTAAAATCACTGCTGGAACCAAAGTTGGTGATGCATTCTCCCAAGGTGCTATGTTTGTTCAAGCGAATGAACTCGGTACCCCTATCGGATATGCATTGGCAATGGGTAAAGACGCAATGTACTACGCAAAAGGAAAAATCTACGGTGAGCAAATCTTCCATTACGACGATTTCGCGAACAGTGGTAACGAAGCTCACTTGTCTGCTGTTGGTGTTCAATCCGTATACGGAATGGGCGCACGCAAAGATACTCGTGGCAGAATCCCTGCGGTTCAACTTGTTGAAGTTGTTCGTCAAGTTCCCGGTCTATCTTTGACCCAAGCGTAAGCTTAAACCTAATGGTTCGGAATTTCCCCTCCCATTAACCCTCCTAGCCTCTCCCTGAGTATTCGGGGAGAGGCTTTTTTACATCATGAAAATAATAATAATTGGAAAAAGTAATCAAATGGGCGCAACGCCTAATATTCGACTTAAAGGCATGTCTCAAATGAGATATAATTTCTTGTGGGATTCGGAAATCAGGCATTTTGCATACGAACCAAAAAATCAAAAAGAAGTAGATGATATATTCAGAACGCAGGGTAGAATCTACCGCACCATGTACTTCTCCGTTTACTTAGATGCACCCAAGGCTGAGGCTGAGGTAAAGCCTTCCGCAGGCTCAAAATCAAGACCCGCATCCAAACCGAAGACTAAGGCTAAAAGCCAACCGGTAGCTGAAGCGGTTAGTAGCGAATAATATGCCTTTATGGCTGCGATTACATACTTATCCCTGAAGGATCAGCTTTCGAGCATGCTCGGAGCAGACTCCGTGTTGGATCTGCCGCAAGTTGATCAGGACAGAATTGGAATATATGTGAACCAAGCATATCGGGAGTGTTATACTCCGATCGATGGTAAGCGCCCAATGTGGGCAGAAAAAAAGTTTACTCTTAACTATATTGCAGAGCAGGCTGGTGCGGAGCTATCGCATGAAATTACCTCGGTTGACAAAATTCCTGAGCTTATTGGCGAGGGACCTCTTTCTCCAATGACCGGCCCAGAGGCTGAGATCAAAGCCCGATCGCTTTTCTCTTGGGACTTTCGAGCTCCCTCTGGTCGCGGTCTTAATTTTCCAAATTTCAAAGATAATGAACCCGAAAAGGGTAGGCCGGTGTGGTACTATATCGATAATCGAAACCACGGAACCGACACCAAGGTTATTCCTCGGTTCTACCTCTATCCAATACCGGAAAAAGCCTATACTGTTGAACTATATGCAAATGTAGTACCTCTTGAACTTTCCGCTGATACTGATGAACCTCGCATCCCTTCTGATCTTGTTTGGGATATTTTATATCCTATCGCTCAGGGCAAACTTCTTGCTGATCCGAGGTACAATGGAGATAACAAAGAATTCATTGCCCGCATGGCTGATGAAGCGAGAAAAAGACTTAGGACTCTGGTCTCACCTCAAAAGCATAAAGGTTCACTAAGACTGACTAAACGAGGGGGTTGGTAATGGCTCAGGATCTTACCATCCGACTACTCGGTCGACCCAAGGTAACTAGAGACAGTCAGGCTGGTTTTAATACTTTGGTGCGCCGGTATGTGGCCCAAGGTCCAAGGGCGAGTAAAGTCGGTATCGAGGACGCTAATAACCCATTGTTTCTTCCGGTTGGTACGACTGATGAAGAATTTAGTGATTATAAACTAGTTAATCAAAGTATTGAACCCGCTCAAGGTTCGATGGATCGGGCGTATGTAAACAGGAGCTATGTAGATCTTCGAGAACGCTGGGTTAGTGAATCTGTAACGCAAACACCTGATCTGTTTAAATTAAATCGTAAATTTGTAGTTCTCAGGGGACAGGACGATGTACACGGTTACAGTGCTGCGGCCTGGGCGAAGCATCCTAGTAATGCGGCTGTAAAAAACCCCAGCGAAGACGCTTGGGATTATGCTCCGGTACCGGTAACTAATAGTCAACCCACTACGAGAAATATGTCGTTTAATAGTGCTGCGGCTGACGGGTTAACATACACCCCACATGTTTCTATAGCGGGTACCTCTCAAACTTTTGCGACTTATATGCAGGGTGTATCTGTAGCTGAGACGGGTCTTGGTAATTGGTTAAGAGGAAAAGCGAGTGTTCAAATGGCTGCTCCTGGAATCGATGTTTGGGATGTTGAATGGGTGACTCATGGTGAACCTTATTGGACTTTTGGAACTACCAGTCAAAGAGGCGGGAGTAGTTCTAAAACTATGACCGTTGTCGATTTTGATCACCGTGGATTAAAACTTTCTTCTGGCGGTGGCTCCTCTGGAGGAGCTAGTAATTTAGTAAAAACTAAAACTTATAACTTTTTTGTTGTTGCTGATGAAATTCCTGATTCGGTAGCAAAAGTCGCTGGCGGTAGCGGTGCTCTCGGTGGTGGCGTAATGCCCTCAGTAAAACTTGATTTCACTGTCAGTTTCTACGAAGGCGGGACTGCTTCGTATACCCAGTTCATTAAAAACGGTGTGTGGAATATTAACACCACTCAGCATCTATCCTTCCCGGGACAAGCTGGCGGTGACATTAAAGTGGGAGAGAAAGATCCTTACATTCTTAAATTTGATTACGAACCTTGGTATGTGCGTGGCGATGATGTTATGCCCATTACAGGTTTACCCATGTTTCAAGGGCGGCCCATCAATCATATAGGCGGGCAAATCACATGGACTGCTACTCAACTGAGTGCGTATACAAATGGGACTACTCAGACTTTTGTTTCTAACGCCGTATCAACTAAAATAAGCCCTGTATTTAATTACGGACTTCAAAAGATTTGGAAAGTTCAAATTACTTATGTTGGATAATAATGAAGAGCTTCAGGATCGAGTTAAAGAGCTGGAGGATAAACTAGAAGCCCTTCAGCTTGAGCTCGAACAGAGTTATGAGGATATCGATGATCTTAGAGAAGCTGTCGAAGATGAAGGTGAGGGTTTTACGGATGTACAACACGGAAAACATAATTTCCAGGTTCATTGGATAAGACCCGAAGAGACCGAAAGCTATCCTGATTGTGCGGCTATCGATAATATAGAAAAGGCTAGAATTGCATTTAAAGAGGCTGCGATAAAGCGAGATTCTTCCGATTATCTTAGGCCCGTTAATCAAGGTGATGTTTTATTTTTAATGTGCGACACCGCTCCTGAACCCGAACCAGATCCGGATAATCTCGATGCTACTCCGCCCGATGTTCCCGCATGCAGTTTTATAGGGATGTGTGCAAAAATTGATTTTAGGACACAGTTAGAAAACCCCGATACAGCACTAGAATTAACCCAAAGCCAGTTAGCTGATGGTGAGCCTTATCGAGAATTCTTTGCCTGGGATTCGTGCGGAGGATCCTCGACTACTAATGAATGCGATCGAACTGAGACTTATGTCACAGTTGTCACTGACACTAAGACTGAGGTCGAATCTACTGGGGTGGCTCCTGAAAAAACTCATACGATTAAAGGATATCATAAAACTAAAAGACTGCGGTTTGACGAATGTGGAACTTTAGATTTAGTCGAAGCCGAGTCGGATTGGGAACAAGCGGGGGATACTATAACTATTAAAGAATGTTGTGACGAACCCCCCGAACTTTGCAATCCGTCATCTAGTGTATCCTCTGTTACGGTCTCTTTCACCTCAGACCCCGCAAATACGATCTCACAATTTCAGAATATCGCAGAGACTGAAACTCTAACTAAGACGGGCTGCACATACAGCAGCGGGGCCATGAGCATAAGCGGAAACGCTAATACCGGGCTTTGGACAGCCAGTGGAAGTGGAGGCTCGGGAGGTTGGAATATAGCCGGAGGGACTTCGGGGAATACTCCTAACAGTATTGGAGATGTAACCGTCAGTGCGGGTATCGCGGGTCAGTTTATAATTGTAAGTTTTTCATGAGCGATAAAGAAAAATCAAAAGGCTTAGGCGATACCGTTAAGAAAATTACTAATGCGATGGGTATTAAGCAATGCGCCCCATGCAAGCGTCGGCAGCAAAAACTCAATCGGTTGTTCCCGTACAAGAATAAGGATACAAATAAAGAGTGAGGTTCTTCCGGATACCAGCCTTCACGGGCATCGAAACGCACCGCGATGACGCCGATCGGGGCAGCTTGCGAGTAGTCGAAGGCTGCGTCCCCCACGGGCCGGGAGGACTGCGTTCGGGCCCGGTCTGGAAAAAGATTGGAGATGTAGATTTATTCTCTGAGTCCGATCAAAACCACATGCATGCCAGTGACGACGGAAAGGGAAATTCTATTGTCTATGTATCTCGGACGGATGAAGTTCATGACATCGCTGTTTTCTCTACCGAGCATACAGAAATTGTAAGCCTTGGTGCAAGCTATGCAGTTGCTGCTCCTACACCTTATCGCGCGGAAGATGCCAGTATTACGCCCATCGGAAATAGGCTTTACGCTATGGGTGACGGGTCGGCGGAAGCAGCCTATACCGGAAAAGGACCACCAACTGCGGTCGCTTCAGTATTCCCTGATGAAGAGTTGTACGATCAAGAATGGTCTAGATTCCCAAGCTGCAAGTTCTATGTTCAAGGGCCGAAGAAAACTATTTTTGCTTCCGGGAATCCGAATAAGCCTTTGACTGTTTATATTTCTGAGCCTGCGGGATTGACCAATCCATATCGCGACTCTCCACATTCGACTGAACTTACAAACCACAATCCGGGAGTCCTAAGTACCGTTGACATACTATCATCAAATGCTTCTAAAATTACCGCTCTTTCGACCCGCGGGGATCAGGTAGTAGTCCACACAGATAAGGGATGTCATCTTTTATACTCACCTAAAGCGGATCAGGCTGAAACCGGGTACCGTGTTGAGCAAGTTCCCGCTACTAATTTTTCGGGTGCTGTTAATTCTCAGGTAGTATCTGGGGAGAGCGGAAGCCAGCATTTTTGGATGGGACACGATGGTCAAATTTATAAGGATGAGGCCGCAAGTCGTGGGGCGGAGGACTTTAGAGGTTATGCCGATGCAGCACAGGCAAATTGGAAGGCCAAAGGTCAATGGGAGCGGGAGCACCCAGTCGACTTATCAGATGCATTCGCAACATACGATCCGCAATCCGGCATGTATTGGGTATACACCCGTTCCGATGAGTATGAACAGTCTCAGTCAAACACGACTCCTGACGTCCCGTTAAATTTACAAAGCTCCGCTATTCCTGACTCGCCGGGAGTTCCTCAAGGTTTGTTGTCTGCATTAACTGTACCTGATGCTCCGAGCTCTCCTAGAAACTTAACGGGTGTGATATTTCACGATGCTCCTGGGGCTCCTAACTCACTACAGTCTTTTGTGTCTCTCGATCAACCTGGAGCTCCGCGAAATTTAAGCTCAGTCTTAATACCCGATATCTCGGCTCCTGGAGCTCCACGAAATTTAAGCTCGGCCGTTATTTTTGCTCCAGGAACTCCTCTGGATTTAAATTCTTCTGTTATTTTTGCTCCCGGAGCTCCTCGGAATTTAAACTCTTCATTAATACCTAGTGCTCCCGGAGCCCCTAGGAGTTTAACTTCTTCAGTAATACCAAATGCTCCCGGAGCTCCTAGGAGTTTAACTTCTTCAGTAATACCAAATGCTCCCGGAGCTCCTCGGAGTTTAAACTCTTCAGTAATACCAAATGCTCCCGGAGCTCCTCGGAGTTTAGATTCGGAAATTGCGGGACTCAGTATAAACTTTACATTCCCTGCTGAGTGGGCGGACCCAATCCACGACAACCGTAAATCTATGTACACTAGAGCGGCGGAAAGGATTAAGAGAGTAGTTTTAAACGACATCGACATTGATGTAACCATCACGCAGATGACTTTAGATGGAGCTGGTGGAACCTGGGCAAGTGCTAGCCCTACTCTTTATGTACCCAATGGTATGACCGCGCCGGACGGTAATACTTATGCTAAGGTAACTCACGGTGAAATTCGGGTCGATTCGGCGGATGCCAGTTCGCTTGATCAACCCGCACTACCAAATCATAACGGAGTAACCGGAGTATCCGGGCATTACGCACTAGCTTTACATGAGCTTTGCCATATCTTAGGAGTAGGAGGGTTTTGGAATTTAAATGTGCTAAATAACATACACGGTAACCGGTATGATCTGGTTGACTGTACTACATTCCAAGGTGATAACTTTAACAACACTTCCCAGTACGTGGGAGTACACGCTCTTGACCAGTACCGGGTTCAGGCCGGAACTTCCGGTCTGGGGGCTAACGATGCCGCTCACTGGGCTATACCTGTCCAACAAAGCAGTGGAACTAGTAGTACAGCATCCCCATTTTGTCACGGCAGCCATTTATGGTATGGTGGGAGCGCTACAACTTCTTACCGCGGGGTCTTTTACCCTGGAGGTGCGGCGTCCCAGCCAATGTTCAGACATGAGTTAATGACCCCTTTTTACACTCTAGGTTCTCCCGTTTACATCTCTAAAGTCTCTATTGGACTACTGGCGGACCTTGGTTACACGGTAGATTATTCTGAATCGGATACGCTTCCATTAAATGCTTGGAGTGCCTTTTCTTCTGAAATGTCTGCCCCAGAGGTTGAACAAATAACTAAGAGCTTCTGTACTGACTGTTCATGCGGTTCTAAACTTCAAAGCACAACCGATTGAAAAAATACTTAAACCCTAACAAAATAAAAACATGGCAACTGTAACATTAACATGGCAAATCCCTAACAGCGGAGGACCGGTGGCGAATTATAAAGTATACCGATTGGCGGGAACTTCGACTTCTGAATCGGCCATTAAAGCGGGTACGTTGCTTACAACCGTATCTTCTTCTACTCTTACTTACGCTGACTCCACTCTTTCTAGCGGAGCTGGAGCTTACAGCTACACAGTAACCGCATTAAATACTGGCGGAGAAAGCGCTGGGGCAACTCCTACGACGCAAACGCTTTAGGAACCTCGCACACTCATCTGAGTTATGGCTTCTGGGTGTCCATATGTTGAGGTAACCTCAGCCAACCCAGCCATTGCTGGGGGTTGGTATGTGGAGGACCCGAATCGAGGTTATTACAGACTAACTACTTTTGACCCTGCGACTTGCTTAGAAACTAAGCATAACCAATACTTAACCCTCAAGGGGTCCGGTAGTCGGGATGCTGAGTGGGTATTTAGCCAAAGAACCCCCGGCACACTTAATCAGGCGGGTCAGGTGACCCACCCCATGGTTACGGGGTACTACATATATACGGGGATTTATTCGAGCGATCCGAGCCATGCGATGATTACGGATAGCAACGGAGCACCTTCGACAGAATCATTCACGACCTTCACCGACGCATACCGCGTTAGAGTGGCTAATTCGTCTACCCAGTTTACCCACATCGCCGAACCTGGTGGGGGCTTTGCCTTTTTCCAAGGAGGTGTTGTCCCAAAAACAATCCAGGATCCAAATGGGGTCACGAGATATTTACACGGCTTTCAAGTCCGCAGGGATGATCTTTTAACGACCTCGCGATTCGACAGTTTTTTAAATTATGAATTCGAAACGGCCTCTGTGTTTACAGAGGGTACATCGACTACGCCAACCGACATTTCGTTCTTCTTAACGCCCGCCCAGCTTCCAAAAATACTAGAATATCAGGTATCGACGCCTCGTGTCGTTCTTCCGCTAAATCAAGGCTTGTCTGCATCTCACAGTTTTGACAACGAGCCGTTTTTTCCGGGCAGTTTCACGGTCTTAAAGGAATTTTTGGGTTGGGGCATGCCAAACAATCGGCCTTTTCACGCGCTATCCATATTCAACCCCGTCGTTGAACATCTAAAAGAAATCTACCCGACTGATCAAAATATTGGGGCTAATGTTTCGGCGGAGATTTCTTTAAACGCACCAATTCGAAAATTCTATTCATCGGTTTGGTCGAACATCACGGAGCTCGGCTCTTTTCCATCGACCGGCCAGGAACTGTGCCCATCTCAGGAATATAATAACGACATTACCGATGTTCAAATAAATAATTCGGTCAATAACCAAAATCCGTGTACGTCATCGCCTGACGCTCCCGGAGCTCCAGAAAATTTAAATTCTAATCTCACGCCTGACGCTCCCGGAGCTCCAGAAAATTTAAATTCTAATCTCACGCCTGACGCGCCCGTTACGCCTGATGCTCCGAGTGTTCCTGAAAATTTAGTATCTCAACTCCACCTTGGCCGACCGCCTTACAGCGGCACTAGTATAGCATCAAAGTATAAAGGTTGGGTATTTGACGAGCGGACATCGGCAATCTCAGGCCCGTTTGTGCATGAAGATGTGACGGCTATAGCGACCAAGGATAACTCGGCTGAAATGTATTGCGTGACCGAAGATAAGGAGGTCAAAAAGACCGATCTTCTAGACTTTAATAATCCTAATTTCCCAACTTTTACAGACCCGTTTACTGATATTTTAGTGCCGTTTGACGGTTCAACCGTGAAGGGTGTTGTGGCATCTGAGAGCGCAAAGGGGTTCTGCTTCCGTAACCGTTTCTTGTCGGCTCCATTTGAAGACTCGGTAATAGGCGGGGGTATAGTAGAAGAGCCATTATTTTTTAGAGATTCTTATCTTGCGAATTCTGAAACAAATTGGATGCACCTCGGGGACGAGCATTCCGAAAAACAGGTCTACCGCGTAGATTTACGATTCCATAAAAATTCATGCGGGCATTTATGGCTCTATGTCAAAAATGATGAGGGGTTAGTGAAAGGCCAGTACAAAGGAATGATTAAAGAACACATGAAAGTGTTCACGAATCTTCGCGGACGGTCTTTTAAAATCCAGATGCTAGTCGCTACCCATCACGATTACCCGTGGGCAATGCGAGAAATGGCGGTCGGTCATTTATATGGGAAAAGCTTCTAGGCTACCCATAGATTTTTTATATCCCCCTCAATAATCGCATCGGAATAAGAGTCATTTGTTGTGCTCGCATCGGCATGCCTGAGAAATTTCTGAGCGATATAAATACTTTCGGTACTCGCTATGTAGGAACCGAATAACTTTCTAAGTTCATGCAATGGGCTGGCTCGATCCCAGCCAATAGCTCGTAATTTATCAAGGGCAGCATCAAATAATGGACGACCGCTATCGGCTCGTTCTTCAATTAAATAACCATCGTCCGACGCTTTATTTAAAATGTTAGCCGCCACGGTTTTGCTCCCGAGAGTAAATCCTTCATGCCCACCTTTCGGCCTAAAACTTAAGTCCGATGTAATATTAATTCTAGCCTTCTCCCCATCCATTTGAAACCACGGCTTCCGAGCATGAAATATTTCATTTCGTCGCATACCAAAATGCAAGGCCAACCCGAGCAGGGTTCTTAAATCTCCTGTGCTATCTTCCCAAAGCTCGAATGTGCTCTTAATTAGATCTTCGCTCGGGAGCTTATAATTTGTCTTCAACCCGGTAAAGAATTCAG
>Ga0181380_1001496_pt1 | contig 10253 bp, 19 predicted proteins | sample 3SPOviralmetaG_FD_130116 | JGI IMG/M metagenome (GOLD analysis project Ga0181380, IMG submission 130116) | Marine viral communities from the oligotrophic San Pedro Time Series (SPOT) site, San Pedro Channel, CA, USA - 3 SPOT_SRF_2009-08-19 | ecosystem: Environmental > Aquatic > Marine > Strait... | reverse complement strand
TTTAGAATCATCACTGAAAAGATTATTAAACAGCCAATTATTAAGCAGCTCAAAAGCCCAACGAAACCAGATAAGACAAGAGCACCAAAGGCGAGCATCCAACACTTGAGTTTCTCACCTGTTTTTGTTAGGGTTGGGAGTTTCATTAACTGGGCACAACGTCGATTATTGTCTCATCTGCTGGACTCATGCCTTTTTTGCGGTCTTTGAACTTTCCTACAAGACCTTTGAAATCACCATCGACGGCCATTTGTATCAACTTTGGAACAAAGAAAAGAATAGTGAAGAAAACAAAGAGTTTTGTTCCTGAAAAGGCAATGCCGCCCTTCTCTTTTATCATATCTTCCGCTGAATCTTCCAGAATCTCTTGTTCTTCATTGTCCAGCTTTCCAGCATCACCACCAACAACAGCTTTAAGAGTCTTTTTCATGGCTCCTACAAGAGCTTTCGCTACTGGCTTTCCTTGCTTCTTGCCTCGTTGTTCTCTTTCCTCTGCTTCAGCTTCCGCTCTGGCTTCTTTTTGGAAAACTTCTAGCTGCTCCCTCTCCTCTTCGTCCATTTGAGATTTAACTTTTTCGGCTTTTTGCTTCTGGACTGCTGACTTTTTCTTTTGGCTTTTTCTGAGTTTGCCTTTTATCGTGGTTCTTGGAGTTATCACTCCAGCTTCATCTTTGTCGAATAGATGAATTTCAGGATTGAAAGTTGATCCAGTGCTGTCTACAAGGGGGTTTCCCTGCTCATCACAAAAGTTTTCTGGAAGTTTTGCCGCTGGTTTTTCTTCTTTTTCTGTGTCGTTATCCATAGTTTTTTTCCTTTTTATGCTCAATTTCAGAGTTTTTCTGAAAGTTTTTTAAAAGTTTTTAGAAAAGTTTTTTCAGAGTTTTTGAAAGTTTTTGCGGTTTGCAAATACATTCAACACATCTTTGACCGCTTATTGACCCTGCCGCACATACGTTATTGATTGAACTTTTCAAAACGGAGCCGCCTCATTTAGTGGTATATCCTCAAGCAAGCTATTTAAGAGCCTCATTAGCCATTCACGCTCACTATCATCATTCACATAAAAGGTGAAACCCTTGCAATCGTCATTGATCCTCAAGTCCCCTCTTGTCGTTTTAGCGTATTTCTTAAGCTTTGTCAGAATCTCATAGTCCATTCTCAAGAAAGACTTCACAGCAGGTATCTTTTGAAGCTCTTTTGCGTTGTGCTTCCCCCAAACACGACCACAAGAAGGTGATAAAATTTCTTTTTCAGAAGGGTATGCATGCTTTCTAATGCAACGATCTACGAAAGAAAGAAAAAAGGCTTGCTGCTTATCTCTACTCAAAGACCTATCATTGACGAATTCTTCTCCACATGATTGAGCACGATTTACGATTGTCTCAATCAATTGATAATTTGCTTTGAATCCTTTTGCGGTCAGTTTTGGTGCACTGTTAAACCCACCAGTGCACCCAACCTCTGAAAGCGTGGTATCATCTCTGTTTTCGCCTTCTCTTTTAGATATGTATTTAGCCGTGTACCAGATGATGCCGCGAATATTCCGAATTGTTTCTATTCTCGTCATTGGATTGCGTTGAAAGCCCTGGGAATAGTCATGATAAGTATCGCCGATAACTTGAGCCCACATATCAGAAATTTTTTCTTTTGTGATTTTAGGAAGCTGAAAAAATATAATATGAAAGTGTGGTGCGCCTCTTTTCTGAAGCTCCATTTTCCAAACTGCACAAGCTTTCGGAAATTTGCGCCTAATGCGTTTCAGGAAGCTAAAAAGATGGACCTTTGATGGTTTTTCGTCGGGATATTGGCGAGGATAAGTTAACGTTAAAAATTTTGCTCTCTTATAGCCACTTTCTGTCAAGAATTGGTAATCAAGAGTTTGCATCTGATCCATAATATTCTTCTTGGAGCGCTTCGACATGTTTTTGATCGGTCCGCGAGTCGGTCTGTTTTGGATGGCTTCAGAGAAGAGCTCTTGTTTCATAGTTCTATACTCATCAAGTTTTTCTCTGGATCTCCAGCCCATTTTATCGATAAAATCTCGATCTCTTTTATCATTGAAACCTTTAGAACGGTTTGCTCTTATTTGCTGGATGCTGTCAACTGAAGTGTTCAGGAGGTCGGCAATTTTAGAATCTCGATGCTGGTGAAAGTCTTTGGCCAGCTCTCGACGGTTTGCCTTTTCAATCTCTGTGTAGCTCATTTCGGCTTCACGTTTAAGTTTGATGATTCCTGAACCGTCATCTCTTCTAGAGTCTTCTATTGACATGGAGAAAGAATCTGCGTCTTTTTGGTAGTAATCTTGTAATGCTTGCATTTGTAAGGGAAGGCCTTATATAGTAAGTCTTGTTTGCATTAAAAAAGCCCAAGAGTTACAGATCTTGGGCTTTTTGTTTTAATCGGTCGTCTTCTTTTTTAGATCTTCAAAAAAAGAAGTATCAAAGATTCTTTTATTCTCAACTTCCACCTTTGGCGCTTCATGGCCGCAAGTTTCATAAAGATAAGAATCATATGATTGGTCTTTTTTCATTATGAGATTTTTTTGTAATGAGTTAAAAAAGCCTGTCCATATTTACTGGTAGTCATGGCTTTACCTTCAGCCCATGTAAACGCTTCAGATTCAACTGAAATTTCAGCATGATATTCCAAGACGGACTGGCCAATTATCCAATCACCTTTTGAAAGGAAAGCATTCATTTCTTGATACATCGGCTTAGACATTTGGACTGAAAGACTTGCGCCCATTTTATCGAGATCGATATAATACTCAATTCTAATGACGGCTTTTGTTTCTTTGTCTTTAACTTCTTTTTCGCGAACCTTCGCAACTAAGCCAATACCTGCAACGGCGTCTTTTTTTAATTTGGCGAGAATTGAGAATTGATCTTGTACGGCTTCTGACATGATAATGTCCTTTTCATTTTATTTTGTTTGCTTTCGAATCTGCAAAGGAGCTTTGTTAGGCTCAAAATGAAGATGAGGTAAAAAGGGAACGGCACGACAACGAATAGAAAAAATTCAAAAGCTGTCATGAGATCCCCTTTTTTGTGTTGATGTGTCAGTTAAGTAACTTAACACTTGTTAAGTCTATATTGGTTTACACTTGTTAAGTAGTCAAGGTACTAAGTTGCTTTTTAATGTACTTTTATAGATATATAGTAGAGGCATGAATATGAATAAAGATATAATACGCTGGTATATAGATAGTTGTGAAAGGCATACGGGCTTGACTAAATTTGCCGACGCTTCCAAAATGCTTGGAGTGTCAAGAGCTTACATAACTCAACTTTGCAAGGATGGAACATTAACAACAGTTAACCAGCCTCATTTAGGGCGTTTTATTCCGAATGATGAGCTCATTAAGTTCATAGCCAAGAGTAAATAAAAAAAAAGCATGTTGTGCTTTGTGTTCGTGCTGCGTGTATACATCGCCAACCAAAGTCAAATCGTGCTCAAAATATTTTAACTTTTTCAAGCCATGCTCCCCGCATGATTCGCGAGCGAAAAAAAGAGAAAATTTTCCTGCGGCTCGATTGTGACAAATGGTTTTTGTCTCGATGTCTTTCAGACGGAGTCACCTTCCCCCTTTTCACATTTCCGTTTCACTTCATTGTGTGGTGGGAAGATTCAAGATTAATAAAAGCAAAAAGACACCTCAAAAATGGGCTTGCCCCTGGTGCAATTTTTCTTGTGCTTTTCCGGCATTTCAAAAAACCCCGGATTAGGATCCCGGAGTTTACCAGGGAAATTCATTTTCGTGCTCATTTTCCGCAATTAAGCAAAAATAAAATTGTCATAGACTCATTTTTGAATTAGTATTTTTTCGTCATCTTAGTAAATTTGACAGTTCCCGTAGCAGTTCCGCTATCCTTTCAGACTTTTCAAAATCTGCTTTGCTTCGTGTCAGCTCTGCGACCAAAGCATTGTTTGCTTTTTTGTTCTTGGCATAAGAGGCAATAGCAATTGCGATCGCATTTTGAGAATCTTTTGCACCTGTAAGAAATCTTATATTCTCGATTTCTCGAAGCTGCTTGTCAGAAAGTTTTAAGGTGATTTCAATCATTCGTGTAACGTACGCATAATATGCGTTCATGTCCAACAGTCGCGGAGCAGCTGCGCCAATATAGCTCTCGCGCCTGTTGTTACATAACTATTTCCATTATGCGACGTAATGCACGTGCAGGCACAAAAAAAGCGAAACCCGATAAGAGTCTCGCTTTTTCTCTGTTTGCCTAATGAATGCTATTTCTTATCTGGCTTCCGGTTCTTCCACCATTGCCAACCAATGACGCCAAGTATAATTGCGAAAAGGTATTTTTTTAAACTTGGAATGTCTGGCAGTAACTTTCTCCACCAAGGCATGTCCAGTTCTACAGGCTCTTCTAAACCGTAATAATGATTATTAACTGTTGTCGGGTCATCCGTCATATTATTAATCGCTACAGCTCCAGAAGTTAACCCAAGGACAGCCGCACCCCAACCGATTAACGGCAACAGTGGCAGAATACCAAGCGTAAAATTTATATTGAGTAGATGTTCCAACATAGTCAATTAACCTTCTTTTTCGACCTTCTCAACAACTACAAAACGGTGTGAACACTTTACGCATTCAGCAGCGTCTTTTTTGTGAAAAGATTCTGATTCTTTTAGTTTGTTACTGCCGCAGTTTGGACAGAAATTTAATGTCTTAGGCATTTTTCTTTTTCCTTAAATTAATGACACATGGCCGCTGTTTTTAAATTCTGCGACTCTATCCAGAAGCCAAAAGGCAAACAGAGCAGCAGAGAATGTTTTAAACCAGTCTTTCATTATTCGGCTTTGGCGTTTTTCGCATTGCCGAAATTACATGCAAGCACGTCTAGTATCTGAGACACTACAACGATCTTGGGACAGAATGGAGCAATTAGAGTTGCAATGCCTGTCACTGGTACCACGTATTCGAGTAACCAATCCATTGTTATTTTACCTTTAGTTTTGGGTTAGAAATGAAAATTACGGACTCACATTTTGTCATTCTTTGACGAAGATCACCAACAAGAAAAGCAAGAACCCCGACAATGCCGACAAGCTGCTGAGAACCAAATGTTTCTAGCCAGCTCATTAGAGTTTCGGTCTTTGTGTTGAGTCTGGAAAATTGACCTTCTGCGGCCAATCTCTTAAGAATTGTCTATACACCACATAGGCATTGTGCTCTTCTGGACTTAGTGGAGAATCTGGGAGTATTGCCCAATCTGTTTTTAGAAGTTCAGTATCTCGCCAGTCTCTTTCTTCTTGCTTTGAACCAATACCGGAAATATATTTTTCTCCGTCCCAAGTTGGATGTCTCAGCAAGTCGTCATTGCTTATTATTTCAAAATTATTTGCACCGTCATCACCAAGAAAAGCACGCTTTTGGGCATCTGTATCTAATGCCGGATTATTAGGCATACTTGAAATGTCACCGTTCGATTTTGTATAGAATAACCAGTTCATTTTTTAGCCTATTTTCTCTAAAACTAATCTTGCATAAATGTTATCATTCCCATTATCTAGACTTGAACCCCTGCCATTTGTTGACTTCGAATTTTCAGAGAATTGATCAATCCTGAATACGTCTGTACCATTGGCTTGTATTATTCCTGAGAGTTTCGCGTTTGCTCCGTCTCCGCTGCTCGTTGTTGAGAAGTTATTTACGCCCTCTACGTCTCTTATTCCATTTTTATATAAACACACTTGCGTCCTGCCTGAAGCTCTATATGTGACATCAAGGTCTACGTTGTAAGTTCCAGCTATTGGTGTGAAGGCATTGCTTGATAATAGACTTATTATATTCGAGTCATCGCTTGAAATTGTGTTGAGATCCCTTGTTTGCCATCCTGCGCTCATACTGCCACCGTTGACACCGTCCGCTTTTCGGTCTTCTAAAATTGCAATTTTAGGCTTAAAGTTTGAATTCATTCCCATTAGTCCGACACCTCGACAAAGGTGCAAGCTCCGTTACCCTCTACCTCTGCTGTCACTTCCAACGTGTACGAATCCCCACTTTTTACTGTAATGGCGCTTCCACCATTAGAATTGAATGTTATGTCAACACCTTCACTTGCTATAATTTCCAAGCTTGTACGGTTATTGTTTTGAGCGATTGTCCATGCTCCAATCGCTTTGGAACCTGTTACGAAGCTTGCTGGCTTCGCTATACCAATGTCATTGGTAATTACAAAGCGCCTATCTGTTATATTCGCCACCCCAAGATAATAACGAAAGGTTTGTGTCGACTCTGAAGTATTTACAAATGATACTTTGTTGAAGTAATCACCCTCATCTAATTTAACCCCTAGACCCACAGGCAACGCTCCAGCATCAAAGCCTGAACCGTCTATGCTGACCTCTATTGAGTCACTTGGATTTGTTATCATTACAATAGAGTTGCCTCGAGCGTGGATTGTGTCGCCCTTCCCCGCTTCCAAGGTCATTGTTAAAGGTCTAAGAAAGGTGCTCATTTCTTTTTATCCTTGAGTATGAAAATTGCTGTAATTCCAGCTATTACCGCCAAAATTGGATACTTGAGTTTATCTACAAGGCTTAAAGCTGGAGATTGCTTTGCATTCTCTTCTTGTGTCGCCTGGAATACTTGTTTTGCAGAATCAAGACTTTCTCTTGAAGCTCCTAGAGCTGCTGAAAATAGATTCTCCATCGTGTCGGAAACTTGCTCAATAATCTGGCTGTCTGAGCTGTAAATCGTGTTCCCTGTTGATTTATCGCCTAAGCTTATGCCGCCAGCTGCTGTATAACGGTTGTTCTTTGCACTTGTGCCAAATGATAACGCTCCAGATTCGACAATCTGATTATTTCTAGACGATGAGCCAAAGTTTTGAGCTTGATCTCTCGCTGCGGTTGCGTTTCTTGCTTGAGAACCTATCCCGATACTTGTGTCTTGCGTTGCTAATTGCTTATTCGCATTGTCTACAGATGTATGTGAAGATGAATAACTACCCATTTTTTACCGCCTTTCTTTTCTTTGGCTGGCTAATCTTCTGGACTAGTTTATAGATTAAAAATAAACCCGTGCCGATAAGCCCAAGTTTCAGATAATCATTGTATGTCATGCCAAAGCTTATTCCTTCAAAACGATTCTCGATGCTACTGTTATTTACTCCGCTCGTTGCACTACTTACCTCTGGACCACCTCCACCGCCAAGCATACTTCCACCTCCTAACATACTGCTTATTGGACTAATTAAGGAGCTTGCACCGCCTAGCATTGAAAGCATTCCAGCTCCTGAAGCTGTCGAGCCTGCCATCGCTGAACCTGCGGCTAAAGCTGCTGTTAACATTTATTTGCGTGTCCAAATTAAAGTGATTAATAAGCCTGCTGCTGTGACTAAACCGCCACCAATAGCCCAAGGCGTCCAGTTAAAAGATTTATCTGTGTTTGGTTTCGCTTGTTTCGCTTCCACATACGTGTTCTGCAATGGTTGCTGAACATTTGAATCTGGACCTTTTGCGAATCCTAATAAGTTGTTCGCTTCCCCTGCAAAACTCAAGACCTCACGAGCTTCACCTAAGATTGAACTGAAAATTGTGCCTTCCATGATATATACCTTGCTGAAGGTTCACAGAGCCCGACTTTTACGAGCTTGCCAAAGAATTTCGCTTTGTCTGTATGAATGACTAGTGAGGAACTACGTGCTCTATACCAGTTACGAAAATGTTATAACCACTACCTGCAATCTCGCCTGACATGTTCAGAGTCATTTCAAACTCATTCACTGGGAATGAAAGAAATGAAGACGCTGTATTATGGCGTCCGGGCTCAAAGGTGTACATGTCGGTCATAGGCGTACGCTTACAACGTTCGAGAATCATTTCAGCGCCATCTTTGTCAAGCAAAGTTTGGTATTCAGCTTCATTGATTTTAAGTTCTCCGCTTTCACATTCTGCCGCGTCAACGTCAATTCTTACAACGTCTTTACGGTTCTTGAAAGGGATCTCTTTCACGATTACATGTTCGCCTGCTGCTGTGTTACTCACTTGATGAGCTGAGACAGTCTTGAATGGTGCTAGTCTGATTTCTGGCTGATTATCAACCTCAGACTGCAACACAAGGTTTGTAAGTGCTGTAACATCTTTAACAACTACACGGACAACCAAAGTTTCTACATCGTGAGTACCCCAACGATAAGCGTAGCTTTCTTGGATGTTCTGAAGATGTTTCATTGCATGATCAATCAAAAGGATTCCGTCCTTATGACCACCACCCAAAGCGCCTTCATAGTAACCTTGTTCTTTCTGGATCAAAGCAGCAGTCATTTTGACTTTTACTTTGCCGTTGATTTCGATTTCAACACGGTCAATGTCTGTCAGGATTTCACCCGCAGTAAGTAGAGCACCACCCGCTTTTTCACAGCGAATCATTTGTGCATGGTAGTTAATACCTTTTTTGCCGCTACTTACAGGCAATTCAAAAGTGAATTCACCAGCCGCAGGAACTGCTTTATTACCAATTTTACGAGTACGTGTTTGAAGTGCGTTGATTTCAGTAAAACCCATTATGCGCCTCTCGATGCTTGCCACTTGTCAAAGCCAATTTTCGCTACAAATCCCAATGCTGTTGAGATCACACCAGCGAAAACGAAAGGCATAGCAGCTTTTGCATTTTCTTTTATCCAGTCCATTTGTTTATCCCGATTCTTTTTTGTTGAAGATTAATTCAGGATAAGTGCAAAAAAAAAGACTCGCAAGAGCCTTGGATACACCTTCATTTTCTATCGTTTTTAGTCGGCTAACTTCAGCCAACTTTGGAGATTATAAATGTAGCGTATTGTTCTTTTTGAATGTCTTATGATTATTATGTAAGGCGAAGTCTCCGCAATTGATCTAGCGGTGTCCATACACTCAACTTTGAGTTTCTGCGCTAGTTCTTGTACTGTCAATTCTTCTGGTTCATTCGCCGTTATCATTTTAAAGCTTCTCCGTTCCATAACGTTGGGCGTCTTCGTCTATGTGTCCCTCGGCTATTAGATAATCCCAGTTGATTTCGTTATTATAAATTCCGATAGTTTCGACCATCTCTTCAGATTCTCCAGCCTCTGCTTCATCCATCACAAAATCTGCTATTTTGGTAATAACTTCCTCATCACGAGAATTGAAGTTTTCGATAATTTCATTGTGTAGAGGATTTACCCAAGTGAAGTGATATCTGTCAATTTTTACGATGTCTTTCAAGCCTTCACATACAAAAATCTGCCTCAAGACTTTACCGCAATCTGTAGGCATTCTCGATGTGATTAAATGGTCACACTCATTTCTTATTGCTGGTGGCACGTCTGTTGGAAAATGAACCGAATAGTGGACTGAATGACCTAAGTGGCGGATGATCTTGCCAAAGGTTGTTGTATTCGGAAACCTGTCTTGCGCCTCTTCAATGAAAAGTTTTGCATTCGTATGAGTCCATGCCCATTCGATAAACTTATCCCAAATATTCGTAATGAAATCGGCTTTCCAAGCTGCTTTGGCTTTGCTTTCTTTGCCTTCAACATGCAATGGATCAAAAACCGCTATAATGCATTCGTTTTCATGGTATTTATTAGCTAGTTCCTGAGCTAAAGAAGTCTTTCCAAATTGACTTTTGCCACCTATTAAACAACTAACCATTACGAAACCCTCAACGTTGGACAACCAACCGGAACAACTTTAAAAAGGTCACTGGTTAAAGTGAAGCCTTCAAATCTAGCGACTTTATAAAAGCCTTTCTCTGTTCTGAATTTCTTAATAAATGCCATTATTCTTTGGCCTGATAAACGACTTGCTAAAGATTCTCGCAACCCAGTTTCTATGAGCTGTTCTTTCGTTGCCGTCACTTCTATTATCTTTGATTCTGCCATGTTCTTTACCTAGTTCTCTTTTTGGTACCAATACCTGTTTTTCGTGAAGGTGGTAACGATGTGTTTATAAAGCTCATCAAGTCCCCTCTTAATTCTCGATTAGCCTCTTTTGATAGCTCAACTTCTTCTATCTTCTTCTTGAATGCATTCAAGTACTTAATAGCTTCTCTGCAATCCTTGCCGCAATACGTTTTTGGCCTTCCCTGAACTTCTTCTTTTAGCTCTTTTCCACAGCAAAAACAAAACATGTTCTAGTCCTCACTTGGTTTTAGAATCATCACTGAAAAGATTATTAAACAGCCAATTATTAAGCAGCTCAAAAGCCCAACGAAACCAGATAAGACAAGAGCACCAAAGGCGAGCATCCAACACTTGAGTTTCTCACCTGTT
>Ga0181380_1001495_pt1 | contig 10255 bp, 6 predicted proteins | sample 3SPOviralmetaG_FD_130116 | JGI IMG/M metagenome (GOLD analysis project Ga0181380, IMG submission 130116) | Marine viral communities from the oligotrophic San Pedro Time Series (SPOT) site, San Pedro Channel, CA, USA - 3 SPOT_SRF_2009-08-19 | ecosystem: Environmental > Aquatic > Marine > Strait... | reverse complement strand
TGTGTGTGCGACCCCCAGGTGCCAAAATTTGTATGGGGGTCGGTTTGGGGGTGCTGGCGAGCCAGTTGGGCTGGATCTTGTATAGGGGCCCATTTCTTCGCAAATACATAGATTTTTAAATAGCGATTACTGGACGTGGGCGCCTATGTGCACAGTGTATTTCTTAGTGCGGTGTAGTCGTCGACGAGCGCCTGCGTTCCGGCGGTGTAGAGCGCCTTGAGCTTGGCAGCGGGCGGCACGCGGATGCCGGGCACGGTGCCGACGGCCTCGACGTGGTCTTCGGGCACCATGCCGCGCGCGGCGACGTAGGTCTGGGTGCAGACGGCGGAGAGGCGGGCGGGCGCGCCGGGTGCGTCGTGGAAGACGGACGCGAGGGCGGTGCGGACGCGGAGGTCGACGAAGCAGGTCAGGATGGCCTGTGCGGTTTCCCTGAGGGCGTCCTCGTAGGGGCGCGTGGTGTCGATGCCGCCGAAGAGGCAAATCTGGGCGGCGGAGTAGTGCGCGTGGGACCCCGGGTCGAGGGAGCCCTTGTTGGCCTCCTTGTGCGGGTTGCGCGGCGTGCGGTACATGCGGGGGTCGATGTTGTGGACGCAGGCGAGGTTGCCCGTGGTGTGCAGCATGGTGAGGCAGAAGGCCCACAGGTCGTGGCCGTGGGCCGACGTGTACTGGGTGCCGCCGGCGGTGAAGGGCCCCGCGACGGGGGCGGCGTACACCATGGTGCTGATGCCGACGGGGTCGGTGGTGGCGGGTGGGAAGCGGGAGCGTCCGCCGGCGGCGGGCGTGGCGGACCCCATGTCGACGAGCGTGGCGTGCATGCGGCCGTCGGGGCCGCGGCCGATGACGACGTTGGCGGGCTTGACGTCGCGGTGGGTCATCCGCATGTGCTCGAGCTGCTCGGCGGCGTCCCACACGTCCCGCATGAGGATGGCGGTGGGCCCCGCGTCGGCGGGCAGGCTGTTGGTCTCCATCTCGGCGGCCAGCGAGCGCTCGCCGGCGGCCATGACGATTTCGGCGCTGAGGCCGCCGGTCTCCCCGTTGGTGCGGATGCAGACGCAGTAGGGCACGCCGACGGTGCGGCGCCGCTCGGGCGCCACCATGCACCTGTCCTGGATGACCTTCATCATGGCCACGGCGGCGATCTCCCGGATGACGCCGGCGTCGGCGCGGCGGGTGGTTTTGCACGCCACCTCCACCACCTGCTTGTCTGGCGTCGTCATGGCGGTGCGCGCCACGACGCCGTTGGCGCCGCCGCCGATGGGTGTCCACTGGGAGCTGCGCTTCACCATGGCCGCGGTGTCGAGCATGCAGCGCCGCGGGCGCTGCAGCGTCGTGGGCACAAGGGGGGACAGTGCGCTGCTCATGGGCGGCGTGTGGGTGTGCGTGCTGTCTGCAGCTGCCTTCCATACGGGGTGGGGGTGCACAGCCCAGGTCAATATTGACTCGGTGGCCGACTTGCCTTAAAGATTGACTGTCATTCTGCGTCTTCGGTGGCGGTGCCGCCGCCGGCGCTGTCCACGTACAGCACGCAGTGGTTGCACCACCCGCGGCCCGCGTACGCGGGCAGCCGGCACACGCAGCCGGCGCAGATGGGCGCCTTGCAGCCGCCCCGCGTGCAGTGTGTCGTGGCGGTGCCGTGTGCGGCGTCCCACGTGCACATGATGGCGGCCGGCTTGGGCGCGGTGCAGGCGCCCTTGGCGTGGTCGCGGGCGTAGCACGCGGGGCACAGGTTGTGGGCGGCGCAGTAGCCGCAGCGGGCCTGGACGTGGTCGTCGCACACGAGCTTGGGGCACGTGGAGCACTGTGCGGCACAGGAGCGGCACACCATGTCGCAGCCGACGCGGCACAGCTGGAGGTCGACCGGGTTGGGCTCGGCGCAGGCGCAGCCGCCGCCGTCGTCGTCGTCGCTGCTGTCCTCGTCGTCGGCGTCCCACTCCTCCTCGCTGCTGGTGTCGTTGGCGGGCTCCTCCACCACGTCGGTCTCCTCGGCGGCCTTGTGCTTGGCGGCGGCCTCGTCGACGAAGCACAGCACACAGCGGGAGCTGCCCTTCCACTTGTCGGTGCACACGGGGCACGCCAGGCGGCCGCAGTCGCAGGTGCCCACCATGTGGTCCTTGCACCCCCGCCACCCGCACTCGTGGCACTGGATCATGCGGCCCGGCTCGATGCGCTTCCTGCACGTGGAGCACAGCTCGGACTCGATGTTCAGCAGGCGCATCCGCAGCGTGTCCTCCGGGCCCAGCACCATGGCGTGCGTCACGGCGCCGCCCACCAGGTGGCGGCCGCACACCCACGTGCCCTTGGCGTTGGGTGCCAAGCCGCCCGCGCAGGCGGCGTTGCCGTGCACCGCGGTGCCGCACCCCGGGAAGGCACACACCAGGCGGGTGTCCTCCGCGCGGAACGGCTTCCAGCAGGCGCGGCAGCCGTACAGTGCGCCGCGGGGCATGCACCGGTTCGGGCGCCAGGCATCCGGTGCGATGGCGGCCGCCATCAGCTTGGTGCCGCCGACGACGCCGACGCGGACGTGGTCGACGGCCGCGATGTACATGCGGCACACTGGGCAGTACGGGTTGGTGACCAGCGCACGGCGGGAGCACGGGTGGCACATGCACAGGTGGCCGCAGGGCGGGCGGGCCACCTTGACGCCGCGGGCGTGCAGCACGGCGCCGCACCCAAGGATGCACGCGACGTCCTCGGCGGGCTTGGCCGTCCACGCCAGCGGCGGCTCGTCGCCGGGTGCACCCCCGGGCGGCAGCGCGCCCGCGACGTCTGCGGGGTCCATCCCGGGACGGTCGCGCGTATGTGTCACACGCGCTGTCGGTGGTGTATACCCGAAGCGGCGCCGGGCTGCAATTGACCGTCAACCGGGATGCACAGCCGGACGCGCACCACGATGGAGGACGCCGACGCCGTCCCCTACCTTGGCAACATGGACGACCTTTCCGACGACGACGGCGCGGACGCGGCGACGGGCAAGCACAAGGTCCCCGACGAGCCGCTGCACTCGCGGCCGCTCGTGGCCAAGGACGGCGCGACGTGCTGGGAGTTTACGGAGTGTGCGGCCATGGACGCCGCCACGGCGGCGCGGCTGACCGCAACCCGCGCCGCTGTGTGCCGGGGGACGTCGTCGGGCGTGCTGTCGCCGACCCGGATGCGGACGCTGGCGGCGTACGTGTGCGACGCGGTGGGCGTCGTGCGGGGCGGCAAGCCCGTGGTGCTGGACTTTCCCACGTCGTTCATCACCGAGGTTCCGTTTGCGTGGACGCCGCTGTTCCACTCGGACGCGCCGGGCGGCGTGCACGCGGCCGCCGGGTTCGCCACAGAGACGGTCATGGCCGCCAACGCGCTGTGGGGGCACGCCATCCTGGCGCGGGAGGACGCCGTCCTGGACATGCTGGCCGTGGAGTTTGACGTGCCGGACGGGTCGCCGGCCCCGTCGGACCTGGAGACGCCCGTGCGCGAGTTCTGCGGCGCCATTTGGGCGTCGCTGACGCGGCTGGGGACGCTGGGCCGCGTCACCGGCGCGTCGCTGGCCAGCGTAAAGGCGGTGTGTGTCGCGACGGGCAGCGAGGCGTGCCTGCCCCTGTGGCAACAGCGCGGCGGGGTGGACAAGATGAACGCCGTGTCCGGCGCGCTGCGCCTCGCCGACCGGTTCCTGGCGGGCATGCTGTGCGAGCCGCCGACGGACGGCGCGATGGGCAAGGTCCGCGAGACGCACGGGTCGCAGCCCATTCTGGAGGTGGTCATGCTTTCGTTCCTGGCGCGGGACCCGGCGCCGATGGCGGCGCACCTGGTCGACGCCCGGGCCGCGCTGTCCGTCCTCCGCAAGGGCGGCCTGACGGCGCTGAAGCTGGCCGAGGCCGCCGTGCGCCCCGGCATGCGGGACATGGTGACGCAGGCGCAGGACCACGTCGTGTGGTTCTACGCGCTGCTGGAGGCGGCGGTGGACAACGCCACCAAGGCCATTGGCCCCGACGGGGAGACGTCGTTCGAGACGGCGTTTGCGCGGCTGAGAAAGCTGACCAGCCCCGCGTCCGGCGCCGCCGACGCCCCCGACGCCGCCAAGCGGAGCATCGCACCCAGCGCCGGCTTCTACCGGCTGGTGGGCACCGTGGCGACGGTCACGCTGAGCGGCGTGGTGATGGGGTCCACCGGCAACGTCGGCGACTGGCTGGACGTGATGCGGCGGGAGGGCATGGACCCCGTCGTCGTCGCCAAGCTGGTCCGCGGCAAGAACGTCGACGGCGACGTGTTCGACGACGCCCTGGTGGCCGCCGTGGGGTGAGCAATGCACATTGACAGTCAATTGAGGCGTGTGCGGGGGATTGACAGTCAATCAGCACCGCCCGCGTCCGCGTATGAGGGCCACGGATTGACTCCGGGTAGAACACACACGCAACCCGTCGCCGAGCCAGCCAGCAAACGTGTGTACGGCCGGGAGTCAATGTTGACGGGCCTCACCCGCTCCCCGTGCCGCAGAATGCCCAAGTCCGGAAAGTCCAAGCGCAAGGAGGAGGCGAAGGAGCCGCCCGTCGACGAGGTCGCGGGCAAGCGCCGCCGCCGCGACGAAGACGCCGACGTGCCCGCCGACGTGCCCGCTGGTGCTGGCGTGCCCGCCGACGAGCGCCTGGCGTGCAAGCTGCTGGACTACGACAGCGTGTTCTTTGGCATCGCGCTGGAGCGCAAGGTGCGCGCCGACGACGAGGACAAGCGCAGCATGGAGGAGCTGGCGCACGCGGTGGCCAACGGCGACGTGGAGTCGGTGCGGCCGTTCCTGCGGGCGTGCTTCCCGACGGTGGACCCGGTGGACCTGGAGCCGACGGTGAAGTGCAGCATGAAGATCATGGGCAGCAACGCGGTGGCGGAGGCGGCGCACGTGGTGGACTCGGTGCTGGTCGCGTGCCTGTGGGTGTTCAAGCACGTGTGGATCGGCGTGGCGCCGCAGCGCAAGAAGGGCAGCTCCATGTTCGACGCCAAGGCGCCGCTGAACTACATCAACTCCAAGGACGCGGCGGGTGACGCGATGGTGGCCATGGCGCCCATCACGATCATCACCAAGGAGCCGCTGGCGGGCTTCGAGGAGTACATCAAGTCGCGGTGCTTCTTCACGACGGAGGAGCCCATCCCGGGCGCGCGCGGGCCCGACGGCAAGCCGCTCACCGAGACCAAGACGGTGGTCCTCATGGCGCCCATGATCACGGACGACTGGGACCCGCTGGACCCCGCCAAGCTGGAGGCCATGGCGCCCGCCACGCTGATGCAGGACCCGTACCTGCAGTCGCCCGCGCTGGTGCTGACGATGCGCATGAACCCGTTGGCGGAGCCGGTGAAGGACGGCACGCTGGACCGCCGCGGCCGCGTGATCGAGTACTCCGAGTACGCCGCGCGCAAGTGGGGCGACATCAACACGCCGATGGAGGGCGTGCCCACCGTGTTCTCCAAGGAGGAGTTCAACCCGGAGCTGAACCCCGTGGCGGCCGCCACCATGACGTTCCTGCGCCGCAGGTTCCTGTGCCAGCTGGCCAGCTGCATGATGGACCAGGAGGGCTGCCGCCGCATCTGCCAGGAGCCGCAAAACCTGGCGCACATGGCCACCATGAAGGCCGAGGCCAAGGCCGCCCACGGGTGGCGCAACCCGGGCATGTGGTACCCCGCCGTGGACTGCGCGCTCAAGGCGGGCTTCAACACGCCCATCGACGAGCCCTTCAACGGCACGTCCAAGTCCCGCGTGCGCACGCGCAAGGGCCTGGACGTCCGCGTCGCCGCCTGCGAGTCGGACAAGCCGCTGGCGGGCCACGACACCATGGGCCTGAAGGTCACCTTCCCGCTGTCGGGCAAGCGGGACATCGAGCCGCAGGCCCGCCCCGGCGACGACCGCCCCATCGGCAAGCCGCTCATCAAGCGCAACAAGAACGGCAAGTGGGTGTTCGACAAGGCGGCGTACGTCGAGGAGTACAAGGACGCCGTCCGTGGCGCCACCACCGACAAGGCCCGCTGCAAGGCGTACATGAACGAGGCCGCGGGCATCGTGTCCCGCTACTGCGCCCACATGAACGGCGAGCCGGGCGCGCAGGCGCCCACCAAGTGGACGGAGCGCGTCGTGCCCGTGCCGCAGCCCATGTCCACCTTCCTCATGAACGGCCGCGCCATTACGCAGGCGCGCCAGACGCTCATGGCCGGCGCGCTGGTCGCCGTCCGCGTGAAGGAGACGTTCCACCGCAAGGGCATGGGCGTGCGGTACCCCAAGGCGTACCTGTGGGCCGACGCCGGCGAGGGCTACGAGGGCATCGTGCCCCGCATGGCCGGCGCCGGCACCAACGACATGGGCGCCGACGACGAGGAGGCCGACGCCGTCTTCGCCGCCATGATGGCCCGCAACAAGGCCGAGGCCGAGCGGCACGCCGCTGCCAACGGCGCCGGTGTCGCTGGAGTCGGCGACCCGCACGTCTCCGACGAGGACGCCGACGCGCCGCCCGGGGCCGCGTTCGCCGCCACCAGTGCGCCCGAGACCAACGGCGCGCCGGTGCCCAAGGTGGCGCCCGCCGTGGACGTGGGCCTGGACGACGACCTCATCGACGACGAGTGATGCTGTACTGCCCAAGACCCATACTCTCCAATGCCCTCGTGGCACCCAAACCCACCAACGCCCTCGTGGCGCCCAACCCCGTGAAACGCCCCCGTGGCGCCCACACCGACCCAAACCCACGACAATCCAATCACCCCCCGTTCCACTGCCACTCCCAGCTATTGTCGCGCGCACACTCCCGTGTTTCGTATGACTGCGTGTCACGTGTGCTCCCCCGTGTGTGTCCAGGCTACGTATGACCGGCGGACTGGGCATCCGTGCGTGTTCGTCTGCAAAGGAGTTTCTGTCCACGGCCAACCTCGCGACGGGGACCACCGTCGGCTACCACCCCGTCGCGCAGAACACCGTACAGGTCGTCGTCGTCGCCACCGGCCAGCTGTTCCGCCTGGACAAATGGCTGCAGCTTGGCGAGCACTTGGAAGCCTGCTGCCGTGGGCACGACGTGACGTGGAGGACGGAGGCGCGGACCGACGCAAGCGGGATGCCGCTGACAGTCGTCACGTACGACCTCCGCCCGGGAAGCGTGTGCGGGTGCCGGGTCCGGAGCCCCCGGGCGAGGGCGGTGCTGCAGATGGTCCCGTGGCTGGTGGCGGCAGCCCAGCTGTACCCGTTTGTGGACCCGGCGTACGTCCCGCCGCCAGTGCGCCGCCTCATGGAGTCCTCCCTGCTGACAGCACTCAGCTGGCTTCCGCGGTTGAGACGTTTCATGCTGGGGTAGACGGCACCTACATGTTCCACCCCCGCTCCACGGGCGACACGTGCACGGCCACGTACGAGGCCGGCGCCGACCTCGACGCCGTCCGCGCCGGCCTCGCCAAGTGCGGCGTCCGCATCGACCGCATCCTCCCCGAGCTGGCCGTCTCGGACGCCGCCACCCTGCGGCGGTTCCGCTTCGTCGCCGTCACCCGCCACATGCGGCCCAAGTGCGTGCTGTCCGAGCCCCTGGTCGCCGGCCTCCTCGCCTCCCTCCAGCTCTTCGCCATGAACATGCGCGCCCTCGACGTGCAGTGCGTCATGGACAACACCGTGTCGTCCGCGCCCGTCGTCAAGCTCGGCCTCCTGGTGGTGTACATCATCGGCGACGCGGGCGCGACCGGGCCGCCTGCCACCGCGGCGCCCGCCGCCGAAGAGGACGCAGACGGTGTGCCGGAGGGGACGCCGCCAAAGGCGGTGTGCGACCTGCCCGTGTTGTGGCAGGGCACGCGCCGGCGGCACACCCGGTTCCTCGTCTCCATGCGCGAGGGCGTGGCGGGCGTCGTGAAGCCCGGCACCGTGTTCACCAAGTTCGCGGACAAGCTGCAGGCCAACTTCAACAAGCACTCCGAGGCGGCGCACGGCAAGTCCGTCGTCATCGGCACCACGGCCCGCGTCGCCATGGCGGCCGCCATGAAGTACAACAACGACATCACCGTGCCCCACGTCGTGGACAACAGCGTCGTCGTGTCCAAGGCGTCCAACATCGTGGTCCGCACTGAGTACGGCTCCACGTCCACGCCCACCGTGACCACCGTGTCGCTGGACGACGCGCGCTGCATCCGGTCCGTGCTGGAGCCCGCCGCCCAGAGCCTGCTGCAGCGCGACGGCGGCTGCATCACGGACAAGGTGCAGTGGTTCCTGTCCGGCGCCGAGGCGCCCTACCCGGGCTTCATGGTCAACGTGACGCTGGGCGGCGTGTAGCACGCGCACGCACGCACACACCACGCAACACACGCCCGCCAAAATGTATGCCTGCCTCGCCCACAACTGCGTGTACAACCGAGACAAACACACGCGCGTGTGTGTCTGTCATGGAGGAAGGCAAGGCACCAGACGCGGCTGCGGGCGACGGCGTGCCCCGCACAGCGGCCGCTATCGGGGCCGTCATTGCCACCGAGCTGAAAACCAACTTCCGCTTCATCGACCGCAAAATTTTGCTGGGCCCCGCGCGCACGATCGGCGGCAACGACACGTGGACCAAAGAGGTGAAGCCCGCCAACACGGCCATGCGCGCCGCGACGCTGGCGTTCCTGTCGTCTGGCAACATCCACGCCCTGGACAAGATGCAGAACGGCGCCTTTGAAGCGGGCGCCATCTCTGACGACGACGTCGCCACGATGCTGGGCACGGACCGGGAGGCGCCGCTCCCGGCGCGCGTGTTCCAGAACAAGGACATGGAGGCGGGTTTCCACTCCACGCTGGAGCCGCCGGTCACGGCAGTCAAGACGGCGGAACCGGAGCCGGCCTCTACGTTCGTCGAGTGGGCCGCCATCCTGGACATTGGCCGCCGCGGCAACGCGTACACCGCCCCGCTGTGCCCAGGGCGGTTCGCGGTGTCCCAGTCCCCCGGGGAGGACGCCTTTGCGCTGTCACGCGCGGCCATGATGGGCGTCGAGGGCCCCACGGACGGGTGGGGTGACATCCTGGAGCGCGTCCGGGTCGTGTTTGACGACGCCCAGCGGACAGCCATCCGGCCGGCGTTCCCGGTCATCCTCATGATCACCGCCGTCAACACGGGCGAGAACGGCAGCCGCGCCCGCGTCAGGATGGAGAAGGTGTGGCAGCTGTCGGCCCTGGACACGACGTCCCCCGGCAGCACGGTGTTTGGCGTCCTGGTGTCGTGCATCGCCATGGTGTCCCTGGCGCCAGGCGACGGCGCTTGGGCGGACGCCGTGCGGGCCCTGGCGCGGCTGTTCTTCCTCCACTGCCGCGGCGTCGACGGCACGCTCACGTTTGTGGGGACGGCGGTCGCTGTAGACCCCGACGTTGAGATCCCGGGGCTGGACGCTGCCGTGCAGGCCGCCAACATCGCCATCACCAAGGCGCTGTGGAAGATGAACATGGCGGACGCCGCGCTTGCCGGGGAAGACGGACCACCCGTCGTGTACCTGTACAAGGGGACCGGCCACGCCTTCGGGGCGACGCCGCCCAACAAGCACTTTGCCGCCGTCAACCTCGTGGCGGCAATTACGTCGCGCTTCGTGTCCCAGTACGACAAGACCCCGGACGGCCCACACTACGTCGCCGACGTGGCCGTGGACGCCGCTTGTCGCAAGTGGCTGGACAGCACCACCGACGCCCCGGCCGACGTGATTCACGCAGACACCATGAAGGTCATGCGGCTGGCGGGCATCACCGCCAAGTTTCTGGCACCGGACGGCACAGACACGTTTGCCGTCAGCAAGTTTCCGCGGTGCACCCTCGGCAATGCCGAGGTGGAGCAGGGCAGCACCAAAGCCCGCGACGCCCGGTTCCCGGACTTTGTCGGCCCGCTGGTGCCCCCGGAGGTGCCCGACCGGCCGATTGCGCGGTCGGCGCCGCCGTCCCCCGTGCCCGACGCGCCGGCCGCTGGCGCCGGTGCCGACCCGCCACCCACAGACGCCACGAGGGCATTCGACAGGCTGGAGGGAGAGACACTGGACGGGATGGTGACGGGAGACAATGTCGCCGCGGAGGAACACCGACGCAACGCTGAGGAGTGCTTGGGACTGGCCGGCGCCGCCAAGGCAGCTGGGCTACAGGAAAAGACGACCAAGTACTACAAGCTTGCGGCCAGTGAGTTGACCAAGGCTGCCGCGAAGAAGGAGACAGAGGCCACGGAGTACGATGGAGCCGACGGGAGCACGCTGTCGGGCAAGATTGACCAGTGGCGCCGGGTTAACAACGACGCCGACGCCATCCTCGCGGGCCTGACTT
>Ga0181380_1001494_pt1 | contig 10255 bp, 22 predicted proteins | sample 3SPOviralmetaG_FD_130116 | JGI IMG/M metagenome (GOLD analysis project Ga0181380, IMG submission 130116) | Marine viral communities from the oligotrophic San Pedro Time Series (SPOT) site, San Pedro Channel, CA, USA - 3 SPOT_SRF_2009-08-19 | ecosystem: Environmental > Aquatic > Marine > Strait... | reverse complement strand
TTACTAGATTCTTCTATATTAGTTCTTATCCATTGTTGAAAGATATCGTTTTGGATAACTTCATAAGATTTTATCAAAAGAGGGTCTGTTAATAACCTCTCAGCATCTTGTCCTTCTTTAATTGCACTATCTTTATCTGCCATTGTCTGCTCCTATTTGGTTGATTCTATCCACTACATAAGTGGTTATAGTTTTTCTCCCAGCGAGATACCCATGAATATCATTCTTAGAGATTGATGTTTTCAAGTGTAACTCATTTACTGAAATGCGATATTTCAACATAAGTTGTTGTAATTCTGTATTTGTAAGTTCTGATTTATCTGTTAATCTAGCCAATGGTTTTCTTCTTCTTTTTTCTAAAGGTTGAAACATTTGTTGGTTTTCCACCAACTCCTTGTGCTTTTGCTCTTTTACGAGAAACAGCAGATAGTTTTTGTGCTTTTGTCATTCTTGCTGCTTTAGAAGCAGGAACACATTTGGGATAAGCTCGTCCTGAACCTTTGGATCTTCCACATTTTTGAAACTTTCCTTTTTTTTTAGGAGCTCCAATATCAACCCAATTTTCTTTAAACCATTTCGTAAGACCATTAGCCACGCTTATAACCTCCACCTCTTTTTTTATATTCTCTTACAAGCCAAGCATTAGCATAAGCAGAAGGATAAACCTTAAACTTTTTTTTAGCTGCTGACTTTACTCTTGAATATAAAGCAGGGTTAGTGGGTATATTACGACTTTTTGCCATTCATTCTATCTCTTTTAAAAACACCTTTCTCAATACCTCTACCTTTTAAGATATCTGCATAAGTTACTTTTCCATCTTTGTTTAAATCAGGAAACTTTTTTTTATTTTTAACTTTTTTCATTTTCCTACCTTTTTCATTGCTAATGTGTGTGCTTGTGTAAAGGTTTTACCCTTATTCATTTCCTTACGCATAAAAGCCATATGCTTTGCAGTATGATGTTTTTTATGTTTTGCAAGAGTTGCTCTTTGTAATTTAGTTAACATTTACCTTTTTTCTTTTTGCCTTTCTTTGGTTTTTTCATTCCGTACATTATAATAACCTCAATAAGTTTGTGAATTTGTCTGTTGCTAATACAAAAATAACTATAGCTCCATAAGCTATATACTTAAATCTAAAGACTTCTATTTTTACATCTCTCATATCTTTTTCAATATGAGATAAATGGTTGTTTTTAATATCATAGATATCTTTTTTAATAAGTTCTATTTCTGTATTTAACTCGTTTAAATCTTTCATGCTAGTGGCAACTTTTTTCTTTTAGGATAAGTATTCAAAGCTATTGCTACAGATTGTTTCTGTGGCTTACCTTCTTTTCTTAACATTTTAATCTTCTTAGAAACTAGTTTGTTTCTCTCAATTCTTCCATGACCTGAGTATTTAGGGTATGCCATTAGCTTGGGCCTATTCCAACAGGTCTATTTTGCACAGCTTCTAGTGCAAGTTCTTGTTCGTTTAAGTCAAGTTGTGATTTCTTAATTGCTAGTTCTTGTTGCTTGAGAGCAAGATTGATTGCTGCTTCTTCTTGTTTTAATTTAAGTTCTTGTGCTTTTAACTGCGTATCTATCTCTAACTCTTGAGCTTGTAATTGTAATTTTTGTAACTCAACTTGTGCTTTTCTTTGCTCAACCTTTTCTTCTAAAGTAGGTTCAGGTGGTGGTTTTGGTGGCATCATAGCTGGGTTAGATATAAACTGATCTGAGTTTTTATATCCTGATTGAGCTATAAATTCACTTACTGCATTGTATATATTTTGTGGTGTAACCAATGATCCCATTCCACCATTTTGTATTAGACCTTGTATTATCTGCATAATAGAACCCATAGTCTGAGTTTTACTTTGCTGAGAACCTGACCCAACACCTACATTGACAGTACAATTTAGTTTTTCTTTCCATCGAGATACATCTATGGGTACAAACTTACCATTAAGATAAGCTATCTTTTGTCTATCTTCGTATCTTTGTACTAGTGAGTAGATGTTTCTGAATAAATCTTTAATACCTGTTTCTGCAAATATACGAGCAATTAACTCAATTCTTTGCATAGCAGACTCAGTTGCTGCTGATATAGCTCCTGAAGTTACATGAGATGTCAATACATCAGGGTTTAATCCTTGTGTCATCTTAGATACACCTGATCTTTCTTCTCTAATGCCATCTAGGTATTGTACCATTTGGAAAGCATAAGGTTGTATTTGTGGGGTAGGTAAAGCTGTAACAGCTCCTGGTGCTCTCATTCTAACGATCCCACCTGGCTTAGAGGATAATAAATCATCTAGCTCAACTTGACCTGCTAATACTGCATATCTAGCATTGTTAGTTAAATACATGTTATCAAGAAGATTTCTCATGATAGTAGATTTAATTAACTGTATGTCTTGGACTGTATCAGCAATACTCATGCCATGAAACTTATGTGGTATTGGTAATGGACAAATAGTTGAGAAAGGTATTGAATCAATCTCCTCATTATCCAATATTATATTACCACCTTTAGTAATTTTTCTAAGTTCTGCTATACCATCGCCATCGTAGTCAAGATGTATATAACATTCTTCTAACCAAACTTTTCTTGATGGCCCACTACCCTCATCTGCTGGTAATGAATCATCATCAAAGCTAAATCTTGCTATTCTTTCCTCGTTTAACTCAGCATTTGACTGTGTATAACTAGGTAATTCTTCAACTATTGACTTAGGATAGCCTTCTAAAATTAGATCCGATACTGACTTTTTGACTCTATGACAGACAAAACTAGCATCTTCTACTGAAGTTGCCCTTCTTGATATTAAAAATTCTTCAGGTGGTACAGCTACTACCTTGACTTGTCCATCTACTTTAGTTCTTTTTACTTTAACATCGTGTTCAACAATAGCTGGAGATATTAAAGTACCAAAATCATCGACTTGTTGTTTTTGTATAACTGTTTCTGTATGTTCTACGACTTCAAGATCATCATTTGCTAGGATTGATTGATACTCAATCTCAGTTAGGTTCTCGTATGTTTCGTGAGATACCTCTTTTTTTTCTTCCCAAAAATGCTTAATGACTCCTGTCTTACTTATTAACGCATCTTTAAAGGCATCGTACAAGACCTTAAAGCCGTTATTTTGCTTGTTAAAGACATAGTTGACATAGTCGGTAGCTTGTTGTGCCATTTCGACATCTTCAGGGCCTTGTGGATCAAATTCTGCTACATTGTTGTGCGTTGTAAATATACGCATAAGGCTTGGCATAATATACTCAATCGTATCTCTTACATCGGTTGTAACGATTTCAGAACGACCTTCTATCTCATTACCAAAAGGTTCTCCGAGATAATACTTCATAGCATCTTCTCTTTGATCTGAAAGCTCAGTATTAAAGTCGCCTGAAGCAGACTCTATCTCATTACTCAGTTTCGATGCTAATTCATCATCGGTCATTTTTTTAGCCATTTATTTTCCGTACCTGTTTTTAAATTCTTGTGCTTTAGTTGTACCATTTGATTTTTTATCTTCAAAAATTGGTTTATTTACAGAAAAAGGAAGGCCTGTTGCATCAATTTCTGTGTATTGATTATATTTCATAGACCCATCTGTAATTACTTTTTTGTCGAACCTATCTCCTGGTTTATATCCTTTATCACGATATATTTTTCTTATATTATCATGATAGCTTCTGTCTGCCATAATGTTCTCCTATACGACAGCTACATCAGGGCCTAATCTACCCTTTCTATCCCATCGTGATCCTTGTGTTGTTGAATGTCTTAGACTCATGGCAGCGTATCTTGTAGCCGACATTAAGTCATCTTTAAGTTTGACCAGTTTGCCATCTTTACGATGATACATACGATACTCCTCAAACCAGTCATAGAGGGTATTAAATACTTTAAATCTGCCATGTTCCATACGATCTAGCATTTCCATAAGACCTGCTTCAACCGAATTACCACCTTTTTTCTCACCAATCGCTGGTGGGTTTTCAAAGTGGAAAGGTAGCATATTGACATAATTATCACGATATTGCTCGGCGAGAGTGACACCTGAGCCTTTATCGTGTTGGTAGCCATCATGTGGCCATACTATAGGGATATAGTCGCTACCTTCCCGTTCATTGATATGTGATGCGTGATAGCTAGGTATTTGTTTGCTCATACGATAACAATCGTAAACATAAACAATATCCTTATCTCTATCCCACGCTAACCATACTACGGCAGTAGGGTGGTCATATCCAAAATCTATCGCTGCAATCCTTGCAAAATGAGGGGGTATGGTAAAAGGTTCTATAGCTAGATTATCCTCATCTATTGGAAAGACTAGCCCTGATCCTATCATCGGTATGCCTTTTGACCTCATCTCCCTTTCATGAGCTGGTAAGGCTTGTAAAATCTGTTCTTTCATATCATCAGTTAGGTGTTCTGCATCTTCCCAACCTGCTGTCAATAAAGACTGTCCTGGTCTTAAATTCGAGGTAAAACTTTGTACTACCTCAGTCATACCTGATTCAGGGGTAAAGGTCATATAGACCTGTCCTTGTCTGTCTAGTGTCCTGGTAATACATTGTGAGTAGATATCTTGAGGTGGTTCTTCATCGAGCCAAATAAGGTCTAAACTCTCTCCCATAAATTTTTCACTACCTTGTTCGTAGGCTTTAAAGGCTACCCTAGACCAACCTCCTGATTTATGTTTAACCATAACTGATGAATGAGCATTAGGTACACCAGGTTTTCTAGTGGTTTCCCCTATAAGGTGTTTAGGGATTGAGCCTTTACCCTTATCTCTAGGGTTATCAGGTTGCCCAAATAACTCCTTTTGACAGATATCTCTAGTGGTTTCATTAGAAGCTCCACACACCCAAGCTTTAATGGGCTTATCGAACTTCTTACCTTTCCACCATCTTGGATACAGTCCAGTTAAATGGATCGCCATCTCCATAGCTCCCACATAGGACTTGCCTACCCTATTTGCTGCCATTAACAACCTCTGTGAGCAATCCTTACCTGCTTTATGGAATCTTTTTTGGAACTCGTAGGGTTGGTAGTAGTTTAATCTATTCTCCTCTTGTCGCTTGTTTAGCTCCTTTAGGATTTGTTGTGCTCTTTCTCTAGACATAATACTCCACCTCTAATACTATAGATTTTTTTTAATATTGCAAATCAAATCGCCACATCTTGTGTTTTTATTTATTTACAACACAACATGGTGTGTATGTATTAATATATTTTATTAGTATTGATATTACCCTCCAGTATAGGAATGGAACTATATATATAATCACGCGTGTGCACGGGGGTTGTCGCGTGTGATTCTATTTTATTTACGCATCATCATTCATTAATATTCTTATTTTCTTATCAATTACTAATAGACTTGTTATGAGCCGTTATCTTTTAGTAGTAGGTAAGTATATTATTTCTGTTAGTGGCTCATATAGTATCTTGTTTTTATTTAGGGAGAGTAGTTAGTGACTATAATAGTTTATTCTCAATACCATAATCTACCTATATAAGAATACCCTTATAAGTCTAACTACTGTAATAGCTATATATATACTTATATATTGTATATGTATGTATAGCAGATAAAGGCATTAGAGTTTTTAAATGGCGATTCGATCTCATATTTAGCATTATTTTGTTCTTGGACATGTAAAAATAAAACCCTAGTGTTTAAGCCATTCTATATTGTACATTTTATATACAATTTAAGTAATAATATATAATAATCAATGATTTATAGAGGTGGCTATTCTGGTAGAATCTTAAATAATATTTATGGATATTTACTTGATAACATAGATATATTTTTATATGATGAAGTTAATTAATAAATAAAGGTGAATATATTATGAATCAATATGAATTTTGGGATAAAGAAAGTGGTTTTTATGGATATGATAAGTATTCTTTAAATGCCAATCAATCTACTAAAAAAGTACAAAAGATATTAAAAGAGTTTATCAATAAAGGCTATAAGTATTCTTTATCATGTACTGATACTGATCTATACCCTATAACAACAAATACAGATATATTGAAAATTGCACAATCTATAGATGATGATACTTGTATTAATATATATAAAGATCGTGAATGTATAGGTTGTATTGATTTTCAACCATATCACAATGTTAATGAATGTATATCTGATTATTCATGTTCATTAGATGATATTGTAAATATAGAAAACTGTTAAATAGATCATTATATATATTAAAGCCCTTAGAATTTTCTAGGGGCTTTTTTTTATCTGTAATTTAGTAGCATTAGAGAATTAATAGTGTTTTTAGCCAATTTGATAGGATATATCAGTTTTTTTAGCTCGTAACAGCTCGATTTTGAGCATTTTATTAGTAGTCGCTTATGATTGTACCTTGATATTTTAGGCATTAAAAAAGCCGTTAGAAATTCCAACGGCTCTTATGGTTATATGGTTATTTACTTTTTATCTTCTTAACTTCTTTATTCATAAACTTATTAAGATTATTCATAAAGTCTTTAGTCCACTTTGTTTTGTGATGTCCGGTCTTTTTATTGTCTTGTTTTTTCATTGTCTTTTATCCTCTCTTGTACATGGTTATTTGATGTTTAAAATCTTCTTTTATTAAGCATATATCAAATTCTATTTCACCATATGCAAAAGTTTCATTAAATTGATTAGCTAAAAATTCTAATATATACTCTATTAATATATTATCTTTATTATTAATGCCTTGATCGTATGTATAGAAACTCATATATCTAGTTTCATTTTTTAAATAGTCTAAAAATTTAGAATATTTGTTAAAATAATTGATAAGTTTTTGAACTTGTTTTTTATCTACATCACAATGGATAGTATCAGTAGAATAATTATAGAATTTAGGTGAATTTGAGCCTATATTTTCAAAATCAATATTTAATTTATATTCATTCAAAATATAACTTTCAAATTTACTACAATAATCTTCTATATATGAATCATTAGTTTTTTTATAGTCGATATTATCATAATGATATTCTGGATAATTTCCATCTTCATAATAACTATCAATTTTATAATCTATCGAATCTGAATGTATAGATTCATAAAAACCACCAAATTGGATCTTAGTTTTTATTTTATTTTGTTTTTTCATTTTTTTACACTCCTGATTATTAAATTAAGTTATTATTTGCATATTCTGATAGTTTTTTAGATATATCAGAATAATTCTTGTCATTGATATTTCTGCATAGTTTTTTAGCCAATTCTTTAAAACTATCATCTTCATACAAAGTATTAAAATCGCATAATGTTTCTGTTTCTATATCACTTATTACACAATTTATTAAAAAGTTTTTCATTTTTTTCCCTCATTTAAATGTTTTTTGTTTAAATGATCTAGAGTCAATTTATCGCTTTTGTATTGATCCGGATCAAATTCTTTTGTTTTTGGTTTATTATTATTTAATTGATTTTCTAGAAAATGCTTACATTTTTTAACATATTCTTTTGATAAGTCTTTATCATTATATATAAAATAGTTTAATAAGTTATTATGTTTACTTCTAATTGTCATTTTATCACCTCTATTATTTGCGTTTCTTTACTTCCTATCGTGTAACAGATCATGCAATCTTTACATTTACCACTACAATTTGCCTTGATATTGCTATCTTTGTTAATAACATTAAATGTCTTGTCAAAATGTAATGGTATCTTATCCATAGGTTTATCAAATTTAGAATTACTAAAGATTAATATTAGATTTTTAGGTTTTTTATGTTCTTTAAAATATCTTTTAATTAGATCATTTCTTTTAGTCCAAAGTGTGAACGTAACATCTTCATTTTTATTGCATATATTCATAAAGTTAATCAAATGAATATCATTGATTAATTCTCCATGACTATGGAATCTAACAAAATTAGTATTATAAAACTTAGGAAGTAAATCATAATCTATTATTGATTGGCTTAATTTATCCGAGTTTAACTGCCATGCACTAGTATTATTTGGGAATCTTTTTATATGATTTTTACTATAACATTTACCTTTAAAACTGCATTTTTTCATACAATAATCATTTGTTATGGTATTGGTATTAATGCTTTTGATATCCTGCATTTTACCGGTACCATTTGATATCTTTATATATTCAATCATTTTTTTATATCCTCTTTATTAGTTATCTTAATTTTGAATGATCTAAGCTACTTTGTAAAGAAATATTTTTATATAATATGTTCTTTTACTTTATCCTGAAATATGCTTAATATTAGAATTTCAGCTAAGATTTAATTAAATTGGCTACATCTTTGATTGAATTGGCTAGTTATGGCTTGAATTGGCTACTTGGATTGAATGAATGAACGACTGAGATTGAATGGATCACTTCCTTGTGATCTACGAGGAAAATTAAATATTGTACTTTTTTTTGTGAGCTTTGGCGAATCTCTCTCGGTCATTTTCTGTGAAGACTTTTGAATCTAAATTATAAGAGTGCCTAATATTATTGATTGCATTGGTATAACACTGCCATTCTACATTTAATTCTGGTATATCTGGCTCTTTATTGAATATTTTATCAAAGCCTTTATTGAATTTGGCTTGGTCTTGTATGCGACTTTTAGATCCTTTACTCATCTTTAAAATCTCCCTCAAACAATGGTTGTGCATCATCTCCATATTCTGTTCCCTCATAAGTAACCATAATGCCATCTGAATATTGATACTCTTTACCCTCATCTTCTATCTGTGAGTCTTGATAGATGTCTGAAACTTCTTCTTCTGTTAGCTGTATATCACTTTCAATAGTCCATGATCTTACATCAACAGATGATTCACTTACTTCATATGTATATTTTCTACTCATTTATATCTCCAATGTCAATTTATTTCTTTGTTTATCTATCCCTAGAAATTTCAATTCCATATTGTTTAATAAATGTTAATAAGTGCCATACTGCGATATCATATTGAAATTGCCTAGTTTTGCAGAAATTAAAGGATATATCTTGCCCCTCATAATCTGCAACTGTTCTAGCATTTTTCAATAAAACAAAAGTTTCGCACATTTCATCACCTTTGCCATTGAATACAATTTCATCATCATCTTTTGTTTGGTCATCTATGATAGAATTGCATACTTCTTTAATGTAATCGTATTCATCTTTTATTTCTTTCCATTCGGGATTACTAAAAGATTTTTTTTGTTTCCAATAATTACTATATCCCATAATATATCTACTTGTTAATTTATTTCATCAAATGTGTTTTCTAAAAAATCTTCTATTGCATAATATAGATTTCTACCTTTTTCAGTATTTTCTGTGCCATTATCTATTTGTCTTATACATTCATCTTCTATGCCTAGCGAATGAACGATATTAAAATAAAACTGTGATGATAATTCGCATTTTTGTTCAAATGTTATTTTCATTTATATCTCCTTGTTAACTTACTTAGTGTTTCTATCGCTTCATCATAAGTGTGTTCTATATCACTATTACCATTCTGTATATCTTTCTGTGTGCCAATATTAAACCAATTATTTGACTCGCATATTGTATTCTTAATATCATCATCATTTTTTATATTGGCTACATCTCCATTACTGTCATAATATTTTCTCTCGCCTGATACATAGACATAATAATTTCCAAACTCGGCTATTAAATTCATGTCATTATTTATTCCATAATGGTAAGAGTCATTATGTTTATCTGATATTTTCTTTTCATGTATTATTAGTTCACTCATTATTTATATCTCCAATGTCAATTTATTAAGGATAGATAGGTGTATGCTTGGTCTGCTTCTGTTTGCATAGCCTTAGTCGCAGTCGGTATACCTACACCATTGCTCCCTATCTATCCCCATTACCTATCACTAGGCAATTTATTAAGGATAGATAGGTTTGTAAAGTGTCTGCATACTGACCAATACAATTAATTTGTATGCTGTTACCTATCTATCCATGTCTAATAATTTACCAACAAAATATATCTTTGTCAACCTATTTTATTTCTACTCCTAGTTTCTTTGATATTTCTGTTAAAATACCCTGTTGTTTCTTCTTTGAGAGTATATCCCAAGCCATTTTACCCTTTAAATGCTGAATTTTACTCCTTAGCTTGTAGTCTTCTGCCTTAGATTGATAAGATTCTTTCTCTTTGGCAATGATCTCAGGATTATTTTCCCTCCTAGCTTTGTTATAATCAGCTATCTTTTGTTTGTTTTGTTCATAATATCCTTTGTTATATGATGTCATTTATTACTCCT
>Ga0181380_1001488_pt1 | contig 10266 bp, 4 predicted proteins | sample 3SPOviralmetaG_FD_130116 | JGI IMG/M metagenome (GOLD analysis project Ga0181380, IMG submission 130116) | Marine viral communities from the oligotrophic San Pedro Time Series (SPOT) site, San Pedro Channel, CA, USA - 3 SPOT_SRF_2009-08-19 | ecosystem: Environmental > Aquatic > Marine > Strait... | reverse complement strand
TGATACAAGAGATAATGAGAGAATACATCTATACCACCGTGCAGGTTCGTACATGGAGTTCAATCCTAATGGTGATAGAGTAGAACGAATACAGAGAGATAAGTTTACTGTGGTCGTCAAGGATGAGTCTGTATTGATACAAGGAGATGTGAATATTCAAGTGGATGGCGACTATAATTTAAACGTAACAGGCGATGTAAAGATAAACGGACAAACAATCAATCTTAACAATGGATCTAAAGGAGCTGCAAGAATTGATGATACAGTTGCAGATGTTGACCCAATAGGAGATGGTACAATATCTTCTGGTTCCGGTACTGTTAAGATTGGAGATTAGGTATAAATAAAAGATGGCAGAGATAGACATAAAAAGTAACAGGTCGTTTACAGACATAGATTTGAATTTTAATATCCACCCTACGACAAAAGATATTAACAAATTCATAAATGAAACTGCTGTAATCAACTCAGTAAAAAATTTAGTATTAACAAATCATTATGAGAGACCTTTTCAACCAGGGTTGGGTTCTGGTTTAAGGCGTCTTTTATTTGAGCAAGTTGATAATGTTACAGCTGCTTTAATAGAGAGAGAAATAAGCGAGACTATAAACAACTTTGAACCACGAGTTGATGTTCAAGATGTTACAGCCTCTGGTTTTCCAGATGAAAATGCTTACAAAGTAGTTTTAACTTTCTTTTTAGTTAATGACCCAAGCCCTATCACAGTAGACTTTATTTTAGAGAGAGTAAGATAAATGGTAGATCGACTTAGAGTAACAGAACTTGATTTTGATACAATCAAAGGAAATTTACGAGCATTTTTACAACAACAAAAAGAATTTTCAGACTATGATTTTTCAGGTTCTGGATTATCAGTTCTTTTGGATATACTAGCATATAACACACACTATAATGCTTATTATTTAAACATGGTTGCAAATGAATCTTTTTTAGATACATCTTTACTTCGTGAATCTACCGTATCTCACGCAAAAACATTAGGTTATATACCACACTCTAAAAAATCACCTACTGCAACAATCACACTTACAGCTAATTCATCAACAACAACTGCTGGCACCTTAACAATACCAGAGGGTTTTTCTTTTCTATCTGACCAAATAGATGGCAAATCATATAATTTTGTATCACTAGAAGAACAAATTGTTTCAAAAATAAACAATTCACAATATGTTTTTACTAACTTAGAAATCAATGAGGGTCAACTAATCACCAATGAGTTTCCATTTGTAGAGTCGAGTAACCCAAAACAAATATTTACGTTACCCGAAAAAAATATAGATACCACGACACTTAAAGTTATAGTTAGACCAAACATAGCAAATACGTCATCAACAGTTTATAGTAAAGTAAATGATGTTTTGAATGTTGATGGCACATCTGATGTTTACTTTTTACAAGAAAATAGAGATGGTAATTATGAAATATATTTTGGTAATAATAGTGTCGGTAGAAAATTAAATGATGGCGCAACGATAAGTGTAACTTATCTTGTTACGAACGGTACAGATTCAAACAAAGCAAATAACTTTGTTCAAAAAAGTACCCTTGCGGACTCAAATGGCGATAGTACAAATATTGTTATCACACCAATATCCGCAGCTTCTGGTGGTTCTGATAAAGAAACAGTTGACTCAATAAAATTTTCAGCACCAAATCAGTTTACAACTCAAAATAGACTTGTAACTAAGAAAGACTATGAGACTACTATATTGAAAGAAGTGCCGAGTATAGAAGCCATATCAGTTTGGGGTGGTGAAGATAATGATCCGGTGGTTTATGGTAAAATTTTCATATCGTTAAAACCTAGAAAAAACTTTTTTATATCAGAAACAGAAAAAAACAGAATTGTAGATAACATTATAAAACCAAAATCAATAATAGGTATAGAAACAGAATTAGTAGATCCTAGTTTGACTTTTATTCTTATAACTACAAATGTTTTATTTGATAATAAAAAAACTGCTGAGTCAGAGGAGGCTTTCAAAGCGAGTATCAAAAACTCTATTGTAGAATATAATAATACAAATTTAAATAGATTTGATAGTAATTTTTCTTTATCAAAATTATCAAAAGCAATAGATGAAACTGATAGAAATTCAATCATAGGTTCTGAAACTTCTGTTAGAGTACAAAAACGAATAAGCCCAGTAATAGGCACAAGTAGTTACACTCTCGATTTTGGTGAAAAATTAAAACGAGGCACGACTACTGATAAACTAACGACCACTCAGTTTTCTAGTCCAGATTCAACCGGTGTGGTAAGAAATGTGGAACTTGAAGAAACGCCTTTTTCATCTACAGGCATTTCACGAATAACAATTCATGATCCTGGTTTTGGTTATACGATAGCTCCAGAAATCATAATTACAGGCGATGGCACAGGTGCAAAAGCTATTGCAACAGTTTCAGGTGGTGAAGTTACATCAGTAGTGATAACAGACCGAGGTAAAGACTATACTAACGCACAATTAACATTATCTGGTGGTAACGGCACAGGTGCATCACTATCAGTATCGGTTGATTCGAGAAACGGTACGATTAGGTCAATATTCTTTGATGATGATGGTAATAGAAATATTATCAATGATAATGCAGGTAGTATAGATTATGATAAAGGCGTAATTGAAATCAATAATATAAACATAAGAACAGTTACAGCAAGTGATGGTTTGATAAGATTAACAATTGGCGCTGAATCAGGTATCATAGAATCTACTAGAAATAATATAGTTGCTATAGATATTGAAGATCCTTTATCAATTACGACAACTTTACAATCAACTAACTTATAATGTCTCACGAACAAGACCAAAATAACTTACTCACTTCTCTGTTAGTAAACAGACAAGTACCAGAGTATGTTCGTGATGAACACCCACTTTTTATATCTTTTTTAAAAGCTTATTATGAGTTTCTTGAAAATGAACAATCTTCCCAGAAAAATGACCTTACAAATGAAAGTAAAGATTTAAGGCTAGTACAAGACATTGACTATTCTTTAGATTCATTTGAAGATAACTTTTTAAATACATTTGCAAATCTGGTACCAAAAAGTACAAATGTATCAAAAGAATTTCTAATTAAAAATATATTACCACTTTATTTAGCTAAAGGTAGTGAGCGTTCTTTTGAACTTGTGTTTCGTTTAATTTTTGGTGTTGACGCTGAAATACAAATAACTGGTGATCAAGTCCTTAGAGCGTCTGATAGTAATTTTCAATCTTCAAAAGTCTTATCAATATCACCAATTATATCTACGTTTTATATTGGTGATGGTGTAAAAAACACTTTTAAATTACCGCAAATTGTAGATGAAAAAGATATTGATGTAAAATTAAATGGTAATACTCAAACACCAGTAACAAATTATGTCTTAAAAAAAGAAGATAAAGAAATTGTTTTTGTAACAACACCTACATCAGGTGATGACATAAGGGTTGAATTTTCACAATTTAATGAGTCTCTTCTTATAAACAGAGAAGTTAAAGGCGTTACGTCAAATGCAACTGTGGTTATTGATTCAGTCTTCCCTAAACTAATAGATGAAATTTCTCTCATAGAATTAAATTTTGATAGAAAACTTACTACGGGTAATTTTTCACAATTTGAAGAAGTTAGAACAACGATAATTGATAATGGTACAATTATAAATGTATCTTCTAATGTTGTATCATCTGTTCTTGAGGTCAATGTTGTAGATGGTGGTTTAAGCTATAATGTAGGTGATCCAGTTTTAATTACCGCTGGTGGGTTTTCAAGAAATGCAAGTGCTCAAGTTGCATCAGTCGGAACGGTATTTGCAGCTAACCCTGACATTGAAGAAAGTGGTGCTGGGTTTAAAACTGGCGGTCTTTTATCTGGCGGTAGTGCAGCGAATGGTTTTATATTGTACTCAATTACAGATCAAGACACGACCGGCAATAACTCGCCAAATACTTTTGTGCTAATGGGTCAAACTTATGACTCATCACCCTCAGATAATACGGCACAAACATATGCTAATTTAGTAATCGCAAATGCCTTTCACGCCACTACAAACGCAAATAATACGCTTTTAGTTCTATCTAATTCCGATAATCAACTCACTTCAACCGCCAATGGGTTTAACACAGGTATTGTATTGAGTGTTTCAAATACTGGTCTTTTTTCAAGTGCTTTTGGTAACACTCAAATTTCAGTACCTACTGTAAGTTCAAGAATAAAACACGTTGTTAATTCGAGCTCAATTGTTACAGGTATGGGGCCTATATCAGCTGTTAATCTTGTAACATCAAATACAACATTCGCAAGTATACCTTTAGATGGCGCTGGTGCTTTTGTACCAACAACCAGTATCGTTACAGGTTTGGCTGATGTTGGTTCATTCAAAGGCTTAGGAAAATTACAGATAGTTAACTCAGGTAATAATTACACAGTCGGTGATTTGATTGACTTTGATAATTATGGTGTGTACGGCTCTGGTGCAAAAGCGAGAGTATCAGAAACAAATGCAAACGGTTCAATAATCAATACAGAATTTGAATATGATTATTATAAAAATTTAGGTACTGGTATTAGAAGTAGTGTTGTAAATATTGCACCAGTGGTTGCAAACACAGGTTTCAATGGTATTTCAGGTTTGCCTAATGTTTATGTCTCAAGTATTGTTGTAGATGCCGTAGGCATTACACAGGCGAATATAAATGTTGGTTTAAGTGGTGTCTATATGACACCTCAATCAAATCATGCAGGGTTTAATTTTCATAAAGGTGATAATCCAGTCAAAATAGGTGATGTCATCTCTGTTCTTGGTTATGAGAGAAAAGTAACAAGTGTAATTAGTAATTCTGTTGTTGCTCAACCTAATGAATTTGGTCAAGCTAATGGTATGTTTCATGAGTGTGGATTTTTAGTTGTAGATAGACCTTTCCCTGCATCAGCAGATTTTCTAAACTTTGCAAATGCTAGTTACTATGGCACACGCAATCTAATAAATTCGTCAATAAGTATAGATTTTTCTAATGCAAGCACGAGTACATTAAATACAGCTAATATATTTGGTGCACCAATGAGTATTGATGTTGGTTATCCTAAAGGTGGTGCTGGTTATAGTGATAGTCATTTTCCAAATGTCTCAATCTTTAGAAGTAATACTCAAAATACTGTGGCTTTAAATTCAGCAAATGCTACAATAAGAGTTGTATCTTTACTAGGTGATGGTGAAAATATTGTATCTCAAGATGCGGCTACTAATGTAGGTGAAGTAAGAACTATTAGAGTTATTGATCCTGGAGAGGGTTATAAAGCCACACCTAATGTTGATTTAACTGGTGCTGGTGATGGTACTGCAAAGGCTAATGCTGTATTAACATCAGGTATCAAATCATTACCAGGTAGATTTACTTCATCAAAAGGTTTATTATCAACCAGACAAAGAAAAATACAGGGTCTTGGTTATTATCAAGATTTCATTTATTTGACTAAAGTACCGCTTGAATTTTCAAAGTATAAAAAGGTTGTAAAAGATTTAGTTCACCCAGCTGGGTATAAGAATTTTGCAGAATTTGAGAAAATACAAACTATTGATTCAAATATATCTATTTCAGAAGTTAGAACATCTAATGCAATATCTGGTCTAGTAAGCGTATCAAATAGTACAATTGTAGTTGGAACTAATACACTCTTTAATATTGCTGTGTCTCGTGGTGTGATTGTTGTAGGCACATCTAAACTTGCTGTAAATGGTGAGAATCGTGTAATTAGTAGTGTAGTATCAAATACAAATTTAACCGTAACAAGTTCGTTTAATCAAGTCGCAAACGCTCAATCCGTTATTATTTTGGTATAAATAAACAATTATGGCAACAAAAATATCAACTAGACTACTATCACTCAAAAACGCTAGAGATTATAAACAAACTATAACAGATGGTGACGTACAGTATATTTACATAGGTGAGAGTAAACCTTATGCAAATGATTCTGTGGTACCAGATGTTGTTGAAAGCCCTTTATCAGTTCGTGATATAGGTCGTTCAATCATAGCTGCTAAAAGAATAGAGACAAGAGATGTCAATTTAGTTGTGCCTAGAGTAGATTGGACTACGAATACCAATTACTATCAGTATGATGATACACTTAGCTTATCTCAATTACTTTCAGAAGATACGTCCACAAATACAAAACCAATGTATGTTTTTGCTGCAAATAACAGGAATGTTTATTTGTGTTTATCAAATGGTTCATCTAATGTAAACAACACACTCTCAAGAAATGACTCAACATTTGAGCCTGATGGTGATTTTGACACAAGTGAAGGTATTATTAAAAAAGATGATGGGTACGTTTGGAAATATATGTATAGTGTTCTCGATGGTAATGAATTTGTCGATTCTAATTTTATACCTGTGCCAGATAGAAGTTACCTTGATATCACCAGTAACACCGCCTATGGTGATTTTGCGTTAAAAAATTCAATTGTAAGAGAGGGTGAACTTGCAACTGTTATTGTTACAAGTCAAGGTTCAGGTTTCAGAGATTTTACTGATGTAGAATTTAACAACTTTTTACCAGGTGCTTTGCAGCTTGTGGTTAAACCAAGTTTTTTAGAAGCTAAAGGTCTAACAATAGGTAGTGTAATATCTGCAAACATGATGATCGGCGTTCCTGGTAATAGTGATACTTTTGCGGCTGAAACATTTGTATCTGATGTGAACGAGGGTAATGATACAATTACGTTAAGTAAGCCAACAGTTGGTAACTCCCATCAGTCTGGTGTAACAGTCAATACAAGAATATTTTTTGACACACCTTTACCTGATACAAATGTTACAACACGAGCAGAAGCTTCACCAACTGTGTTGTCTGCTGAAGAAGGCGGCGGTATAACAAGTGTGAATGTATCTACACTAGGTGTCGGATATACAGGAATAACAAACGTAAGGGTATTTGGAACAGGAACGGGCGCTAATTTCAGAGTGATGAAAGCACCATATTTTGGGTATGGTTATGATATTGGTAGAGAGTTAGGTGCAAATAGTGTGATAGCAAGAACTAAATTTGGTGAGATTGACTCTACCGAAGGCGGAAAAATTGGAACTAATATTTCTTTTAGAGAGGTAGGTCTCATGAGGAGACCTTATAAATATGGTACAGTTCGCACAGATTTGAATAGTGCTAATGGTGGTGTCGAACAAGTTGAGGCTAACGATAGTATATTAGTTGGTATAACAGGGCTATTTGTTTCTACTGGTGTTGATTATGATGATAGTGAGCTCGTTTACCAAGGCGTATCAAATACTAATTATAAAATGCTCGGCTTTGTTCACAGAACTAAAGATATTGTGCAAGTTGAATTAACCAAAGTACAAGGTAACATAACAGTAGGAGAAGCTTTAGTTGGAGATAATTCTGGTGTATCAAGGGTTGTTACACAAATCGTAAGACCTGATTTTGAACCAGATTCAGTTGAAATTTTATCAACAGAAAATACAACCCCAACAACAAGAACAGATGGTCAAGCAGAAGATGTTAAAGTTGTTTTAAGATTTTAAAGGCATAGAATGGCACTTACAGACGAATTTAGAAATACACCCTACTATGATGATTTTAGTGAAGATAAAAATTTTCATAGATTACTTTTCAGACCCGGTAGGGCAGTTCAAGCTCGTGAACTAACACAATCACAAACAATAATACAAGACCAAATTACAAAGTTTGGTAATCATTTATTTAAAGATGGATCCAGAGTTACTGGTGCATCTGTTTTTGGTATAGGCGAAGGTAAGAGAAGAGATTTACTTATAAACTTTGGGTCAACCCCAACCAGTAACACAATAAACTCTCAGTCTGTGGGTTTAGATTATCGAACAATTGCAAACAAAACATCAGTCAATCATATAAATTTACAGTCAATTTCTATTGATACTGGTTCTTCAATAAATGTTGCTAACTTTGTTGGTAAATATATCACATCAACCGTAAAAGGTGCTGTTTCAAACGCAAATGGTGTTGCGACTGTGGGTGGTTCAGTAAGAAATGTTTATTTCATACACCATGCGGACGCAAAAACCGATACTGATCCTGATACGGTATTTGTCTCGTTTTTAAGAACTGATAATATAAATTTAGCATCATCAAATACTACAACTAATTCAGCTTTAATTGCTGCAGGTGGTAGTGAAGATTTTGCCAATACGTTTATAGACACTAATGTTAGTTTAACAATACACACCACTTCAAATGTATCAAATAATTTTATACTCGAAAATGTAAAATCAAGTGAGACAAAAGCTTTTGGCCAATCTAAATTAGTTGGTGTCACAGATGGTGTTTTTTATACAAATGGTTTATTTGTTAAAAATCCTCAACAGGTTGTAGCAGTTGACAAATATGGTACCACAGCAAATGTATCGGTAGGATTTGAAGTAAATGAAAGTATTGTTCAGAGTGATAATGATGCTAGTTTACTAGACCCAGCTTTAGATTCTTCAAATTACTTAGCACCAGGTTCCGACCGATATAAAGTATCTCTTGATTTGACAAGAAAAGCTTTAGATGCAAACACTTTATCAGCACCAGTCCTAACGTCTACAAAATATATTGAGTTAGTAAGGTATAAAGATGGCCTTCTAGTCAAAGATGACTCTGGTACAAAATATTCTGAGCTTGAAAGAACTCTTGCAAGAAGAACTTTTGATGAGTCAGGTGACTACACAGTTAGAGGTTTAACACCTAGAGTGGCTAACTTAGGTAATTCTGCTACAGCAATACTCACAGTAGAAAAAGGTAAAGCTTATGTTAAAGGTTATGAGTGTGATAAAATAAGTGATACAAACATAAACTTACCAAAAGCTAGAGACACGGCTTTTTCAAACAACTATTCTTTTGACTCTGAATTAGGTAATTATATTTTTGTACATAAATCTAACAATAGTCCATTCTTTACTCAAGGTAGTGAAAGAGTAAGATTATACTCATCTAACTCTGTTCACCAAGATGGAACAACAGCCGCAAGACACGCTACTCTAATTGGTGAGGGTTATGTAAAACAAGTTGGTCAGTTCAATCAACCAATATCTGATGATGCTAATGCAAATGCGTTTACAGAAATTCATAAATTACATTTATTTAATGTTAAACAGCTTGGTAATACACCTATAGCTTTAACGAAATCAATTGTTGCTAACTCTGGTGCTAATGTCAATGTTCACTCAACATCAATATCAACATTAGAAACTACAGCTGTTATTTCAAACTCAACTAATAATATAATTGTGTCTAACCCAACAGGAATTAAAGTTGGTGACGAAGTTTTTGGTGAAAACGTATCAAATCTAAAAGGAGCCGCAACTGCAACTGGCCATGCAACTGATAGAGGTGTTTTTGTAACAAGTATTATTGGGTCTAACGTAACATTAAGTAACACGGTCCGTTCAGGCATAGGACAACCTGCCGGCACAACTGATGGTGTTACAAGAAATTATCTTTTTCAAAGAGCTGAATTTAGAGATGCAAAAAAAGAAACATCTATCATAAAAGGTGGTTACGACTTTATAAAATTATCAAATAATGCGACTTACACCACTCGCAGATTATTTAAGGATGTTTCGGTGACAAGTGGCGTTCTTGCTGCTGATGCAATCACAACTGCCTCACCAAGAGAGACTTTTGTTGGGGCAGGAACAGCTGCTCTAAGACAAAAGTTTTATCAAATAAACATTAAGTCAGGAGGCACAGGTGCTTATCCAGTAAATACACAAGTAGATATGGCTAACACAGGTGTTTCAATCACAACTGATGGTACTGCTACTCCACCAACTCTTACATTATCTTTAGGTGATACTGCTTTTAGTGGCACAATAGACATATTAACATCAATAAATGTTGAACCAGCAGAAGAACAAAGAAAAACGGTTCGTTTATTTAAGAGATCAGTAGGGTTTAATTTAAACTTAGATGGTAGAGCTGGTGATAACTCTGATGCAGCTAATCCAAGACCAAATGTGGCTTTATACACACTAAATGTTGCATATTTAAAAAATGTTGAAAATATATTCATATCAACTAAAAATGCCGACCAGGCTTCTGATTCCAATACAAATTATGTTGATAGGTTTGTAATTGATACAGGTCAAAGAGACTCTTTCTTTGATTTAGCTACAATAAAATTAAAAGACACTAGAGTTTATCCAAATGGATATAGTAGAGCTGTAATAGATGGTGATATACCAGGAGGTAATGTTAGAATAGATTATAATTTCT
>Ga0181380_1001485_pt1 | contig 10273 bp, 11 predicted proteins | sample 3SPOviralmetaG_FD_130116 | JGI IMG/M metagenome (GOLD analysis project Ga0181380, IMG submission 130116) | Marine viral communities from the oligotrophic San Pedro Time Series (SPOT) site, San Pedro Channel, CA, USA - 3 SPOT_SRF_2009-08-19 | ecosystem: Environmental > Aquatic > Marine > Strait... | reverse complement strand
TTTAAAGACTCAAATGCAATATCTTTGTCATCTTTTGGCCACAATCCAAATACTGAACGAAGTGTAGATACTTGACTTAATCTTCCTGTTAATACATTTTTTAAAACAGAAGATCTATTCACTAAATTAAAAGTTTGAAAAATCATTCCTATATCTGAACGTATTGCCTTCAGTTCTTTTTTGGATGCGTTAGTAACATTTTTTGAATCAACTATTACTTCACCTTCAGTAGGTTTAACAAGATTGTTTACAGTTCTGAGTAATGTTGATTTTCCTGCTCCAGACATACCAACAATTATTACAAAATCACCTTCATCAATATCTAAATTGACATTGTTTAATGCTTTAACCCCACCTGGATAAGTAACACTTAAATTCTTAAATTTAATCATAAATTGTCCAAAAAAAAACTAGGGCAGTGTAGACCACCCTAGTTTTATATTAATTATTAGTCGTCGTATAAACCAAATTCTTCTGCTGCATCTCTTACAACATCAAATTCAGAGTTCACAGCTGGAACTAAATCTGTCCATCCGTAAATTTCATCCATCATAGCTAGACCTTCATCAGTAGCAATATATTCTGATAAAATATCATATATTTTTTGCTTAATATCTTCTGGTAGATCAGTTCTTACTGCAATCACATCATTTGGTATTTCATCTGTAATTGCAAATGCTATAACTTTCTCACCAACATCTGCATTTGTCTTTCTTAGTGTTCTTCTTGCATCATCATAAGTAACACCAAATTTAGCATCACCATTATAAAGTCCTGCAATCACACCATCATGAGAACCTGCAAATCTAGGTGTGATACCATTTACATAATCAATTCCCATATTTTTTAATTGTAATGCTGGATATAAGTATCCAGATGTTGAACCCTCTTCAACAAACAGAACTTCTTCTCCTGTTACAACGGAAATATCTGCTTCACATGCCAGTCCTGGGCTAGTTGTAACACCATCTCTAACTTCAGGAATTAAGCCATCATCTCCAAAACCCCAACCAACTTGTAAAGCTTTTACATCTGGTGAAGCAGTTTCTGATCCTGTAACTAAAGTAGGAACACCATTGATATTTTCAAATGCTCCAATGACAGGTGTAGAACTACAAATACTTGCATCAGTAGTCCACCATGTGCCGTGATAAGATCCTGATCCGTACCTTACTGATTTTGCAATAGCTTCAAAACGTTTTGGAAATGCATTCATTGCAGTAACATAACCTAAAGTTGCAAATGCTCCTACATCTGCCTGTCCTGATCCCATTGCAACTAGAAGTCCGGAATAATCACTTGTTACAAATCCTTCAACTTCAATTCCCAAACCATCACTTAAAACTTTCATCATAGGCTGAATGTTGTCTAATAGTTCGGCTTGCTCCGCGCTAGGTACAAAGCCAAAAATTATTTTGTCTAAAGTAGGTGCAGCTGTAGTAGCTGGAGCCTCTAAAGTTTCGACTTCTTCCACAGCAACGGTTTCTTCTACTGTCTCTTCAGTTCCACCACCACAAGCAGTTGCAACTAAAGCAAGACAAAGTAAAAGTAGTAATGATTTTTTCATCATTGTCCTCCGCTAGCTTATATTCCCATCATACATAACTAGAAGTAAACGTTCTTGAAATTATATTAAAAATTTGAAAAATTAATTTCACCAAATTCTCTATAAATAATCTCTCCATTTCTATCAAGGACGATAGTTATGGGTTGGCCCACAACTTTAAAATAATCACGCAGTTCAGAAGTTGAAAAACCAATTTTTAAATTTCCATTTAAATTATCTTCAGCCCATTCAAGTGTTGGCCCGTAGTCACTATGCGCCAAAGCCAGAACATCATAATTTTCTGTAAGATTATCTAATTCTTTTTCAAGGGCAGGTAACTCCCGCCTACAAGCACTTCAGTAATCTGCCCAAAATACGATAATTGTTTTTTTATTAGTGAAATTTTCGTAATCTTGATTCAAATCTGTATTTATATATTGAAAAGATGTATCAGTTATCAAAGTACCCGTAGGTTGATCAACTTGCACAGCAGCCTGAGAACAAGAGATAAGAAATAATAAAAGTATCAAAAATTTTCTCATAATACAATCATAAACTTGTTTAAGAATAATCTTGCTATCCTAAATAATGTGAATATTGCACTATTAAGCGTAGGTACGGAGATACTTCTAGGTGATACAGTTAATACAAACCTTTCATCGCTTGGACAGGTCTTATATAACAATGGGTATATTCTTAATGCAGAAATTACTGTTCCAGATGACAAAAAAAATATAAAAGATAATTTTGATTATTTAATGAAAAATAATGATGTAATTATTACATGCGGGGGAATAGGTCCAACTGAAGATGATTTTACAAAAGATGTAATCTCGGAATACCTAGGATTAAATTTAATTTTAGATAATGAACATTTATCATGGATGCAATCCCGATGGGAGAGCAGAGGATTAGCTATGCCTGACAACAATATTAAACAAGCTCAGTTACCAGAAGAGTCAAAAAAACTTATAAACACAAATGGAACTTCTCCAGGGATTTACATTAAAAATAAAGATAAACACATTTTCATTTTGCCCGGTCCACCTAGAGAATTTATTCCATTAGTAACTGACGAAATAATTCCATTTTTAGATAAAAATTATGAAACAACAAATAAAGATTATGAATTTATATTGTTTTATAATCAAGCTGAATCTTCACTAGCTCAAGAAATTGATAAATTTAAACCTGAGAATCTTGATATTGCATATTTAGCCAGTAAGGGCATTATAAAACTTAGATATGATAAAAATTCAGTTAGTTCTGATGACATAATTAAGTTTAAGGAAAATATAAAAAATAAATTTGAAGAATTTATTCTTAGTTTAGAAAATATTCCTGCTTCAAAAGTATTATTAGACATTTTAATTGAAAAAAAATTAACACTTTCTTTAGTTGAAAGCATTACGGGGGGCAGTTTATCGTCTGCACTAGTAAGTCATCCCAATACAAGTAAAGTATTGGTCGCATCAAATACTCTCTACACTACGACTGCAAAACAGGAATTCCTAAATAGCAACATCGGTGAAGACTGGAAAGCTTTAAGTGAAGATTTAGCATCAAAATCCAAATTAAAATATAATTCAAATATTTCTTTAGCAATTTTAGGTGAAGCTGGTCCTATACCATCTAGCAATTATAAAATTGGACAAATCTTCATTTCAATAACTACTGAATCCAAATCAGAAACATATGAACATAACCTAAGGGGCAGTAGACAAGATATAATCAATAGATCAGTAAATAATGCTATTTGGGATTTGATAAATTTTATTAAAAAGTTGTAATCGAACAAATGTTCGATTAAAATTTGTCATATAAAGATGTTTATATTGTTATTAATTAAAGTTAACAAATAGGAGAAAAAAATGGATAAAGACAGGGCAAAAAAACTAGATACAGTATTTTCACAAATAGAAAAGCAATTTGGTGAAGGATCTCTAATGAAGTTAGGATCTGATCAAATTAGAAAAATTCCTGCAATATCAACTGGCGCTTTAGCTATTGATTTAGCCTTGGGTATAGGTGGGGTTCCTAAAGGTAGGGTTATTGAAATTTATGGACCAGAAAGTTCAGGTAAAACAACTTTGTCACTTCATATTGCTGCTGAAGCTCAAAAAGCTGGAGGTGTTGCTGCATTTATTGACGCAGAGCATGCATTAGATCCAATATATGCAAGTGCACTTGGTGTTGATATAGACGAATTACTCGTATCACAACCTGATACAGGAGAACAAGCTTTGGAAATTGCAAATATGCTAATTGATTCAGAAGGTGTAGATGTAGTTGTAATCGACTCTGTTGCTGCATTAGTTCCACAAGCAGAAATAGATGGTGAAATGGGTCAGTCACATGTTGGATTACAGGCCAGACTTATGTCCCAAGCTTTACGTAAACTTACTTCATCTATTAACAAAACACAAACTACGGTAATTTTCATAAACCAAATAAGAGAAAAAATTGGAGTTATGTGGGGTTCCCCTGAAACAACTAGCGGTGGTAGAGCTTTGAAATTTTATGCTTCTGTTCGTATTGATATTAGGAGAATAGAAACTTTAAAAGTTGGAGCAGAAATGATAGGTAATAGGGTAAGAGCGAAAATTGTTAAAAACAAAGTAGCACCACCCTTTAAAGAAGCACAATTTGATATCATGTTTGGTCAAGGTATATCAAGAGAGGGCAGTTTAGTTGATGTTGGTGTAGATCATGGCATAGTTAGAAAAGCAGGTGCATGGTTTACTTATGATGATGTGCAACTTGGACAAGGTAAAGAAAATTCAAAGCGTTTTCTTAGAGAAAATGCGGATATTGCGTTACAACTTGAAACAGATGTTTATAAAGCAGTTGGTTTAATTGAAACTAACGAAGATGACGTCGAAGAAGTTCCTGCAGATGAAGAAGTCTCTATTGAGGATCAAGAAGAATCTAATACTAAAAAATAAGTTAATTTATATATATAAAAAGATTTTATAATTCAATTGTGGAACAAACAGTTGAAATCAAATCGAAAATTACTCTTACGCCATCTCGTATTGGTAAAAAATATTATGTAAAAACATTCGGTTGCCAAATGAATGTACATGATTCCGAGAGAATTTCTGGCATGTTTGAATTAGATGGAATGCAAAAAGCTGAAAATGAGGATAGTGCTGATATTCTTTTTGTCAACACTTGCACAATTAGAGAAAATGCAGATGATAAACTTTATGGCACATTGGGACACCTAAAAAAATGGAAGTCACAAGCTGATAATAGAAAGTTATTAGTAGGTGGCTGTGCTGCTCAAAAAGATAAAAACCTTGTAAGAGATAAAGCACCTTGGGTTGATGTTGTTATCGGAACTCATAATTTAACTAATGTTATTAATTTACTTAATCAATCAGAAGATTGGGGGCCAGTTACTGAAATCATTGATGAAATAGAACATTTACCAACAGATGCTCCATCCATTAGAGAATCTGAATTTTCAGCCTGGCTTACTATTCAAATTGGTTGTAACAACTCTTGTACTTTCTGTATAGTACCATCCGTTAGAGGTCCTGAAATCAGTAGAAGGCCAGTTGATATTGTAAATGAAGCTAGACAGTTAGTAAGTGAAGGAGTTAAAGAGATAACTTTGTTAGGCCAAAATGTTAATTCTTATGGTCGAGATTTAAAAATTGAAAATAAAAGTAGACCATATTTTACAAAATTACTTGAGCAATTAAATGAGATATCAGGCCTTGAAAGAATACGATTTACTTCACCACATCCTAAAGATTTTAAAGAAGATACTATTTACGCAGTTAAGGAATTGGAAAAAGTATGCAATCAAATTCACGTTCCCTTACAAAGTGGAAGTAGTCGTATATTATCAAAAATGCATCGTGGATATAACAAGGAAAAATTTATAGAAAAAGTAGATATGATCAGGAGAATATTACCTGATGTTTCGTTAACAACAGATATTATTGTTGGGTTTCCAGGAGAAACTAAAGATGATTTTTCGGATACGATGGACATAGTAAGACACTCACAATTTGATTCTGTATACATGTTTAAATTTTCACCTCGTCCCGGTACGGTTGCATATAATATGTCAGAACAATTTGTTTCAAAAGACGTAATTGATACAAGATTCAATTTATTAAAAAGCACACAAACAGATATCAGCGAAAAAAAACTAAAAAGATTTGTAGGATCTGAACAAATGCTTTTAATTGAGAAAACCTCCAAAAAGGATAACAATATTTATTCCGGTAAAATATATAGTGGACAAATAACACATATTGCTAAACGCGGTCTTAATTTAGGTGATTTGGTAAAAGTAAAAATTGTAGATTCAACACCTTTTTTCTTAAAATCAGAATTGGTATAGCTTGTTATATTTTCTATCAGGAATTACAGCTTCAGGAAAATCAAATTTAGCCCATAAAATTGCCCTTGAAAAAAACATGTCGATTTTATCTGTTGACTCCATGGCTGTTTACAAAGGATTAGATATATTAACAGCAAAACCGACAGATGTTATGCAGGCGCAAGTTAAATATTATGGCATAGATATTGCAGAGCCTGACCAAAACTTTTCAATTATTGATTATTTAAATTATTTAATTGATCAAGACATACCAGAGAAAAGTTTTAAAGAAGACATACTTGCGGTTGGGGGTTCTGGCTTATATATAAAATCAATTATTGATAAGTACGAGTTCAGACCAGCTGATCCTGCCATCAGATCTGAACTTGAGCAATTAAATTATGATCAACTTATTAAATTTCATAACTTGAATAAAATTCCGATACCAAATATTGAATTAAACAAAAGAAGACTAATGAGAAATATAGAATCTTTTATGGTTGAAGAATCAAAATTTGTTATGCCAGATATCAATATGCCAACAGGTTTCGTTGGTGTATTTTGGAATCATCCAGAATATATAAAAAATATTGAGTTAAGAACAAAAGAGATGATTAAAAATGGAATTATTGATGAAATCAACACGATAGAACATCCATCTAAAACAATACTTCAAGCTATCGGATTAAATCTTTCTCAGGATTTAGAAGAGAATATTAATTTAAAAACCAGAAGATTAGCTAAAAAACAAATTACTTGGTTTAAAAAGGAAGAGAAATTAAAAATGATAAACTCATCAAAAGAAGAAGATGTTTATCAAAGTATAATGGAGATTATTAATGTCTAATTTTGCATACATGTCTGGAACTGGAAATAATTTTTTAGTTGGAGAATACGATGGTCCTGTATCTGAAATACAAGTTATTGCTTTAGTAAGTGATTCAGAGTTTGACGTTGATGGAGTAATTTTTGTTGAACCCATAGATGATCTCAAAGTAAAAATGTATTACTTTAATAATGACGGATCAATTGCAGAATTATGTGTTAATGGAGTTAGATGTGTTGCTAAATATGCACTAGATAATAACTATGTTATTGATTCAAATTTTATTGTTGTTGCTCCAGTTTCAGATATAAAAGTTTTAGTTTCAGATAATAATGTTCAAATAGAGGCACCAATACCAACTTTTGAGCAGATGCCTATTGAATTTGAAAAATATAAAGGTATTAAGTCTGAAGTTGGAAATCCCCATTTTTTGGTTCAAGTTGATGATGTTAAAGAAACTGGGTTATCTAACTTATATAATTTAGTAGAAAATGAAAATCTGTTTAATGATGGTTTTAATTTAGAAATTTATCAGATAATTGATGACAATTATATAAAAGCTAGAGTTTTTGAAAGGGGAGTAGGAGAAACTGATGCCTGCGGTTCTGGTGCACTGTGCTTATTCAATTATTTATATAAAACTCAGCAAATAAAAAATAATAGTTATGTTTTGTATCCTGGTGGAGATTTGAACTTAAAATTTCAAGATAATATTCTCTATTTATCAGGGGAAGTTATATATCTCTAAATAAACTTACAACCTTCCCTATAGGTTGAGTATTTTCAGTAACTTCAATATTTTCAAAATTTTTATTAGCAGGGATTAAATATTTTTTTCCTGACAATGTATCGAGATATTTTACAGTAGCTTCAGTGTCGTGAATCATAAATGCACCAATATCACCATTTTTAGGTTCTAGATTTTTATCTACTACAACTATATCGCCATCATGTATACCAGCTTCTATCATCGATTCACCGTTTATCTTAAGAGCAAATAAATCCTTAGTAAATTTATCATTTGGTACTGGTATCTCTCCAATTTTATTTTCTTCAGCTAACAATGGAATACCAGCCGATATAAAACCCACTACTGGAACGGAACTAAAATTTGATTTGTTTTGATTACTAGTTAAGGATCTTGATAAATTAGCTTTTTTTTCAATTATTCCTTTTTTGACTAGATTATTTAGATGATGCTGTACAGAACTAGTTGATTTCAAATTTACCGCTTCTGCAATTTCCCTAATTGATGGGGAGTAACCTTCGGTTTTAATCTTATTTTGAACAAACTCTAAGATTTCACTTTGTTTATTGTTTTTCATAAACAATTATAACATAAAATAGAACAAATGTTCGAAATAAAATGTCTCACTCCGTAATTATATTTACATTAATGAAAGTAAAATTAAAAATATTTGTACTCCTACACTTAATAAGTGCTTTTTCTGTTTTTTTATCTAAAGCTCCTTTAAAGCAACAAGATATTGATGTTAATAATTCATATATAGAGTACGAAATTAAACATGGAGATACACTTTGGAGTATTGCTGATCAATTTCATGTTAAAAATAAAGAAGTTTTTATCTATAAAATCAAAAATTTAAACAATCTAGACAACTTTTATTTGATTGTTGATGAAATTTTGTTAATTCCTTCAAATATTTGATACAATATTTAGTTCTTACTATAATTATACTATATATGGTATGTCCGTTTTGTAACAAAGTTGAAACAAGCGTTATTGATTCTAGAAAAAATAACGAAGGTAATTCTATACGAAGAAGAAGAGAGTGCCCAACTTGTAATTTGCGATTTACCACATACGAAAAAGCAGAAATCGGCATCTTGGTAGAAAAAAGAAGTGGATCTTTTCAAGAATTTAATTATGAAAAGTTATTCAGGGGTATTGAAAATGCTTTTGGAGGACTCGATCTTAATGAAAAGCAGCTAAAAACCTTAGTTGATAATGTTCATAATGAAATTAAATCTAATGGAAACAAAATAAAAAGCGATTTTATTGGTGAAACTGTCTTAAATCACCTGAAAGAAACTAACAAAGTGGCATATTTGCGTTTTGCATCCGTATATAAAGAGTTTTCTGATGCCTCGGATTTTGAAAAAGAAGTCGCTGAATTATAAATTACGGTAAATCTGCAAAGTTATTATAAATATTTAAACTTTTTTGATTAAAATCTGTTAAAGAATTTTCAAAAGCTTTAACTTCAGTTGATTTATTTAATAATATTGCAGATGAAATAGAGGAAGCTACTTCGTATTCATTATTTCTTAATGCGGCTAAATATCGGCCATGTAAATCTTCTGCTGTTACAAGCGCAACTTGAACTAAATTTTTATGATTATTAAATTCAGATATTTCAGGAAGATTTGAATAATTTACTTTACTTTGGGCAATAATTGAAGAAAGTTCAGTAGTAAGGTAGTCAATATTTACATTTTCTTCTTTTATTGGCAATTCAGAATAAATTAATATTTCAGAAATTAATATTCTATAAGTAATAACAAGATCTAATTCGTTTACAAGTAAGAAAATATCATTTAAATTGTCAATAACATCAGTTTTGTCTGGTATATCATTTCTAGAATCTAAATTTGACCTGTATTCAATTAATGATGACTCTATTTGCTGTAAATTTGCACTTGCATTTGAAACATCATACTTTGAATAAAAGGTATTTGTAGAAATTTCAATAAGTGTTGGTAGCAAATCTATTAAATCGTTAGAGTTGGATGTTATTACTATTGCATCTTCAGCAATTTCCGTTTGTACCTCACGATAATTAACAAATGAACCTATAGAAAAAACTAAGATCGTCACAACACCTAAGCTAATAAACGTAGGAATCACCCACTTCCTCCTACTTTCAAGATCTGACCAGACTTTTTGAATCTGAGAAGTAATCTTTAGAGGATTAAATGTATCTGTTGACGGTTCTAATGTGTTATTTAATAAAACTTCTGAGGTATCAAGATATGTTTCAATACTAGTTTTTACCGGTTCACTGGAATTTTCTTGTGTACTGGATATAAGAGTATCAAAACTAGTCTGATCCAAACTATCAGAATCTTCAATATTCTCAATTTGATATTCGGATGCATCTATAGATATATCAGCTTCAAAACCAAGCAAATCAAGTATCTTGATTTTATTGGTATTTTTAGTTTTATTTATAAGAAAATAATCTCTAATATTCATCATTGAAAGGGTACCACTGAATAATAATTTTAATATAAAAATAAAACTTCTTAGTGAGAATGCAAAAATACCAAGTAAAAGTCATTCTGATGATATTGGTTATGATCTTTATGCTGACAGTGATTATGTAATTAATCCTGGTGAAGTCGTAAGAGTAAAATTAGGTATTGCTATACAGTTACCTATCAATGTTGGTGGTTTTGTACTTCCAAGATCTGGATTAGCAAGTAAGTATTTAATTGCACCAATCAATTCACCAGGACTTATTGACCCAGGATACAGAGGTGAATTAATGGTGCCGCTTATGAATTATTCAAAAGAAACATATACAGTAACCAAGCAAGA
>Ga0181380_1001482_pt1 | contig 10275 bp, 7 predicted proteins | sample 3SPOviralmetaG_FD_130116 | JGI IMG/M metagenome (GOLD analysis project Ga0181380, IMG submission 130116) | Marine viral communities from the oligotrophic San Pedro Time Series (SPOT) site, San Pedro Channel, CA, USA - 3 SPOT_SRF_2009-08-19 | ecosystem: Environmental > Aquatic > Marine > Strait... | reverse complement strand
TGGTAAATAAATTTAATAAAAATGGAGACGGGATAGACAGCGAAACCGCAGTATCGGTTAAAGACTATTTCGTTCACAAACCAACGAACATAGAACACGATAGAGATAAAATCGTAGGGCATATTGTTTCTGCCGGTTTTTCTAGATATGGAGATTCTTCAGAATTAATGAATGACGATGAAGCTTTAATCGAAGATAAGGCTTATAATATAGCTCTTGCGGCAGTAGTTTATCGAACAGCCAGTAAAGAATTTGCAGACTTAGTTGAAAATTCTACAGATGAATCTAGCGATTATTTCCAGACTGTTTCTGCTAGCTGGGAAGTTGGGTTTAATGATTATGTAATATCTGTAGGTGGGGATGATTTATATGAATCTTCTATTATATCTGATCCAGATGAAGTCAAGGCTTACTCTCCATATTTAAAATCTTTAGGAGGAAAAGGAATGCTGCAAGATGGCAGAAAGGTAAACCGATTGATTGTGGGAGATATTTATCCGCTAGGAATAGGTTTCACTTCTAACCCAGCTGCAGACGTAAAAGGTTTAGTTGCTGAAAACCGCAAAACCCAAGAGGAGAAGCCCAATAGAAACGAACCAATTGATAAGATCATTATTAAAAGCAAAAAAATTTCCCATTCTTCTGAAGAAAATGTACTAAACAAAGAACCCAATAATAATACTATTATGGATAAAGATCAAATAATTAACGAATTCCGAGCAGCTTTAGATGAAAAGCTTGGCAACCAAGATTTCTCTGAAGAAAGCGTCGCTAGCATTTCCAAAGTGTTTATCGAAGCTATTCGCGAGAAAGGCGAGCAGTATGTCGCCGATCTTGAAAAAGCTAAAGCTGAAAAAGAAGAGGCTGTTCAGGCTCAAAATTCTCTTCAAGAAAAAATGAATGAAGTAGAGAATCAACTTAACGCAACCAAAGAAAAACTTTCCGCTCTTGAAGAAGAAAATTCTGCCAGAGAGGCAGAAGTAAGATTCAATGCAAGAATGGAAGCTCTTAATGAAGTTTACGAACTTGACGAAGAGGATTCTAAAATTGTTGCATCTGAGCTTTCGGATCTCGACTCAACAGATGATAGCTTTGCAGCTTATCAAGAAAAATTAGCTAAAATTTGGAAGCATAAGAATAAAGAAGTTATCGCTGCCGAACAAAAAGCTTTTGAAGATAAAGTAGCTCAAGAAGTTCAAAAAAGACTTTCTGAAGCTCAAGCTGATACAGAAGAAACTTCAGAAGAGGTTGTTGAAGTATCTGAGGCGTCAAGCACTGAAGAAACTGACGAAACCGATGAGGTTTCTGAGGCTTTGGAAAATCTTGAAGTTGAAGAAGCTGCAGTTATAAACAATAACGAAAGTTCATCCGAAGGCGATTCTCTTAAAGAACGTTTCGCAAAAACTTTTAAACAATCAGTAAAAATTTCATACTAATACAGAAAGAAAAAAATTATGGCAAAAAGAATACTACCATACCGAGACTACAGTGAACATGACGTTGTCAATTTGTTCGCCCTCAATGTTAGCGGCAAAACTCTTTCGAGTTTTGTTTCTGGCGGAACTGGCGACTTTGACTCTGGCGTTGTTGTTTCTGTAAGCGCGGGAGCTCTACCTGGTGAGGTTTCCGAATTGCGTGCATCAACACCTGATAATCTTCGTGATTATTTAGGCGCTAGTTTTGATGGAGCGCATATTGGATTCAACGGATACCCCGCTAATACAGGTATGACTGTTGCTCCTGCTGCTGCTGGCGGTCGTGGACTTGGAATCACTCTTCGTGAGACCTTGGCTTTCGACGAGAATGGAGAAAAATTACTCTATTATAAACAAAAACTTGACGAAGCTCAAGCAGTTCTTCCAGGTCAAACAGTTCCTGTTTTGACTCGAGGATTAGTTCTTCTTGCTGCTAGTGCAATTAGTGGAACTCCATCTGTTGGAGACGATCTTGAGATTAAATCTGGCGGTAAATTAGGAACACAAAGTTCTGGCACAGCAGTAGGTTCTGTAATCGCTGTTGGCGAAGAAAGCGATGATTCATCTGCAAAGAAATATCTCTGCAAAGTCAGCTTCTAAGAAAGGAATTAAAAAATAATGAAAATTACTTTAGAAAGAACACCCGAGCAAGTCGAGCTTATCAAAGCTATGGCTTCGAAAAACAGAGACGTTGCTTACGAAGCTCAAACTGCTTTGGCTGAATTTATTGGTCCAGTCTTGGCAGAAGTTGTTAATGCAGCTCCTACAGTGAGTAATATGTTTACCTCTCTTCAGTTCAATAGTGATGAAAGCCCAAGTATTCCCTTGGATCTCTATCATGACATCACTGATGAAGACTATATTCAAGTTTGGAGTCAATCAGTCGCTGGCGGACTTCCTACTAATCAAGTTGCACCTTCACAAAGCGAGCTTAAGTTCACAACTTATACTCTCGATAGTGCGTTGAGTTTCGATAAGCGTTATGCTTCCCGCTCAAGACTTGATGTTGTTAGTAAAACATTTACTCGCATGGCGCAAGAAGTCCTTCTTAAACAAGAAAAAACTTCTGCAACCATGATAATGACTGCATTAGCAAACGCCGAAACAAACGGAGAGAAACATGTTATCCGTTCTGCTCAAGCAAACCGTTTCTTGCTTTCAGATCTTAATAAGCTTTTCACAAAAGCCAAAAGAATTAATACTGCATGGACCGGAGGAACTCCTGCTGATCGCCGCGGACGCGGAATTACAGATCTTCTTGTTTCTCCTGAAATCGTAGAAGAAATTCGTGGATTAGCTTACAATCCGATCAACACTAAAGGTGAAAACACTGATATTGCTGGAACAGACAGCATGCGTGATGCCATCTTTAATAGCGCTGGTATTCCTGAATTCTATGGCGTATCTATCCAAGAGTATAATGAAATGGGTGATGGTCAAAAATGGAATACTACATTTGACGTTGCTGCAGATAACACTTCTTATGATGACCACTATGCTGTTGCAGCAAGTAAATCAACATTTGATGGCGCTTCTGAGCAAGTCCTTGTTGGTGTAGACCTTAGTCGTGAATCTATGATTCGTGCAGTCGCTACAGATTCCGAGTCCGGAGACGAGTTTTCTCTCGTAGCCGACGATCAATTCGTAACTCGTCAGTCTAAGATTGGTTATTATGGTTCTCTTGAAGAAGGCCGTATGATCATCGATGATCGCGTGTTGCTTGGTCTTATCGTTTAATTTTAACTAAAATTAACGTTTTATAAAAGTCCACCTCAGGCAACTGGGGTGGATTTTTTATTTAATTTATTTATAATAAATGTGTATTAATACATAAAGGTAAAAGGTAAAATTATGGCAAATAAAAAAACAACATCGAGCAAGTCTAGAGCTTCTAAAAAAACGAAGGCAAAAAAACTTGAAGATTTACAACAAACTAATGGTAAAACATATGAAGATCAAGTTTCTAGAGCTAGAGAACTAGAAGAAGTTCTTGGTATTCCTAAAATTAACCCATTCAAAACAAATGATAAAAGAGTATTTGAAGAAATGCTCAAAGATATGAATTTAACTGACCTTCAAGCTTTTGCGGTTAAAGTTGGAGTTTTTCCTTCGGGAAACAAAACAGTATTAAAGAATAAAATAAAAAGAGCGTTTGATTCAAGCTTATATGGTAAAGGTAGTGTGCAAATCATGGGAGAGCCTCAAAAATTAGATCCAAAAAATCCTAAGCATAAGTCAGTAATTGATTATTTAAATAACTAAAATGGCACACGATTTATTTCCAGATACAAATTTAGGAAAACTTGCGGTAGATATATATGATCAAGAAATTGGTTTTCATGAACATGGAGAATCTAGGAATAAAGAAATTGGGTTGATTTCCGGTTGGCTAGAAGGTCATTTGGGAGAACTGAATAATTTAATATTTACTTCTTTTAGTGGTCAAGATCCTAGCAGTTTTGGTTTAGAGGAACAAGCGATTATCAGGGAAATGTATTTATCTGAATACAACAGAAAAGCTCATAGAAGAGTATTAAGAGGTATTGATGGAAGCGATGGAAGCCCTGATTTCAGGATGATCAAAGAAGGAGATTCTGTCATTCAAAGATCAGACAAAAATGCTACAGCCAAAAATTATCACCAAGCTTACCTTGCTTCCCAAGAAAGAGTCAAAGAGCTTGTGCATGCTTATAATTTATATGGAGCGAAGCCTAATCAAGTTCATGGCAAAGACGCTTCGACAACAGGTGTTCATCCAGAAATTGATGGATATTATATGTAGTTTTAAGTGTAATAAATATTATGAGCGAATCAAACGCAGAAACAAATTATAATAATAAAATCATTAAGTCTGAGCTTTATAACCTTTGGAAAAAAGCTCGAATAATGTACGATATGGTAAAAGATGATACTGATTTAGAGGATTGGCAAAAGAAAAATATTCAAGATGCTCATGATTTACTAAATAAATCATTGATGTATACAGAGTATCATGAAATGTTTCCAAATAAAACAGAAGAGATAGTTGAAAGTGAAAACGATAAAAATAATTTCCTTTCTAATCAGGATAAAAGATACCCAACTCCAGCAGCGCAAGAAAGCGGAGATCAATTTATTACAAGATGCATTTTAGATGCGAATATGAAAAAAAGATACCCTGTTCAAGGAGATAGATTTTCTGCTTGTATGGTTATATTTAATGAAAATAAAAATAAAGTTAGCGAAGATTTGCATAATAATCCCGGAGAAAAATTTGAAGACCCTATGGAGACAAAAGATCCTGAGATTAAAGATCCTGTTAAGCCTATACTTCCTTAATTTTAAAAGAAACTTTATTTTTTAGATAAGAGAATTTTATTTCAGAATTATCATCTAATTCTTTAGATAAAAGAAGTTTCGATAGTTCGTTTTCAATATTTTTTTGAATTAATCTTTTTACTGGCCTTGCTCCCATTTTTTCTTTCTTTGCTTCTTCTGCTATATAATTAATTATAGATGCAGTTCCTTTGATAGTTATATTTCTTTCTTTGAGTTTATCTGATATTTTTTGCATTTCTAAATTAACTATTTTCTTTAGCTGTGGAATATCAAAATCTTGAAATAAGATTATTTCATTCAACCTATTTAGGAACTCTGGCTTAAAAAACACCTTGAGCTCGGTCATGAGCTTGTCTTTTAGTTGCGCCGACGACTCCGCTTGACTAAAACCTATTACTGGTTTTGATACTTTTTCGCTGCCTATATTTCCAGTGAGTATAATTATACAATTATTAAAGTTAACCTTGCGCCCAGAATTGTCTGTAACAAAACCTTCTTCCAAGATTTGTAATAATATGTTTAAAACATCTGGGTGCGCTTTTTCTACTTCATCAAATAATATAACACTGTAGGGATTCCTTCTTACTTTTTCAGTTAATTCTCCACCTTCTTCATAACCTACGTAACCAGGAGAAGCTCCTATCAATCTGCTTGCTGATATCTTTTCGGAGAATTCGCTCATATCTAATTGTATTAATTTATCTGCGCCTCCATATATAAATTCAGCGATACATTTTGCTGTATAAGTTTTTCCTGTACCACTTGCACCGATCAACATAAAACTTCCAATCGGTTTTCTTGAATCCTGTAAGCCAGATTTAGATCTTAATATAGACTCACATATTTCTTCTAGCGCTTCAGATTGACCTATGATTTTGTTTTTTAAAGACTTAAAGAGTCCTAACATTTTCTCTGAATCTTTTTTAGATATTTCTTTAATCGGTACTCCTGTGCGAGAAGATATTACTTCATAAACATCTTTTTCTGAAACAGAAACTCTGGTTTTTATTGTTTTCTTTGCCCATTTTTCGATGACTTTATCATATTCTTCGAGAAGATCTAACTGCTTTTCTTGATTTAAGAAATTTTTTGCGTCTAACAGGCTTGCTTGCGATTCATGGATTGCGATTTCTTCTAATTCTTTTTCTATTTCTTTCGCTCTTTTTGGTCTAGTTATATTTTTTATTTTTACTTTAGATCCAGCTTGATCCATTACGTCTATAGCTTTATCTGGGAATTGTTTATCAAGCATATATCTTGAAGTTAATTCTACTATTAAATCTAAAACTTCTTCAGAATAACTGATGCTATGAAAGCTTTCATACTTATTTTTTATTCCTAAAATTATTTCTCTGGTTTCTTCCTTTGAAGGTTCGATAACTTTAACTGCTTGAAACCTTCTGTCTAGAGCTCCGTCTTTGAGTATTGTTTTTTTGTATTCATTTTGAGTAGTCGCTCCGATACATTTGATTTCTCCTCTAGCAAGTAAAGGCTTTAGTAAATTAGCTGCATCCATTCCCCCTTCTGCGTTTCCGGCTCCAACTAGAGTATGTATTTCATCTATAAATAAAATAACATTTGGATCTTTCTTAGCTTCATCAATTATACCTTTTAACCTCTCTTCAAATTGACCTCTATATTTTGTGCCAGCTATAAGAGATCCTAGGTCTAAGGAATATATTATTTTGCCCAAAAGAAAATCTGGGGCTTCGCTTTTGACTATTTTTTGCGATAAACCTTCGACTATAGCGGTTTTCCCTACTCCAGGTTCCCCGAGTAGTACTGGGTTGTTTTTAGTTCTTCTGCACAAAATTTCACAAGCCATATCTATTTCTTGTTGTTTTCCAATAATATTGTCAAATTTACCTTTTAACGCTAATACGTTAAAATTAACTGCATGTTTATCAAGGAAGTTTGAAGTTTCTTTTGTTTTAGGGGTAGGAGTAGTTTTTGGTTTCGAAGAAGGCTTCGCGTAATTATTAGAATGATCTTTTGAAAGATGTAAATATTCCCTAACTTCCGCAATAATATCATCTGCAGAAGCATTAAATAAAGAAAAGTAATAGGGAACTGAAGACTCTTCATACTTTAATAATGCAAGTAACATATGCTCAATTCCTACGTATTCATGTTCTAGTTTTTCACTAATAGAAGCTGCAACTTTAAGTATAACGTGAAAATGCTCATCATATACAGGTTCTTCATCGGTTAAAGATTCTGAAGCAGTTTTTATGAAATCTTCTTCTAGTTGATCTTTTATTAACCCTTGATCTATGTTTAGTAAAAATAATATTTCTGATAAAATCCCAGCATTAAGTTGAATCATTCCGTAAAATAAATGATCTAATGTCACAAATTGATGATTATAGTCTGTCGCTGTAGATTTAGCTTTATTAATTGCCTGCTGCGCTCTCGGCGTAAAATTAGGTCTTGGTGTCATTTTCATATTATTACACGTTAAACTATTTAACTTCAGACATTTTCATATATATCTTTTCGTCCATTATAGCTAAAGAATCTAAAAAAACTATATCTTCTCCTTTTCTTCCATACGCTACTATTATACTCTTTTTTGATGGAGTTTTCTTCTTAGAATCAAAATATCTGTCATAAAAATTACCTCTTCGAGAATTTAAAAGCATAGCGTCATATTTACCATGTTCGTCTGTAATTGAGAGTTTCATATATTTATTTCCATTACGAGAAGTTCTTTTGATACAATCTTCTACAACTCCGATAAATTTACCTTTATCATCTGAATTCATAAGATTTAAATCCCTTGAGTCTTTTAACGCCTCGTAGGAATCCATAAAGCATGATTTTAACGAAGAGCTATGACTATATCCAAGTAACTCTGTTTCAAAATACCAATTAGCAAATCCTTGATACATTTTATTTTTATCATAAATTGTTTTGTATAAATCGTATTTTTTCTTGAATGTTTTAAACCTAGATTCTTTCATTAATGGTTTACCGTCATCTCCTACTAAGGCTTCTTTTTTAGCATCTGCTATACAGTTTAAAAGTTTATATTCATACTTTTCTCCAAGAGAAATAAAGTTACGCTTCTCTCTGTCTGTTAATAGATTAAATGCTTGAGCCTCCAAAACCATCAGAGACCTATTTTTACCTTTGCTCTCTAAAGCTCCAGCTTGAATTAATGCGCTTAATATACCAATGTTTAATCCAGCTTGCTTTGCTGCGAGAAAGATATCGTATTTCGTTGGGGTTTCGCTTGAGCGAAAATTTCTGAGGGAATGTAAGGACTTTTCACTCACGCCTTTGATGCTATTTAATCCAAATCGTATATTTTTACCTTCAATTGAAAAATCCATACCAGATTTTGCCAAGTCTGGAGAAAGTAATTTTATTCCAAAATTAGAAAGCTCTTGACAAACCTTAGCTATTTCCTCTTGTGGAGATGGCTCGTATTTAGTCATTTTTAGTAAAGATATAAAAAATTGCTGTGGGTAATTAAATTTTAAATAAGCTGTCCATGCAGATAAAGTTGCATAGGCTAGGGAGTGGGATTTGTTAAAAGAATAATTAGCACTATCTTCTGCTACGCTCCACAAAATATGTGATATCTCTCTAGGTAAATCATTTTCCTCTACTTTGTCTTCAATCTTCTTTTTCCAAGCAGGCATTTGCTCTACTTTTTTCTTACCGACAATTCTTCTTAATTGTTCCGCTTCATCAAGCGTAAATCCAACCTTAACTGACATTTGCATCAATTGCTCTTGGTAAAGCGGGATTCCTCCTGTATAATCCAGAACATCACTAAAGAATTCATGAATAACCTGCGCTTCTTCTGTTTCAGAATATGTAGCGTAATTATCTAAAAATTCTAGAGCTCCAGGTCTACCAATTGCTACGACCGCACTAAGCTGCTCTAAGTCTTTAGGTTTAATCTTTTTGCAAACCCTATAGTTTGTATCAGATTCGAGCTGAAAAAGCCCGTGAGGCGCTCTAAGAGACTGCAATGGCTTATATACGTCTGCATCATTTAGATCTACAGCAGAAATATCTATATCTAGATTTTTACAGACATCATAAATAACACTCAAAGTTCTTAATCCTAAGATATCGAACTTCACCATTAATTCTGCAACCCAATTCATGTCATATCCGGTGACTAAAGCCCCATCATTTGATTTTTGAATTGGACAAATATCTGTGATTTTTTGAAAAGAAATTGCAATACCACTAGGATGAACTCCCGTGTTTTTGTTTAAACCTTCTAATTTAAGAGCAATCTCAAATACTTCTGGATTACTTGCTGCCCAATCTGCGAATTTTTCACTTTCTTCTATTGCAGACGAAATTGGCATAACAACTCCAAACTTTTTGGGGATAGTGTCACTAACTTCATTCACCTCTTGCTCAGAAAATTCCCCAACAATTTTTCCACACTCTTTCACGCAAAGCTTTCCGCTCAAGGTGTTTAGTGTTAATATTTTAGCTGTACGAGCGGGATGTTTTTTTTCGATATATTCTATAACTTCAAACCTTCTTTCGTAGGCTATGTCGTTATCTACATCAGCTAAAAGACTTCCATCTAAATAAATTTCTCCATCTTTTTCTATTTTTCTTGCCCTGCTTTTTGAAACAAAACGCTCAAAGAAAAGGCTATATTTAACCGGGTCTACATCTGTGACTCCAATTAGATACAGAACCAAAGAGCCTGCAGCAGATCCTCTTCCTGGACCTGTCGGTATATCATTTTCGTGACAATAATTTATTATGTCCCAGTTTAATAAAATATAATCTATAAACCCTAGCTCATCTAAGATTTTAAGCTCTGATTTTGCTCTATCAAAATATTCTTTCTTATTTTTAAATTTATCTATGCCTCTATCATAAACTCCTTTATGGCATAGCTTACGTAGAAAGTCGAAGTTTGAAATATCTTCTGATGCATCAAGCATTTCATAGTATTTCTTTTCGATTTTAATTTCTGGTAATTTTACGCCTGGAGGCGCACAATCTTCGTAATCTGTAAACTGTTCTGTAAAACTCATTATACTTCTATCTCCCATATCATTTTTTTGAATACTTCGTAGTTAACTCTAATGTCATATAGGGCATCATGCAATTTTTTCTCATCAAAGTCAACATCAAAATCTTTGCAGCATTGCTTAAGATTACAACTTAAACCCCTCTCAATCAGGTGGTTCAGTCGATATTGCCATGCTAAAAAATTATCGTCTTTGTCTAATCTAATTCTTTTCTTTAGGGCTTTTGCTAGGCAAAGAGTATCTACTAAATGTTCTGTGTAGCTAAAATCGGTTTCTGCATTTTCATCAATTAATTTGCGATGAACATTATGCATATATACATCAAAACCTAATAGATTATGGCCAACCTTGAGATATGAGTCGTCATACAAATATTTCTCAAAGTGATCTAATGCAGCTTTGGGGCATGTAGCTTTTTTCTTGTACTTTGCTTCTGTAAAACCAGTGATCTTCGCTGCGTCAGG
>Ga0181380_1001481_pt1 | contig 10276 bp, 4 predicted proteins | sample 3SPOviralmetaG_FD_130116 | JGI IMG/M metagenome (GOLD analysis project Ga0181380, IMG submission 130116) | Marine viral communities from the oligotrophic San Pedro Time Series (SPOT) site, San Pedro Channel, CA, USA - 3 SPOT_SRF_2009-08-19 | ecosystem: Environmental > Aquatic > Marine > Strait... | reverse complement strand
CAAAACCACGATACTATTGTAGTTGCTAAAACTGACAATTCTAAAGTGTTAAAATGTTTAGTTGTATCAGGTGGTGGAACAACTACTATTACAGTTGCTCCATATACTCAACAAAAACTAAACAACGCTGGTGCTTCTGGTACTGCTGGTGCTGTAAATTTTGCTGATAATGAAGACCTTAACATTTTCGTTTATGGTTCAGAATACAAAAAAGGATCTTCTGAAAACTCAAGATCTATTGATGCTTCATTCACTCAGTTTAGCAACAAACCTGCTATTTTAAGAGACAGATACTCTGTAAGTGGATCTGATACTGCTCAAATAGGTTGGGTTGAAGTTACATCTGAAAATGGTGCTTCTGGATACCTTTGGTACTTAAAATCTGAGCACGAAGCTAGATTAAGATTCCAAGATTACTTAGAAATGGCTATGATTGAAGGTGAGCAAGTAAGCATGCCTGCTAACCATACATTCCAAGGAACTGGCAACTTCGCGGTTGGTGGTACTCAAGGATTATTCTCTGCTTTAAATGCAAGAGGATTAGTATGGACTGGTACTGATTTCGAATCATACACTACTTCTGCATCTGCGAATACAGGTGCTGTTGGTGCAAGTCTTGGTATGGGTGAATTTGATAAAATTCTTCAAGAATTAGACAAGCAAGGTGCTATTGAAGAAAACATGATGTTCTTAGACAGAGCTACTGCCTTAGAAATTGACAACATGTTAGCTTCACAAAATAACTACGGTGTTGGTGGAACTTCTTACGGAGTATTCAACAATTCTGAAGATATGGCGTTGAACCTAGGCTTTTCTGGTTTCAGAAGAGGTTCTTATGACTTCTACAAGTCTGACTGGAAATACTTAAATGACTCTGTAACAAGAGGACTTATTGGAGATATCGAAGGTGTTATCGTTCCTGCTGGAACTTCAACAGTTTATGATGAGTCAATGGGTAAAAACATCCAAAGACCTTTCTTACACGTAAGATATAGATCTTCTGAGGCTGATGATAGAAAAATGAAATCTTGGATCACTGGATCTGTAGGTGGAAACTATACATCATCTGCTGATGAAATGGTTGTTAACTTCTTATCAGAAAGATGTTTATGTGTACAAGCTGCGAATAACTTCGTATTGCTTAAAGCATAACAATTATTATTTAAAAGCAAAGGGGCTTCGGCCCCTAGCTTTTATTTTTACAAACTATTAAATTATATTATATTATGGAAAATAAAACAAAACCCAAATGGGAAGTTAAAGACAGAGTTTATATGTTAACAGGAGATAACTCTCCACCTGTCTTATCAATACAAAGTAGACATACAAGAAGAAAACCTTTATTATGGTTTGACGAAGAGCAAGGTTATAATAGAGAACTTAGGTATGCTACAAATCAACGTTCAGTTTTCAAAGACGAACAAAAAGGATATTCAACCTTAGGTCATATATTTTTTAAAGAAGGCAGGTTAAGCGTGCCTAAAACCGATAGAGCTTTACAAGAACTTCTATCATTATATCACCCTAAAAAAGGTGTTATATATTATGAGTACACACCTCAAGTATATGCTGAAAATGAAGTAGATGAAATAGAACTACAAATTGAAGCGTTGAATTTAGCTAAAAAGCTAGATATAGATGAACTAGAGGCAATATTAAGAGTTGAAAAAGGAAATAAAGTTGGTAAAATGTCTACTAAAGAAATAAAAAGAGATACTTTAGTTTATGCCAAAAATAATCCTGAAGCTTTTATACAACTAGCATCAGATGATAACGTCCAATTAAGAAATATTGGTGTTAAATCTGTAGAAGCTGGAATTATTAAACTTTCAAGTGACAATAGATCGTTTACTTGGGGCAACGGAAGAAAGTTATTTACCGTGCCATTTGATGAAAACCCTTACTCAGCACTAGCTGCGTGGTTCAAAACAGATGATGGTATCGAGGTTTTAAAAGCCGTTGAGAAAAAACTACAATAACAATCACTTATAGAGGTAACCATCTTTATAAGGTGGTTACTTACTATAAATAAAAAAAACTATGGCAGTTAATATAGATACAGTTTATCAAAGAGTTTTAGCAATAGCTAATAAAGAACAGAGAGGTTTTATCACCCCTCAAGAATTTAATTTATTTGCCAATCAAGCTCAGATGGATATATTTGAGCAATACTTTTATGATTTAAACGCTTTAAATAGAGCACCATCAAATGATTTTACATACGCGGATCAAGTAGATATAATAGAAGAAAAAATAGATATATTCGAAAGATACAGACAACCAGTTGTAATGTCAGGTGACGCTAATGAAGGCGGTATGGGTACTATTCCCTCTTATTATAGACTAGGTGAAATTTTCTACAAATGCAAAGGTGGTTACGTAGAGGTTGAAAAAATTAGTCAAAACGAAATACATCATATACAAAACTCTCCTTTGACGGCTCCGTCATCAACAAGACCTGTTTATGTTAGAACTAGCAGTGTTGTTCCAGATAATGCATCTGGTCAAGCTCAATCAGCTACAACTAACAATGAAATAGGTTTATCAAGATCAATACAAATTTACCCAGAAACTATAACTACCAACGTAGTGTGTAACTATATAGCTAGACCTACTACGGTTGAGTGGGCTTATACAACTGTTTTAGATGAAGCTTTATATAATGCTAACAACAGTCAAGATTTTGAACTACATCAATCAGATGAATCTGAATTGGTTATTAAAATATTAGAACTAGCTGGTATAGAGTTAAAAGATCCACAAGTTTATCAAGTAGCTGCAGCAGAAGAAGCTCAGAACATTCAACAAGAAAATAAATAACTATGCCATTATTTGAAGGAACACAACAACAGTATTACGGAACACAGACGTTTACCCAATCAGGTTCAAACTCAAACCCCACATATACGCTATCATTTCCAGTAGATAACACTGTAATGAATACGTTAGGTACTATGCCTACGTCTAGCGGTGAATTTACTGTTACTCAAAATGGTTTAGCTGTAACTGGATTTACTTATAACCCTACGACTTATGTTGTAACTTTAGGTCAAGCGGCTGCAGATGGTGATATTATATTAATAAGTATAATAAACCCTGAATATGGTAACTATCAATTTATATCTTTACAAACAATAATAAATAACTTCATGATAAGTTATGTTGGTAGTAACAAAATAATACCTAAAGTAAGAAAAGCAGATGTAGCTTTCCACGCTCAAAGAGCTATACAGGAATTGAGTTATGATACATTTAAATCTACAAAATCACAAGAAGTAGAAATAGGTCCTTCGTTAAAGATGCCTTTACCTCACGATTATGTTAACTACGTTAAAGTTTGTTATATTGACTCTGACGGTATAGAAAAACTATTATACCCTGCTAGAAAAACAAGTAATCCCACAGCTTTACTTCAAGATGGTAGTTTAGGTTACATGTTTGATAGTTCTGGTACACTACAACAAGCTAGTGATTCAGAAACATGGACTAGATACAGTAGTAATAGCTCTGATGAAGATTCGAGCGATACATACAGTAAAAACGACGATGATTTTGATAATTTCAATGGTAGAAGATATGGTTTAGAACCTGAAAACTCTCAATTTAATGGTTTGTTTTTTATAGATGAAAAAAGAGGTTATATAAACTTCAGCGGTGGTATCAGTGGCAAAATAGTTACTTTAAAATACATAAGTGATGGCTTAGGATCTGAAGATGAAATGATAGTACATAAGTTTGCTGAAGAAGCTATGTATAAGTCAATAGCTTATGCCATAGCAAGCACGCACACTAGTGTTGCACCTAACTATATACCTTTACTTAAAAGAGAAAGGTTTGTTGCTATTAGAAATGCTAAATTAAGATTATCAAATTTAAAAATAGAAGAACTTACTCAGATAATGAGAGGTAAATCTAAAATAATTAAACACTAATATATATGCCAGATATTAAACATTATTTCCGTTCAGGTAAAATGAATAAAGACCTGGACGAGAGGTTAGTACCTAATGGAGAGTACAGAGACGCTTTAAATATAGAGATGTCTACATCTGACGGTGATGACGTTGGTACTGTGCAAAATGTTAGAGGTACTACTAAGGTTGTTGGTAAGGTTTATGACTCTAATGCTAAAAGTATAACTAGCGACTGGAGTGGTGATAGTTTTGGCTTAACAAACGCTATATGTGTCGGTACTAAGCTTAATAACGAAAACGATAGAATATACTGGTTTATAAAAGCTGATGAAGCTGATTGTATTGCTGAATACAACGACTTAACTGGTATTATATCACCTGTATTAGTAGACGCTAACAATATACTTAACTGGCAAAAAGACACTTATATAACTGGTATAAATGTGTTAGACGATATGTTACTGTGGACTGATGATGTTACTGAACCTAAAAAAATAGATATAAAAATATTTAAATCTGGTTGCTCTGATAACTTTACAACTCATACAAAATATACTGGTCAAAAAATATCAGCTGCAGATTTATCAGCCGCTTCTAGTTTTACAGAAGAACATATAACTGTAGCTAGACAAGCTCCAATGGGTAAACCAACGTTAACAATGAGCTCTTCTACAAGAGGTGGTATTGGTACAGGAACCTCTAGTGTTATAATAAGTAGTGCTGTTGCCACGACATTTACAGATACAGAGGGAATAGCTAAAGATGCTGGAACTGTTTTAAACTTAAATTTTTCACCACTTCCTAACTGGCAAAATGGCGATATAATAACTTGCACTTCTACGTATGAAGACCTAGGACAGCAAGAAACTTTTGAAATAAAACTACTGATTAATAGCATAAGCGCTTCTAATGTTTTTAACTGCACTATACAAAGTATACCAGTTGAGTTACCTTATGTGCCGTTAACATGGGAAGCTATATTGAGTGAAGAAGGTGTGTTATTTGAAAAGAAATTTGTAAGTTTTGCTTACAGATGGAAATACTACTCCGGCGAATACTCTACGTTTTCACCTTTTAGTGAGTTAGCTTTTTTACCTGACACCTTTGAATATTTATCCACTAACGGTTACAACGATGGTATGATAAATAATTTAAGACAATTATCAATAAATATAACTGAATCTAGACCTATTGATGTTGAAGAGGTTGAAATATTATATAAAGAGTCTAATAACAACAATGTATACGTCGTAGACACGCTTAAATATGCTTCTGACGGCACTTTCCCTACTGAGTATAAGTTAGAGTCAGAAATAATAAGTAAGACCGTAGAAACTAATCAAATGATTAGACCTTGGGATAACGTTCCAAGAAAAGCAAAAGCTCAAGAGGTAACTGCTAATAGACTTATATTTGCTAATTATCTACAAAATTACGATATACCTGATTTTAACTTACCTAACATTAGCATGTCTATTTCTCAAGCTGCTATAACTACTGTTAAAGAACCTCAATTATCAATAAAATCACTTAGAACATATCAAACTGGTGTTGTTTATATAGACAAGTACAATAGACAGTCACCTGTGTTTACTAGCTCACAAGCATCTAAACAAACAAGTAAAGATTACGCTAAAACAGTAAACAGTATAAACGTTACTTTAAATAATCAACCACCAGACTGGGCTACACATTTTAAATACTACGTAAAAGAAACATCTAACGAATATTATAATTTAGCTATGGATAGATATTATCTAGCTGAAGATGGTAATGTTTGGTTAAGCTTTCCATCATCTGAAAGAAATAAAGTTGATGAGGAAACTTACTTGATATTAAAGAAAAAGCATGATAATAACGAGTTTGTGGCAACAAAGTCTAGATACAAAATACTAGATATATCAAACGATGCTCCTGATTTTTTAAAATTAAAAGAAAGAGCTATAGCAACGGGTGATGTAGAAGCTAGATCGTCTAGTATACCACAAATTGGTAGTATATCTTTTGAGTTTAGGGGGCCAGATCCAGTTGCAAACCCTAGTTTTGGTGAGGGATTTTCATCTGATGCTGTAATTCAAATAGTAGTAGGTGGTGTAGCAACAGATAAATATAAGGTAGTTAGCGGTGGCCCAACTGGTGATAAAGACACTACTGGATCAAATGACCAAAAAGAACACATATATAAAATAACATTAGAAGAGCCAATTAAAACTGGTGACACTATGGTTAGTAGTTTATCATCTGGTGATGCTTTTGAAATAGTGTTATTTGAAGAAAAATTCGAAAGAAAAGCTGAGTTTTATGGTAGATTTTTTGTAAAAGTAAATAGAGATAGTAACTTTGATACTAATATAATATCTTCTTTTCCAGAAGAAAACGAGCAGTTTGGTATATCAGATGCTAGAACTATATTTCAAAACTGTCCAAACACTGGTCCAGGTAGTAGTGCTTCAGAAGCATCTTGGTTTGATACTGAAGCAAAACACAACAAGGTAAGTCAAGCTAATAACGGCCACCCTAAGTTAGGATCTCACAATATGACAGTTGTTTTTGCAGGTGGACCTAAAAGTGGTGAGAAAAACTTTGGTCCAAGCCACGGTGTTCCTAATGATTTTTTAGGATCATTACAACAACACGATACGTTGTTTAGATTTAAAGGTAGTCAAGCAGGCGCTTTAGGTGAAATATATAAAGTAACAAACTGCGAAGTAGTTTATAAATATAGGAGAAACGGTAGAAAAAGATTATTCTCAAGTAAACAGAGAAGATACAAAATAACTTTTGAGCATCATAAAAATGGTACTCCATATGAAGATGCTTTTACTTTTCCTTCATCTGGTAGCGCTTCTAACTATGCAGATGAAATACAAATACTACAAAATGTAATAACAACAGATGTTGAGGTTTTAACATCAGATAATCCAGCTATATGGGAAACAGAACCTAAAGAGTCTGTTGAATTAGATCTATATTATGAAACAGGTTTATCTAGACCTATATCGCAACATGGACAAGCACATATTTTAGATTTTAAAAACTGTTATTCTTTTGGTAACGGTGTAGAGTCTGATAGAATAAACGATGATTATAACGCTCCACGTATGGGTAAAGGCGTTAAGGTATCCGCTGTATTAGATGAGCCATATAAAGAAGAAAAAAGAAAAAATGGTTTAATATATTCAGGTATATTCAACTCAACAAGTGGTGTTAACAAGCTTAATCAGTTTATACAAGGTGAAGCTATAACAAAAGATTTAAATCCGCATTACGGATCAATACAAAAACTACATGCTAGAAACACAGATCTTATAGTTTTGTGTGAAGATAAATGTTTAAAAGTTTTAGCCAATAAAGATGCTTTATTTGAAGCTAGTGGTAATCCACAATTAACCGCGACTAATAGGGTTTTAGGTCAATCAATACCTTTTATAGGTGAGTATGGTATTTCTTTAAATCCAGAATCATTTGCTTCGTATGCTTATAGATGCTATTTTACAGATAAATCAAGAGGTGTTGTAATTAGATTATCAAGAGATGGTTTAACAGCAATATCAGAACATGGTATGAGAGATTATTTTAAAGACACTCTACCAGCTTCAACATTGATATTAGGTAGCTACGATGGTAGTAAAGGTTTATATAACTTAACATTAAATAATCAAACAGTTGCTTTTGATGAAAAAGTAAAAGGATTTCCTAGTTTCAAATCTTTTGTACCAGAAGGTGCTTTATCATTAAACAACAAATATTATTCAATTAAAAACGGTGAACTGTTTGTTCATACTAATGAACTTAGAAATAACTTCTATGGTGTGCAATACGAATCAGATGTTACTTTTTTAATAAATGAAATGCCAGAAACTATTAAAGGTTTTAAAACATTAAACTACGGAGGATCTGCATCAAAAGTTTACACAAACAATTATAGCAATTCTACATCTACAAGCACTAAAGGTTGGTATTGTGATTATATACATACAGATACTCAACAAGGTTTTATAAAAGAGTTTAAAAGAAAAGAAGGTAGATTTTACAATCACATTAAAGGCGAAGCTACAACTTTAGCTAACCTAGACTCTAAAGAATTTAACGTTCAGGGTATAGGTCAGTTAACAGCTATATCTGGTGATACAGCTCTTAGTGATAAAACAGTTACAGTTAGTTTAACTGGTATAGCTAATACAACTAATCCAGGTTCTACATTTGACGTTGAGGTTGGTACAGAAATACATAGCACTAATTCTAGTGTAACAGTATTAATAACACCTAATACTGGTTCTACGCTAGCTGCTAGTGATTTAAGTGTTGCGGGAAGTGCCACTGGAGCTTATGTTGATAGTGTTAGTTTTGTTCAGAGCGGTTTAAATGTTATAGCAACAATAAACTTTACTGATGGTGTTAACATGCCTTCTAGTAACTTGAGTATAGCCTTAGCTGTAACAGGTGATGGTGTTTTAAATAAATACAAGCTAGAAAACTTAGTTATAGTAGATCAAAGTGACGGTAATATAACACAAACAGTTAGCTACACTGGCTCAGGAAATAATGAAACAGCAAACCCGGTTGGTAATCAATTAGGTTATCAAGCTAATTATAGCACAAAAAACACGGTTGCTACTGTAACTTTAGATTTAGCCACTGGTTATAATTTTAATGAAGAGCCTAGTTTTAAAATAACAATAGAAGATGATGATCCTGAAAGCTACTATGTTATAACGTACCAAGATAAAGACGTTAGTAATAATAACATAACTATAGGTGTTGGTGGTAAGATTTTAGCTGACGTAGATAAAAGAGTGTATAGCATAGATTACAAATTTCCTGCACAAGACACTAATAAAAATGAAATAATATTTCATAGTAAGTCTGTGTTGGAAAATGATGCTGATGTAAATAAAATAAGTGCATATGATTTAATAGGTGGTAACACTGTAGGTAGATTTGCTGAAACAAAAGAATTAAAAGTATTTGGAGCTGTAGGTGCTGATTTTAGAGTTAAAAACTTTACAACCTCAACAGCCAGCACATCAGGGTCTAGCACAACATTAACTTTAACAGCTGTAAATAACGACATTAAAACAGGTATGCTAGTAACTGGCACTGGAATAAGTGGAACTGTAACTGTGGCTGGTATAAGCGGAACATCTATAACATTAAACACCGCTCAAACAATAAGTAGCACCACTGTAACTTTTTCTGAGTGGTGGAACGGTACTACATTTGTAGGTTCTGAAACTGATCTAGAAATACCTGCTGCAGGATTTTCTTTAATATCAATACCTTTCTTTGAAACATCAGTTTCTAAAAGATACTATATATCAATAGAAGCTATAAGCCCAACAACTTTGTTAAATCCTTTACAAGGAAACGTATACAACACAGCTACACCTCCTGTAGTGCAAAATCCATTTTATATAAATCAACTTTCAAATGTAGATTTAACACTTGGTATGGCAACAACTGGTGATTTTACTATAACATCTAGTAGTGCTACAAAAACATATACAGCTTTATCTTATCCTGTAGAAAGTTCAGAATTTTCAGAGTTTAGTTTAAATTTAACAGCAACAGCTACTGGTAATATAACTAAAACAAAAGATCCAGAAATAGAAGACTGGTCTAACTATGTTTCAACATCTTCAGAAGATATAGATATATTTTCTAATGGTTTTGAACTAGACTATCAAACACCTATTATAACTATAAATAACTCTGCATCACCTAAAACAATAAGTATAGTGGGTAAGATGTTTGTTAGTAAGTATGGTAGTGATGATTTAACTTCTAACTTAGCTATAAATAATTTCGCCTCTGTAACTGGCGGTTCTAGTTCTGGTGGAGCAAGAATATACACACCTACAGTTACTGGAGCAGGTGGTGGATTGATACTAGGAGCGCATAGAGCATCATATAATGATGGTAATGGTAATAGTGGTACTAATTCTAAAAGTGTGTTGATAGGCACTTTATCTTTAACAAATTTAACTAGTGGTACTGGTGTTTTATATGGTAATTTCTACGGAAACAACTTACAACAAATAGCGCTTACTATATCTGCAACAAGCTCTTCAGCTTTCCATCAAACACAAAGTTTAACCATATCACCTACTAGTTTAATTGGTGTTGCTCCAGCGCAAGACTTGCATTACAGTTGGACTGCAAAATTAGATGAAGTTATAGATGCTTCTTCAGACATGACATTTAACATAGCTGTTAGTTTAGCTAACGAACCATAATAGATAAGATATGCCAAATATAACAATGACATTTCCACATATTCAAGATTCAGTACAGGTTGGTGACACAGCTTACTATCAAAACACTAGTGGTACTATAGTGCAAATGGGTGCAGTTACAGCTGT
>Ga0181380_1001478_pt1 | contig 10285 bp, 9 predicted proteins | sample 3SPOviralmetaG_FD_130116 | JGI IMG/M metagenome (GOLD analysis project Ga0181380, IMG submission 130116) | Marine viral communities from the oligotrophic San Pedro Time Series (SPOT) site, San Pedro Channel, CA, USA - 3 SPOT_SRF_2009-08-19 | ecosystem: Environmental > Aquatic > Marine > Strait... | reverse complement strand
GAACAAACATACATCGAAGACAACGCTTATACGGAGAAAAAATATGTCGTTTAATTCACTATCTGACTTGCGCAAAGCAAGAGGCTCTTTCGATAATCTAATGAAAGAAGTCGAAAAAATTGATTCCCCCCAAAATAACTACAAGAAAGATGACGGTAACGAGTGGAAACTCTCAGTAGATTCCGCTGGTAACGGTTACGCTGTCTTGCGTTTCTTGCCTGCACCGAAAGGCGAGGAACTCCCATGGGTTCGCATGTTCAATCATGGTTTCCAAGGTCCAACTGGTAAGTGGTATATTGAAAACTCACTTACTACGCTGAACCAACAGGATCCTGTTTCCGAGTTGAACAGTGAACTTTGGAACAGTGGCACTGATGCAAACAAAGATATTGCTCGCAAGCAAAAACGCCGTTTGTCATACTACGCTAATGTTCTTGTTGTAAAAGACTCAGCTAATCCTCAGAACGAGGGTCAAGTGATGCTTTACAAGTTCGGTAAGAAAATCTTTGACAAACTGAAGGATGTTATGCAACCTCAGTTCGAAGATGAATCACCAGTAAATCCATTTGATTTCTGGGAAGGTGTAAACTTTAAACTGAAGGCACGTCAGGTCGATGGATATCGCAACTATGACAAGTCTGAGTTTGAATCAACCCCTACTCCTGTTGCTGAATCTGATGAAGACATTGAAGCAATCTGGGGCAAGCAACACTCACTCGCTGAGTTGGTAAGCCCTGACAACTTCAAGTCTTATGAAGATTTGAAAGCTAAACTGGATATGGTTCTTCAAGGTGGTTCGAAAGTAACTACTGCTGAGAAAGTCGCCGAACAAACTGGTGACGTTGAAGACCAAATCTTTGTTCAGGAAGCTAAGACACCTGTTTCAGTAGTTTCAAGTGACGATAGTGAAGATGACACTTTGTCTTACTTCGCTAAGTTGGCTGAAGAAGACTAAGAATCATTCTCCTATGGATGATGGAAGGGGAGCTTCGGCTCCCCTTTTTTTAATTAAAATCCAAACGAAAAGAAACTTCCGAGCCTTTTAAGTTCTTTAGCTGTATCATCATGCGCTTTGTTATTAACTGAAATCCCTGTTGTTATAGTATCTTTCTCGCCACCAGCTTGGGAAGCAGCAGGAGTTTGTGGGGTAGGAGCAGGTGCGCTTTGTCTTGCTGCCTTCATATCGGCAGCTTCATTAGCTGAAGTTTGCGCGCCTTGTAACTTTTCTCCTGAAACTTGAGGCGGTGCTGTATATTCTAGCATCTTATTAGCAGACATTCCCTCGAGCTTTTTAATCTCATCAGCAACTTTGTTATTGACTTCTCGTTCTCCCAAACCAGAAGATTTTAGAGATTTTCTGTAACCTTCAAGTTCAGCTTTGATATTATCGAATGCTTTACCTTCTTCTTCGCTTCTACCAAACATCGATCCTCTTTTTTCTTCATCGAATTGAGACATAATTACATCGTCTAATCGACCGCCACCAGCCCCTATGAAATTGGTGTCACCGAGGAGTGCTTCTCTTCTGTCAAAGTTATTTGCACCAACGCCACCGATAGCTTCTGAATATCTGCCAGCAAACTCGTTTTGTTTTGCCAACATATCATCTCTAAATTTTTGCTTTTCTTCATCGCTTGCAAAAAGACCAGGAGTTCTAATCCCTTCTCTTTTAGCAACTTGCATCGCAGCAGTAAACTCGAACTTTTTTGTATCTGCTGCTCTGAATTGATACGCATCTGAAGCCGTTGCTCCAGCTTCACGATATTTGTCTTCAATAGCTTGGATATCTTGAACATTACCTTCTCTAAATGCAGTTTCCAGTTTTTGAGAATCAGCAGGGTCTCCGCCTTGGCCAATCATTGCCATAATCTGAGATTTCTTTTTCTTATTGGCTTCTTGTTCAGCTTCGCCTACAGTTCCATCATTTTTGAATCGATAACGATCTATCTCTGTAAATTTGGCTAAAGATTGCGCGCCTTCTCTATTTTGTAATACTCCAGCTACACCATCTAACTCTTCACCGCCACCTGCTAGTTTTTTAAGGTCTGTGTCTGCTCTAGTTTCTTTCGGGGTTGGTTCTCTGGTTACAGCGATAGCGGCACCCAAAGCTAAGATAGCTGAGCCAAGACCACTAGTAATACCTTTTTCGAGACCTCCGATAAGTTTAGCTAATTTTGAATCATCTTCCCCATCTAATCTCTCTTTGATTTCTTCTTCGCTTGGCGGCGGTGTTGCTTGTCCTCCAGCAGAAGGTGGAACTGTAGTATTTTTAGCTGTTTTCTGAGTGTTCTTTTCAATAGTTTTCAACACTTTAGTTTGATTGGCAAGTTCTTCCATTGAAAGCTCAGAAGCTGCTGCAATATCACCAGACATTGATGAGGTCGATGCTACAGTTGGTGTGATAGGAGCAGCCGCGCCACCGCTCGACCTTCCAGCTCTACCGACAGCGTTATTTGCTGCTTTAAAGTTGACCACATTATTTGCAGGAGATTGTTCCGCCCCAGTTTTTACCACATCTGAAAAACCGATTGCCGCAGCACCACCGCCGACACCACCAGCTGCTCCAGCGCGCATGGCACCACCAGTTCTTGCTGCTACTGCCCCAGTTGTTCTTGCTATTGCGCCAAGCCCTGCTCTTGCAGCTGCGCCACCTAATGCTAATAATGGTAATGCCATTTTTTATCTCTTCTTTGCTTCTTCTGTTTTTTTCTTAAGATGTTCAATTAGCATACTGACATAGACTTCTCTCTCCCACGGTATCATATTTTCTAAGTCTGATAACGAATAACTATGTTCCTGCATTAATAAAAAGTTTGTCTTATACAGGTTCATTAGAGATTCATGGGAGAGAGTTATACGAAAAAATTTTCGTAACCGTCAATCACAAGATAATTGTCCTTCTTACATTCCTTACAGCTAAAATTAATCGTATGATATAATTGCGGCATTGTTTCAAAAAAAGTTTTAACCTTGCCGAATTGTTCTGGTGAAAGGTTTTCGATCCATTCAATTCTTTCATCTGGTGGGCTAGTTTGAAAATCGATAGTTTCCTCAGAAGTAAAAATTTTATCAATAGAGTTTGCCGCAACAATATAGATGTCAGTTTCTTCTTCTGCTCTAGCCAATGAAGCAACCTCGTCAACGCTTGGATACTTCATCTCAATTATAATATCTTTGTTTAACTCAACTCGATTAGTATGTTCTTCATCTTTTACAATGTCTACTTCATCGATATCAAGGAAAACTTCATTAGAACTTTCACATTCGCCACATTTGGCTGAGAGTTCAATAATATTCCCGATTGATTGCGAACGAAGTGTCAAAAATACTTTTTGAACTTCAAACATTGGGAGTTTTTCGCCATCAATTTTTCCATATGAGCAATTAGTGATAACTTGTTGAGCTGCATGAAGCATATCAGATTTATCACTAGACTCACTTGCCATAACTAAGATCTTTTCTTCTTTTACAAGGAAGGGTCGGAACTTATAATTTTTTCCCAACGAATCAATTTTCATCTTGAATGTTGGAACATCAATTTGCGGTAATGCCATACTTTTTCTCACTTAATAATTAAAATCCTAAAGACTCAGCGATTCCTGATGAATCGCCATCCTTGAAAAGGTTTACAAATCTCTTAATGTTACCAATCGGACTATTATCTAATGTATCAGAAGTCCAATATCGGTATGTAAATGTCATAGTTACGCGAACTGGCGCATCTGACGCTTGGCTCACTGGTGTTAAGTTTAGTAGCCTTGGCCACGCTTCTTTCAGTTGCCACTTCCCAGTTCGTCTGTCATTTCTATCTAACGTGTAGATGTCAATTTCTCCAGTATAGTCATCATAGAAACCAACTTCTTTTGACCGTATGTCAGCTGTTGTTCCCATCCACGCTTCAAAGTATTCTCTTACATTCCAGTCTGTGTTACAATAGAAAGTCAATGTCGCGTTGTCGCCAAAAAACTCAACACCCTGCGCACGGTATTCAGTCCAGTTGCCAATCTTAGTTGGAGCGAAGGTAGAAATAAGTCCAGGAATCGCAGCTTCTTCACAAAGTAATGAGATTTCTCTGTTACTTCCCCTGTTAGAAGCACTGCTCATTACGATTTCAAACCTACTAGCTCTCGCGAGGTCTTTGCTTCTTACATTAGAGAGAAAATCGTTTAGTTGAAAGGTGGATTTAGCCATTAGATCATTTTCCTTGAGTCTCTGAAGACCTTATCTTTAGTCGCGCCTTGGAAGTTTTCAATCGGTAGAAAAATTGCTGCTTTCCAGTCTTCAGGATTTACTTTGTAAAATTGTGTTACAACGTTGCTGACGAGATATCGTTTTACACAAGGTCGGACTTCATTTCCGACACTTTTTAACAATGACCAGTTATATCTCATTTTAGTATCTGCGCCAATGGTTCTATCATTAGCAGTTTCAATAAGCTCTCCAAGAACTTTCGCTCTTAAGAGGTATGGAAGATAATGAAGGTTTAATCCATAAAAGCCGCCAGTAGCAGTTTCATATGGTAATACTAGAGGGAATGTATCGTAATATGGAAGTTTCTTTTTCATTTTTGGATCGTATCTGTAGAGATACATACTACCAATTTCAATATTTCCCGCTGTCTCGAACATATCTGAACGCATAGCCTGCGCAGGTGAGTTAATGTTACTCGCTAATTGCCTGACTTGATTCTGATACCAGTTCATAGATCGACGCTGGTCGTTAGAGTTTGCTCGTATTTGTTCAAAAGGATTAGCCATAACCCTATTTATACGAAATCCCTAATTCTTTCTCTGTTATTATCTTAAATTCCCAGCCCTGATCAAGACAAAACTCAGTTGCACTTTCCCACTTTGCGATATTGGTGCCATATTGCTTAACTTCTTCAATAAAGCGTTTGGTCTTACGTTTTGGTATATTCGGCTCTTTAGTAAATCTCTCTGGCTTTATTTCGATGAGATACTTCTTATTATTAAGTTTCATATAAAAGTCAGGGAAGTATCTATGCATTCTTCCGTCGAGAGGAGAACGATATGGTATGGCTATTTCTTCAGAACCCCATTCTACGATATGATCGTTGAGATCGCACCAATTCATAAATTTTAGCTCATATGATGAACGATAAATAATGTTTGTTACATCACCCCGATATTTTTTAGGATTTCTTGGTTTAAACCGACCCTGATGAAGTTTCTTTGAATAAGGCATTATAAATAACTTAAATGATAAAAAACTATTTATAGAGAAGCGCATGTCTCAGACAGAAACAACTAACCCATCAAACACCAGTGCAACGCAAGAAGTTTTTGGACCTGTTGATAACAGAAAGGCTGCTGCCGAAGCAAAAATACTTGCTAAAAAAACAGCAAAAGTTTACAGATATCCAAATAACTTAGATACATCTGAACAGCCACATAGTGTAAACTTTTTCATAAGCGAATACGTTCCAGGTGGAGATGTTCAAAAAATTGCTGCAGAAAATAATATCATTAATGATACAATTGGTTCTCCAACAGCAAGAGCAGGTAACGGAATTACAGCTGAAAATGCTCAAAATGTCAGTGAAAATTTAAGAATTGGTGCAGCATTTGTCGGTGCTTTAGCAGGCGGTGCGGTAGGTGAAAAAGTGGGTGACTTAGTAGGTAGGCTAGTGGGAACTGGTGCAGGTGCATTAGCGGTCGATAAACTGATATCAACAGATGCCACGTCAATTAAATCTGCTCCTGCTAAAAGGATAACAAGTTCTATTTCATTACATGTAGCTCAATCTCCTCAAGCAAAATATACAGCAGAATATGAAAACGAAAGTATTGGCGCATTACTTGGAACTTTGACAACTTCTGCTGGTCAGGGAACTATTCAATCAGTTATGACAGAGGCGGCTAATGGTAATTTGCAAGAACTTGTCGCAAGAGGATTGGTCGATGCAGCTACCCTTCCGAAAGAGCTTGGCTTGGGTGATGTAAACCTAAGTGGTCTTGCTAGAGCAGCGAGTAAAAAGGTTAGAAATCCATTCCAAGAACAAATCTTTAAAACTATGAATTTTAGATCTTTCGCATTTCAATACAAATTTGCACCAAGAAATAGCTCTGAGTTTGATTCTGTGATGTCTATTATTAACTTATTTAAATTCCATATGCACCCAACTAAAGCAAATGATGGAGCTTTCTTTACATTCCCATCAATCTTTGATATTGAGTATAGATACAAAGGCTCGAGAAATGCGTTTGTGAATAAAATTGCTACATCAGTATTAACCGATATGACAGTTGATTATGGTTCAGAAGGTGTGTTCACGACATTCAGAGGAACTGAAGGCAAGCCTTCAGAAATTACCCTCGCAATGCAGTTTAGAGAAATTTCTCTGCTTACAAAAGGTCAAGATGGACAGTTGACAAACGGAACAGGAGTTGGATACTAATGTTTAAAGATTTCCCAAACCTTGGTTACATTTCAGACAACAAAGTTGTGACTGTCAAAGATATTTTCAGAAGAGTTTCTGTTGTCTCAGAAAATATTAATAGCTTTGACATAGAATATTACACAATTCAAGATGGTGAACAACCAGAAGATGTGGCGTATAAATTATATGGTGACCAAAAACTTTACTGGACGATTCTTTTAGTAAATAACATTATCGACCCATACAATGAATGGTATTTATCTGCAGAAGTTTTAGAAAAATATACGACAGAAAAATACGGCGGAGATTTTTTGGATACTGTTCATCATTGGGTTCTTCCTGAAAGAGTAGAAATTTGCGTTGAATATGATAGTGCTAGACTAGCAGCAGGAGAAATAATTCCAGTTACTAATCTTGAACACGAAACACTTTTAAACGATAACAGACAAGATATACAGGTTGTTAACAAAAATCGAATTCAAGATTTTGTAAAAGAATTTAGCAACAAAATTAGGCGATAGTATGGCAGACGAAATTAATGTGTCAGCAGGTGATGTCAGAATCGAAGAAGCATATATCACTTCGAAAATTTCTGGGACAACAGACATTAGAAACTTCTTGATGGGTTTCGATGTATATCACGCAGTAGATGTAAACTCTATTACCGCAAATTTTTACATAACTGATGCGACGGGTTTGATCACATCAATTCCAATTAACGGTCAAGAATTTTTAACAGTAAAATTTAAAACTCCGAATATTGATACATCATTTTATAGAACATTCGTTATCCACACAATTTCGAATAGATCTTTGATGAGAGATAGAGAACAAAGATATACGTTAGAATGTATAACTGCAGAAGGTTATGTAGATACAACGCTTAGATTAAATCAAAAATTTAAAGGTGGAACTGATAATCTTGCTGAATTAATTTATAGTAACCTCGCTGAAACTATGGTTCTTGGAGAAGACGGAACAAGTGCAGGCAAAACTCCCATCGAAATTCCTGACAGACCTTTCTCGACTAACAATTTTGAGTTTTTAGCAAATTACTGGTCTCCCTTTAAATGTTTAAACTTCTTAGCGAGTAGAAGCCGACACGCATCAACTAATAAAACTAATGTTCTTTTCTTCGAGAGGGCAGCAGGATATTACTTTGGTTCTCTCGAGACACTAATCAAAAAGCAAAAAGATGCGAGCTCGATTTACGATGAATATACTAAGATTGAAAGTCAAGAAACCCCTATCTATGATGATTTGCGAGATAAGAGCTACAAATATCAAAGTAAGTATTTGAATAGTCGTTATCATACAATCAAGTCTATGGCTTATCCGAAGTATAAAAGTCTAATACTCAACAACTTCAAGGGGTTTCATGCAACCTCTATTTTCTCATATGACTTTGTTACAAAATCATTACTGACAATGAAATATAATAATAGTCCAAGCGCAACAGAAGCAGCTGCTGAAGATAGAAAATACATAGAAGAATTTTTCGACGATTTCGAAACTATTGGTAAATATAACACAATCGGTGATGATCATAGAGCTGAACCTTTGTCTCATAGATCGTTTACTCCGATGGCAACTTCTTTGTTCGGTTCGTCATATAGCCGTGGCGTCCAGCAAATAAGAAATCAATTGATACGAAATTTCTCAATGGCAGAAATTGATAATAGTGCGATAGAAATTACAGTTCCAGGAAAAACAGATGTTGATTTAGGTTTGTTAGTTCGGTTAGTATTCCCGAAGACAGACGACAAGAGCTCTGAACCAGATATACAAGACCTTGAAGATCCATTCGTTTCAGGTTTATACATGATTACTGCTATCAGACATACAGTCTCAAACGGGAAGCACGATATGGTGTTACGTTTGATGCGGGATAGCTTGGGAGAATAATATGATATACGGTAACTTTACATGGTGGATCGGCGTAGTTGAGGATCGTGATGACCCAATGAAAATTGGTCGATATCGCGTTCGTATTCAAGGTTATCATACAGGCGATAAGTCTGTTCTTGAAACAGAAGATCTACCATGGGCGATGACAGTTCAACCTGTTGGATCAGCAGCAGTTTCTGGTGTTGGCCACGACGGAACTGGTCTTGTTACAGGCTCAACTGTTGTTGGGTTTTTCTCAGACGGTGAAAACGAACAGATGCCCATTATTATGGGTTCTCTTGGTGGAGTTGATACTTTACTACCAAACACACAAGCAGGGTTCTATGACCCAAAAGGTGTTTACCCAAAAGAAGATTTTATTGATGAGTCTTCATTATCTCGTCTTGCTAGGGGTGGCGATGTTGCTGAAAATCATATTTCTCTCGGATTGAGAAGAGATACCAGAATTACTGGTGTGCCAATGGCAAGACCAGATAATTTCGCTGGCGTTTTAGATACTGCACCGACTGTTAGTAATAAGAGTGAAACTGAAGATGATGTTCCGCGCTGGGATGAGCCAGATCCACAAGGTGTTAAAAAATCTGTTTCAGAATATCCATATAATAAAGTGCGAGAAACAGAATGCGGTCATGTATTTGAAGTCGATGATACACCTGACAATAAACGTATTCTAAATTATCATACTTCAGGTTCATTCGAGGAATATCACGATAATGGTGACCACGTTCAAAAGATCGTTGGTGATGACTTCGAAATTGTTTATAAAGATAAAACCCTTTATGTGGATGGAAATCTAACTATGTCAGTCAAGGGTGATGTCAATATGAAGGTCGATGGTAATAAAATCGAGGATATCGGTGGCGATTGTTACACAACGATCCGTGGCGGCAGATTTACGAAAATCGTTGGTAATGATGTTACTGAAGTTATCTCTGATCAGAAACTAAGTGTTGATGGCTCTCGGTTTACTGTTATTGGTTGTCAAAGTCAAGATCCAGATGTTACCATACCATTTGTTGGTGGCGTTCCAGCTGGGACTGATAACCTCGTTGTCAAGGGTAAATCTGAGACTCAAATCGCAAGTAATAAAAACGAGAACATTGGTGGCAGGAATGTTATCTCTACTGTTGCTGGATTCAAGCTGTTCAGTAGTTTAGGTTCAGCTGATATTACAACACTCAAGGACATTAACCTTGCTGCAGGTTCTACTTCTAATATTTCGTTGTCAGCAGGTAATGCATATATTGGTTCAATTACTGATACAAAAATTACGACAACGACATTTGGAGTTGATGCATCAGGAAAAGCTACAGTTGATGGTGCGACTGGCGTTGATGTTCTGGCAGGCGGTGAAGCCAATATTAAAATTGATGCAGGTGCAACAGTCGATATTGATGGCACGACCGTCGATATTGATGGATCAAGTGGCATATCGCTTAACTAGGAGGATAAGAAATGAGTTGTGGACCAGCAGAATCAGTTGGTAAGTTAGTTGACGGTATTAACAACACAGTTAGTATCGTTGAAAATACTATTGCTGCTTTGCCACAGGGAGTCGCTTCGATTCCAGGTTATGCAGAGCTGGCTGTCGCAGTTCAAATCCAACAAGACCTGCAAAACCTCAAAGGAATGCTTGACGACCCTGTTGCGGCATTAGAGAATGCAATCCCATCGCTATCAACAGAGTTTCAATCATTTATTGCGTCTGGTAATGATTTGATTGGTGATATTATAGAACAAGCTGAATTTATTGGATCTTTGGGTGAGAAATATGGTGACTTTGATTATGGAGATCCTGAGGAATTAATTGGTGCGATTGCAGAACTTCAAGGTGATTTGGGTAGATTATGTGAAGTGGTTCCAAATGTTCAAACTCGTTATGGTGAGTTTGTCAAAAAGGGTAAAGCGGTATCACAAACCATAGAAAGACCCGAAAACCCAATCAAGGCAGTTAAGAATACTGTTCTGGATAGGTAT
>Ga0181380_1001476_pt1 | contig 10288 bp, 10 predicted proteins | sample 3SPOviralmetaG_FD_130116 | JGI IMG/M metagenome (GOLD analysis project Ga0181380, IMG submission 130116) | Marine viral communities from the oligotrophic San Pedro Time Series (SPOT) site, San Pedro Channel, CA, USA - 3 SPOT_SRF_2009-08-19 | ecosystem: Environmental > Aquatic > Marine > Strait... | reverse complement strand
TATATATTTGTTTGGATGATTTTTGTAATAGTAAGCCTAATATTACTGGAATAACAAATTCTACAAACAAAGCAAGTTATAAATTACCATCATATTATGTTAGACCAACAATGTTTTGTAATAATCAACAACAACCTATATCTACCAATAATGGTTGTGGAAAAAAATATGTTAATTTGGATATTTCTAGAAATTTAACAACGGCTCAAAAATATACTATAGATCAAATAAGACTAGCAATGGCTGGTTCGAGTATAGATAGATATGATAGTGCCGATCCAGTAGATTTATTAGCAACAATACCTGTAAATAGAACTGAGGATAATTTTTGGGGTGATACAGTATATATAAATAATAACTTAGAATTTTTAAACAGAGTATATTTTGGTCCAGTAAACTTACAAAAATTTAGAGTAAGGTTAATGGATGATAAAGGTATGATAGTAGATTTAAATGATACAGATTGGTCGTTTACATTAATTGTCAAATATATTTATCAAAGCTAAAAATAAAATATTCAATAACAAATCATAGAATCAACAAATAGAACAGTATAAGCACTCATCTTCCGGTTGTTTATCAAACTGTTCTTCAAAAATAAATGTTATGCCTCGTTCAATGCCACAATTAACACCTTCCTTAACATTTTCATCAATTTTATGAACTAATATATCAAATATTTCATAAATATTTTCATTTTTTTTTGCACTAGTTTCAATATAATGACATTCAAATTCATCGGCCACTTTTTTTGCATCTTCGCTGGAAAATAGTTTATTTTCGGAATCAGATTTTGTTGCGACTAATATTTTTGGTATATTGTTATTATTTAAACTATTTAATTTTTGAATCCAGAAATCAACATTATTTAAACTGCTAATGTTTGTGAAATCAACAACAAAAATAACACCGGCAACATCTTTTATGTAGGATGTTATTATAGGCAAATAGTTTTTATTTCCACCCGTGTCCCAAAACTGAAGTTTAATATTTTCACTATTATTTAAACGCATGATTTTTGAAAAAAAATCCAAACCTATAGTTTGTGAATATTTTTCATAATATTTTCCATTTATAAACCTATTTGCTATGCTAGATTTTCCTGTAAAAGAATCCCCCATAATTACTGCTTTATATATTTCTTTATATTGCGTCATAATAATATACAATATTATATTTTATTTTCGGTTATTAATCCAATGATTTGGTTTACTTTTTTTAACTGACTATCAATAATATATTGTAGTAAAGTTTCGTCTTCTTTTGCTCTATTGTTAATAGTTTTCTTATAGTTTCTTATCTTAACAATAGTGTCATTAACATACTTATTTAAATTTTTTATTTCATCTAAAACAGGATTTGTTAGTGTTATGTGTTGGCCAGTGATTTGTTTAACAATATTAACAGCTATCTTAGTAAATATTTTTACATTTTCTGCCGCGTTATGTATATATACGTGTGGTTTTCCGTCAATCATATCTACTGCAAAGTTTGACTTATTACACACACCCGAATATAATGAATAAAAAATACCGCCGCGAACGTCCTTATTATGTTTTACATCTTTAATAAATTTTGACACTTCTTTCGTTGGTACATTATTTGAGTACGCTTTAGATTCAATTAAAATAGGTATTCCATCTACATTTAAAATTATATCACCCTTAGAAGCTTTCCCGGATGAATTTTCAATACTGGAACAAGGATAACATTGAACAATTTCGTCATATAAAAATTGTTCAGCTTCCTTACCTTTTCTGTTTGAATTATTTAATATATTTAATTGAGAATTCTTTTCTTGTATTTGCTTACTTAATTCATTTTTTTCGTTTCTTAATATTTCTTTTTCTTTTTCTGTATATTTTTTTAGTTCTGATAACTGTTTTTCGTGATGATTTTTAAGTTCATTCAATGATTTTTCGCCATCAGTTCTAATAGATAGCAATTGTTCATGAAAGTATTTTCTTTCTTTATCTCGAACTTCAGATAATTGATTTCTTAATGTAGAATTTCTATATTCTAATTTTTCTAATTGTGTATTAAGGTTATCTATATTGTTATTAAGTATACCAACTTTAGAATTATAAATTTGATTTAAATCAAATTCTCGTTTTTTTATTTTTTCTCCTTCTAACTCATCATTTTGTTGTATAATTTTATTTAGTTTATTGATTTTGTTTTGTTGAACATCTATTTTTGTATTATATTGTGTTTCTAATTCTTTTAATTTTGAGTTATATTTTGTTTCTATTGATTTTTCTTTGTTTAATATAATATTTTTTAGAGTTATATCGTTTGATATATTGTTTCTTTCTTTTACATTATTAAACGCAATGGTTCCCAAATCAATGATAGTTAATATATCTTTCAAATTATTATTTTCTATAAAACTTAATAATTCGGCGTGATTATCATCGGATACTTTATCAAATTTTTGGGTATAACTTTTTTTCTTATATTTAAAGGTTAGGGTTAGCATTGTAGCCATTAGTATTTTAAAATGGGTGGCTTTAATATGTTTTGTTAAAATTTAAATGTTTATTAAATATATATGAACCAACAAGGCGGGTTTTACTCTAAATTAACAGATGAAGATATAATAAAATGGGAAAAATTTCGTTTATTTAAAAACGATTGTTGTCCTTGTGTGTTTAAATTTTTAGGTATGAAAAATAGCGAGGCTGAGAATTTGCGTAGTCAATTTGGAAAAAGTGGAATGACTCCTGAACAAATTAAAAAGTCGTTTAAGGAAAGCTTTCCAGAATATGATTTTAAATTCACCAAAATTGAACGTTTTATTTATGAAAAAAAACGAGATATTGCAATGTTGAAGTGGTTATTTTCGAATATTCCTAATAAATTTGCAATAGTTTCTGGTTTTACTAGAAAAAATAGTTATAAAAAAAGATCGGGTAATAGTTCATCGGGTGTTGATACGGGTGGTCATTGTGTAGTATTAGGAAAATCAATGCACGGAGAACCCCTATTCTTTGATGCACAATTATTAATAATGCTTACAGATTATGATAAAATCCTTGAACATTACTACAGAGAAAAAGCAGACGTTGTTTATTCTTTGGTTAGTAAACATAAAAATACAAACAAAGCATTATATTTCGATAGAAGAGACAGACGACGAATAATATCTGTTCCTAGATCTGATAGAATACCTAGATCAAGCTATAAATCATTAAGTAAAACGCGAAAATCACGAAAACGTGATAAAACTGTAAAAAAAAAAGGAAAAACAAATAAAAAGCTTTCTTCTAGAATGTATCGAAAATTAAAATCAATTAGTAATAAAAGTAGTAAACTTAGAAAAAAATTGTTAACACAGAAGAAAAAAAGAACAACATTAAAACAAAAATTATTTAATCGTAGACGAGGAATCAAAACAAAATCAAATAGTAAAAAAAGAAATGTTTCGAAAACAGATACAGATGTTGAAATGGAATCAGTAAATTCATCTGAAAAAGACAGTGATATAGAAATGGAATTAGTAAAATAACTAGAGGTCTGGTAATAATATTTTATAATCATTAAAAATTATGGTAATAATTATAAAAGCTTCCAATTTTCCATTTTTTTTGCCAAGAGTTCAAAAAAAAAATCGATTTTGGACATTTTGAAAATGTCCAAAATGAGAAATTAGCGGAGTCTTTGGTGAAAAAAAATGGAAAATTGGAAGATTTACTTACATTTATGTAGGTATTTTTTTTGGAAAAATGACCCAATGAATGTAGGGGTATGCTGTAGGGGTGTTTTTTGTCCATTTTTTTCCACTTTTTTTTGAAATTTTTATGATTTTTTAAAAAAATATTAACAAAATATTAACAAATTTGTTAATACAAAAAGTTGCTCTTTTTAAATTATTTTTGGAATATTACCAAATTATGGTGTGTTTCCATTTTTTTTTCAAATCCGTCCTTACCAACGCATTTTTTTGCACATTAACAAAGTTGCTCAAAAAGTTGCTAAAAAGTTGCTCTTTCGATTTTTTCAACTATAAACATTAATTAAAACGACACCAGATAAGATAAGGAAAACACCAATCATACTCTTAAAATTGAATTCTCCCTGTAAAAGAAAAATAGAGATCAAAAAAACGGACAAAACGCTTGTGGAGGATGCGAACGATGCTGCATATCCGGTATTAGGACAATTATGTATGCTATGTGTAAAAGTTATTGTAGCAGCCATAAAAAGAATGGATGATATAATAACGGCTGTCATGATTCCAATCTTTGATAATTTACAATCTCCAAATAAAACTTTTTTAAAATTAGTTATATTTTCTACACCGAACTCTTTATTAATTAAGTAAATGTATATAACAAATGCTATTACTGCATATATTAATGCATTCATAATAATGAGTGCATAGGGATTTATACCATTTTTCATTAAAAACTTTTTAATACAATTACCAATACCTATGAATAATCCTGTTGCTAAGGCTAAAACTGCCCAAATTTGCATATATATATATAAAAAGAAATAAAACCAAAACTATAATGTAATGTAAATGGTTAAACCATCATCTTTTTGTACAGTATGCACAAATAATTGTGTTGATGAATTAGTAGGATTTTTGCTTTCGCTATCAATTCATCATAAAAATGAAAAGGTTTATGTTATGTGTGATACGGAATCATATGAAAAAATTATTGGTATAACACCACAACCAAAACTAAATATAACGTGGTTAAAAACTCTAGATAAGTATAGTAAATATGATAGAGATAAAATGGTTGAATTAGGGATATGGGGAGAATTTCAGATGGCGAAAGCTGATGTTATTTCGGAGGCGTTAAAAACTGAAAAAGATACTTTATTTTTGGATAGCGATACAATAATTTTAGATATGTTGGACGATATAGATAATACAAAAGAATTGGGTGTTTCGCCACAATTTATTAAAAAGAAAAATGTAGATGAGACAGGATATTATAATGGGGGTATGTTGTGGACTAACCAGCGTTCATTGCCTGATAAGTGGAGAGAATTTACAAAAACATCACGATATTTCGATCAGGCATCAATAGAGGATTTGGTTAAGGTATATGATACATTTGAATTTGGTGATAATTATAATATACAAACGTGGAGATTTATATTAGGATTGGAACCGGGTCATATTATAGCATCGCATTTTAATGTAAAGCATCGTATGTTAAGGTATAAAGATAAACCAATAAAGTTTATCCATACACATTTCAATTCACCTAGGTTTAAACAAGTGAATGATTTTTTTATAGAACAATTAAAGTTAGCTAAATACTATTCAGAGTTGGCTGTTATATATAGGGTTATAAATGGTAAATGGGTTTTAAAAATACCAAAGCAACCAATGACTGGTATGTGGAATCACAAAAACGATAGCTTTAGAGAGCTAACTGTTTTATATAAAACAAAGATAAAGGATGTTGATATTGAATTAAATTCAAACAGTGGTCATTGTTGGCTAAGTCCAAATATTATGCTTTACGACAGACCTACTCTAGAGTGGTTTTCAAATGAAATGCTCCATAGTTGCTTAGTATTATTTGGAAATGGTGATAAGAATAATGAGATAAACAATCTAAAAGTTATGGGAGTGAAAGCAAAGCCTTGGATTTTTTGGCCACGAAGACCAATTATTCTAGAGTTTATGTTGAGCAAGTTAGGGTATATTTCATATGAAGAAAGAAAAACCGAAAGTATATTTATAGGAAATTATGAGAACAGTGTGCAAGAGAAATGGAGAAAAAGTGAAATAGATTGGAAATCAGCAATAGAAGAGTTTCATTGTACGAGTGGAAGTAAGCATAAGTTTACACAGCAAGATTATTTAAAGAGGCTATCAAATTCTAAATATGGGCTATGCCTTAGAGGATACGGAAGTAAGTGTCATAGAGAAGTTGAACTAATGGCATTTGGAACAGTCCCAATTATAACACCGGGTGTTAGTATAAAATCATATATGGATCCGCCTGTAGAAAATGAACATTATATAAAAGTAAGTAATACAGAAGAGATAAAAGAAAAGATAAAAAATATAAGCAAACACAAATGGGAGCAAATGTCTAAGAATTGTGTGGAATGGTATAAGAGAAATGTCCATAGTGAGAATTCGTGGGTGTCAACGATTGAAAATATTCTATACGATTAAAGATTAAAAGCAACTTTTAATATTAACATATATTAACAAAAATGGATAATAAAAAAGTTGCTCAAAGCAAATATAGGTGTGGTGATTGTAATTATAATACAAATAAAAAGTCTAGTTGGACTAAACATTTAAAAACAAAAAAACATTTAAAAAACATTAACAAAGTTGCTCCCAACAAGCAACTTTTTGTATGCGAAGTATGTAATAAAAAATATAAGTCGTATGTTGGTCTATGGAAGCACAAAAAAAACAAACATAATGGAACAGTAGAGAATAATATTGAACTAGATGATATGAAAACAGCAATCAATGAGATGGCAAAAGAAGTAAAGAAATTAAAACCACAAACAATAAATAATAATTGTAAACAGTATAATAAAAATATTTCAATTAATTTGTTTTTAAATACACATTGTAAAAATGCAATGAATTTAACAGATTTTATAGATAACCTAAAATTTACATTAGAAGATGTGATATCAACATATAATGTAGGATATTCTAAAAGTACAGCAAATGTATTTATAAAAGGTTTAGAAGAAATGCCATTAACCAAGAGACCAATTCATTGTACAGATGAAAAACGTGGAATATTGTATATTAAGGACAATAATAAATGGGAAAAGGATACAGGAAAGGAAGGTAGTAAGGCATTTAGTGAACTAGACAAATTAAGAGCAAAAAGTTATTTAAGTATAGTAGAATGGGAAAAGTTAAATCCAGATTGGATAAATAATCCAGTATTACTTGAAGAAAGGTGTAAACTAGTTGAAAAATTAACGGGTGGTACAAAAATGGAAGAAATAAATAAAAATAAGAAAAAATTAATAAAAGAAATATCGTCAAAAATTTTAATTAAACCACAAATAGAAATGATTGTTGATAAATAAGTAAAAATTTATAAATCTATATATTTGTTTAATATAAACTTATGGATTTAGATAATTTTGATAATGAGAAAGATATTCTTTTGCAATACAAAAAGGTTGCCACCATTTTAGAAGTATTGTCAATGACTAAGCATTATTCAAACTTTAAAACAACGAAGTCAACAAGAGATATGATACAATATATGTTAAATGAAATGGGGATGAAAGAATTTTCAGAATCATTGCTTCCAATAGAACACGGTCTTATAGAAGATATAGAAATCGAACCATTTCCACAATATTACAACTATTTAAAGAAAAATAACTATATAGTATCGAAATTAAATAAAAATGAGACGTGTTTGATAATAAAAATATTGGATAATTATATTTTAAAACTGATTTGTGTAGAATCAGATGAGAATTTGGTCCATGGTTTAGAATTGCATGATGATTTTATATATATGTTTACATCTAAGATGAAAAATAATTCTGTTTTGTATTACCCTGAATTTATTTTTTCAAAATCAATATTTCCATTTCTTGAAAATTCAATGAAGAATTTTAAAAAGGATATGGATTCAACAAATAAAAGATTAAATGTTATTAATAACAAGTCAAATATGTTAATCAAGATTAATATGCATTTGGATTGCACAGTAAAGACGGATTTATTTAAATACAAAGATGATTTTTTAAAAAGAGTACAAAAATCGATAAATATGGATATACGAGATGTTATAAGAAAAAAATATGGACTACAATATCTAGATGTTATTTAAAGAAACAATTATATTATTATTTATAGATGTCAATAATAAATATAAATAATTTAAAATTAAATTTTGATGGGTCTTATGTTTTAAATAATATTAATCTAAAATTAAATCCGGGGGATAGATGTATATTAGTAGGCATAAATGGTTCAGGTAAATCGTGTTTCTTACGTGTTTTAGGAGGAATGCATATTGTAAACGAAGGAAGTGTTGTAATTGATAATAGAACATCATTTCAAGATCAATGTAATGGTATAGCATTTTTGGGAGAATCTTGGTCTAGGTCTGTTGCTTTTTCGGGCCATTCAATAGCATATCAAGCAGATATAAAAGTAAAAGATATGATGAAGAAAGTTCAAAAAGAAAATGATGAAAGAAAAAAAATTTTGTATGATGTTTTAGGTATAAATCCGGAATGGAGAATGCATATGGTATCAAGTGGTCAACGTCGAAGAGTAAGATTATTTTTAGGATTGCTTAAACCTTTTAAAGTTGCATTGATAGATGAGATGACAATGGATTTGGATATAATAACGCGTGTGAAATTTATGAACTGGTTAAAAAAAGAATCAATTGAAAATAAATCTTGTATAATTTACGCTACTCATATTTTTGATGGGTTAAATGATTGGGGAACGCACGTGGCTCATATGAAACCAAATGGAATTCTTTCTGGTGCTAATGTAATAGATTCAAATATTATGGATATTGCTTATAAATATTTATCAAATGATTATGAGTATTTAAAAAAAAATAATATAACCGAAAATGAAGATGGAGAAGGATACAAAGAATATAATAGAAATAAAAATAAGACGAATGGTCCTCAAGGAGGATATGGATCAGGAAGACTAACTAAATTTTTTTAATTTTGGTATTTAATTTATTTTTATTTTTAAGATAATGCAAAGATAAAATTAAAAACAATAATGAATTCATTTTTATATAAAATTTATATTTTAAAATCAAAAAAATATAAATTTATTATATGTTTAACGGTATTAAAAAATGTTTAAAAGAGATATTTTGTTGTTTTAATCAAAATAAACCTAAATATATGGCAATTCATATAAATCCAGGAGAATTAATTGTTGATGTGATAGAATTGGTTGACTCATAAGGAAAGCTTTTGTAAAAAGTTATATATTTAAAAAATTATTATTAATAAATATTAATGAAGATATTAATAACAGGCGGAACTGGATTTATAGGGTCAAATTTATGTGAAAAACTCTTAAAAAATGGAAACGAGGTGATATGTTTAGACAATAATTTTACAGGAAACTTATGTAATGTAGAAAAATTTAGACAAAATAAAAATTTTATGTATATTTATCATGATATTTTGAATCCGATAGAAATAGAAGGAGAAATTGACGAGGTTTATCATTTGGCATGCCCCGCTTCACCTCCAAAGTATCAAATAGATCCAATTTATACAAGTAAAGTTTGTTATATTGGAACATTGAATGTATTAAATTTTGCAAAAAGAAAAAATGCGAAAGTTTTATTTTCATCAACATCAGAAATTTATGGAGAACCGGAAATTTCACCACAAAATGAAAAATATAGAGGAAATGTAAATACATTGGGAATTCGAAGTTGTTATGACGAAGGAAAAAGAATTGCCGAAACATTGATGATGGATTTTAATAGAAAATATAATGTAAAAACAAGAATTGTGCGTATTTTTAATACATATGGAAAAAATATGGATAGAACAGATGGAAGAGTTGTTAGTAATTTTATAAATCAGGCATTAAAAAATGAAGATATAACAATATATGGAAATGGAACACAAACGCGAAGTTTTTGTTATATAGATGATTTAATATGTGGGTTAATTAAAGTAATGAAATCTGATTATAAATTACCTATAAATATTGGAAATACTCACGAAATAACAATTAAAGAATTTGCAAAAAAAGTCATAAAGTTAACTAAATCTAAATCTAAAATTATAAATCTCCCATTGCCTGAGGATGATCCAACAAATAGAAAACCAGATATTGAGATTGCTAAAAAAATATTAAAATGGGAACCGGTTGTATATCTTGAAAACGGACTTGAAAAAACTATAGAATATTTTAGAGCATTTTAGGTGTCATAAAGCTTTCCTTTTGTGATAACCAAAAAGTGTGTTTGGTTATGGTTATGAAAATATGTATTTATTAATTTATCACCATATATGGTAAGAAATTAATTATAAATCGGAAGTATACAACTTATATGATATTTAATATAAAAATAAACTTTATGGTAATAATATAATTAAACGATTGTATGTTTTTACAGCAAATATGGTGTGTAAATATTGTGTTTTATTCTTTGTTTTTTGGTTATTTGATTATTTTCATTAATTTTAAACAATTAAAAAAAACTACACCATAAATGGTAAGAGAATTTATAAGTTTTATTATATTTATTTTGGTTATTCAAAAAATACAAAAAATGTTTATTACCATAAATAAAAACTTGTAAATATTTTACAC